>OLOA01000150.1_pt1 | contig 76642 bp, 60 predicted proteins | sample 1672201 | NCBI WGS metagenome assembly OLOA01 (sample SAMEA3136658, study PRJEB25190) | human gut metagenome
GCCCGCCCCTTCGGTTTGTGGGCTTTGGTTGGGAGAGTCTCCCGTGCCCATCGGAGCGTGAGGCTACTTCACAGTCAGGACGCCCTTGATGACGGCGCGGTGGATGAAGGCTGCCATGGCGTCACGGTTGGTGTCGGCCAGGGGGCCGTAGGTGCTGTCGGGCCATCCGGTGGAGATGCCGGTGGAGGCCATCCATTCGATCTCGCGGTAGTACATGTTGTCGGCGGGTACGTCGTGGAATGACGGGCTTGCCGGCAGGGTCACTGCGGGGCTACCGGACTGGCGGTAGAGGAATACGGCCATGGCATCGCGGGCGACCGGGGTGACGGGACGGAAGCTTCCGTCGGGCCAACCGGTGGTGATGCCCTGGTGGGCTGCCCACTCGATCTCCTTGTAGTACATGGTCGAGGGGGCAACATCGGAGAAGGTCTGCTTCGTCGGGGTGAACGCCGGCGATCCGGCCATCCGGTAGATGTAGGCGATCATCGCGTCACGATTAATGGCGGTGACGGGACGGTAGGTTCCGTCGGGCCAGCCGGTGGTGATGCCGGATTCCTTGAGCCAGCAGATGTCCTCTGCGAACTGCATGGTCGGCGTCACATCGGTGAATTGCCCGGCGCACAAGTCGGGCAGGAACTCCTTGGTGTGCACGTCCACCAGGAAGGGCACGAGCATGTTCGGCACGAGGGGAACCTCGAGCGCGGGCTCGGCGGCGTCACCTGCCGACGGGGGTCCACTATCGGCGGGTGCTCCGCCGCCACCGGGCTGTCCGGCCCCGGCGGCAGGTCCGGCATCCGCAGGACCGGCGTCCACGGGCGCAGTACCCGCTGCAGTGTCCGCCGGGTCGCCGGCGGCCGCGTCGTCATCGGCATCCGGGGTGGATGCGTCGCCGGTCGGGTCGTCAGCCGGCGCATCCACGGCTGCCTGAACGGGCTGCTGGTCCTGGTCGGGCTGGTCCGGGGTCGGCTCGTCCACGGTGGCATCCTCGGGGGACTGCTCCGGCTCCGCGACGGGGTCCTGCACGGTCACCAGCAGGCCCTCGCGCACCTTGATGGGCAGCTTGTTGTGCTTCCACCACACGAGGAGCTGATAGGTGCCCGGCACCTTGGGGTTGTAGTAGTCGCTGGTGAATTCGACGGTGTCGCCCATCGGGTCCACAGCCCGGCCCTCGGTGTCGGTGATGCGCAGGTTGACGCGCGGGTCGGTGCGGGGATCGAAGTGCTCACTCGTCGAGATCGTCACCTGCTGATTGAGCTGGATCGCCTTGCGCACCTCAATCACCGGCGCCGTGTGCTCGGCGTCGCGGTGGAACGGCGTGCCATCGGGGTTGAACAGCCGGCGGCGCATCGTCTCGGCCGTGTAGTCGTCGATGAAGAACTGGTAGTAGGGCCCCTCGTCAGTGGGCACGGACGGGATCACATATCCGAGCTGGGCCACCGCGTTGGCGGTGAAGCGCGTCAACACCTGGATGCGGCTGTGCTCGAACAGCATCGTCTCGCCGTCCCGCTGGCCGAAGATGTCAAAGTTGCGGATCGTGTAGTCACCGTCGGCCTTGAACAGATAGGGCAGCACCGGCGTCAGCACGGTCCACGTCTCGGAGCCGTCTGCGCCGACGCCGCGCACGGCGGGCAGGAACGGGCCGCGGAGCGTGGCGAGCAGTTGCCCGTCCACATCGCGCAACGGACGGTCGAACGTGGTCACCGCCGAGACGTCGGTCTCACGCCATTCGACGGGCTGTGGGGGCGTCTTGTCCGCCGGGCGGAGGGCTGCCCGGAAGGAGGTGCCCGGATTGTCGTCGGGCATGGTCATGGGCAGGTTGAACCCGAGCGCCTGATGCGCTTCCAGCGTGCCGTTGAGGTCGATGCGCTCCAGGTCGGCCGGCGTGCAGGTCTTGATGAACTCGGCCCAGGTCACCGGGCCCTGCGAGCAGCCGGCGGCATAGCGCAGCTCGCCCCACCGCTCGGGCGCGGTGAGGAATTCGGCCTTCAGGCCCTGGTCGTCGAAGGCGGTGGCCTCGATCGTGGGCACCGGCGTCCCAGCGGAGGGTGCGGGCAGGTCGGGACCGGGCATGTGGTCCAGCACCCGGGTGCCCCGGGGAAGCAGCAGCCGGTTGTTCATGGGCACCGGTGCGTCGGTGTCGTTGGTGAGGGACGTGATGAGCCTGAGGCTGGTGGCCCGGTTCAGGTTGATCACCGAGAGCGACTCCAGGCCGTACGACCCGCGCTCGGTGGTCTCGGTGGTGCCGTCGGCGGTGGAGGCCTGCCATCCCACCAGGCGGGTGAGGGGCTTGGTGGCCTTGTCGCTGACGCGCGTGCTGTCGAACAAATAGCCCGGATGGTTGTAGATGAGCACCTCGTCGCTTGTCGGCGGGATTGCCGGGACGGTGCCCTGTGCGTGTGCGGACTGCGCTGTGGCGGGTGCCATGGTCAGCAGCACGGCGGTGGTGAGGATTGCGGTGAGAGTGCGGCGGGGCGTGCGTTGATGGGCGCTTGACATTCATCTCCTTCGGAGGACTCCTGGGAAGGGGGTGTGGTGGGGGCAGGCCGTGGATGAGTATGCACGGTGGTAACCCCGTTCCGGGCGGAACCCGGTTACCCGCGTTGATCACGGCGGCATCGATGCGGCGCGGTTCTTGACGCGTCAGCAAGATATTCGGTGCACCGGTCGGCGCGGACGCGTGGTGCCCCGGACATGGCAATGCCGTGCGGACGATAACGTCGCTCGCACGGCATTGGCCTGTCATCACGGGTGGTTCGGCCTTGTGTTGATCCACCCCGGGTGGGTCACCACGGTGGTGATCAATGTTGTGTTGACCCACCCCATCCGGAGGGGTTGGTCCACCCGGCCCGGAGGGTCCCGGGACTGTTACGCCAGGGTGAGGACCCCCGATTCCACGGCACGGTGCAGGAAGGCGGCCATCGCGTCACGGTTGGTGTCGTTCAACGGACGGAAGGTGCCATCGAGCCAGCCGTTGGCAATGCCCTCATGCTGCATCCACTCGATCTCGCGGTAGTACATGTTGCCCGCCGGCACGTCGGAGAACGACGGGCTGGCTGGCAGCGTCACCGCAGGTGAACCGGACTGGCGGTAGAGGAACGCTGCCATCGCGTCACGGGCGACCGGGGTGACGGGACGGAAGGTTCCGTCGGGCCAACCGGTGGTGATGCCCTCGTGGGCGGCCCACTCGATCTCGCGGTAGTACATGGTGCTCGGCGCGACATCGCTGAACGTCTGCTTCGTCGGGGTGAACGCCGGCGATCCTGCCATCCGGTAGATGTAGGCGATCATCGCGTCGCGATTGATCGGCGTCACCGGGCGGTAGGTGCCGTCGGGCCAACCGGTGGTGATCCCGGATTCCTTGAGCCAGCAGATGTCGTTGAAGAACTGCATATTCGGCGTCACGTCGGTGAAGTACTGCGTATCGCAGACCGGCGGGACGTCCTTGTTGTAGGTGAAGGTCCACCGGGTGGTGGCGCCCTCGGTGATCACATAGCCGTCCTGCGCCCGGGCCGTCACCACGATGGTGGTGCCGTCGGGGATGGTCAGCGTGCCGGTGACCACCTTGCCGTCCACCAGGTAGTCGACGCCGGTCACCGTCGGGATCGTCACCTCGTCAGCGCCCTGGGTGGGCGCCTTCGGGGTCACTGTGGTGGTCTGGTCGCCGCTGTCCTTGTATTCGAAGGTCCAGGTCGGGGTGGTCGTCGCATCGAGCACGAAACCCTCCTGGGCGCGTGCCGTCACGGTGACCTTCTGGCCGTCGGTCAGCGTGATGGGCTCGGTGACCACCTTGTCGTCCACCAGGTAGTCGACGCCGTTCACTGTCGGGATCGTCACGACGTTGTCCTTCTGGGTGGGCGCCGTTGCCGTCACGACCTTGTCAGAGGCCTGGAATGTGAAGTCCCAGCTCGGCGGGTCCTCGGTGAAGTAGTAGTCGGACTTGGGCACGGCGGTCACCGTGATGTCCTTGGTGAGCGTCAACTCGCCGGTCACCGTCTTGCCGTCCACCTGGTAGTCGACGCCGGTGGTGTCGGGAATCGTCACCGTGTTGCCCGACTGGGTTGGCTTCTCGGGCGTTGCGGGCAGGCCCCAGGTGAAGCCCCAGGTTGGGCCCGTAGTGGGGTCCAACTGGTAACCGGGCTTCGCCACGGCCGTGACCTCCACCAGCTCGCCCAGTGTGGTGAGGTGGATCTCGCCGGTGACGGTCTCGCCATCCACCTGGTATTCGACGCCCTCCATCTCAGGGATCACCACCCACCTGCCATCGCGGAGATGAGGCGGTTCGGGTTTCACCGTGATGACGTCCTTGGGAGCCACGGTGATGGTGAAGGTCCTCGTGACGCCGTCCGGCGTGTAGCCGACGGTCATCTGGTGGGTGCCCGGCGTGGTGGTGTTGATCGTCTCGGGCGAGAAGGTGACCAGGCTCTTGTCGAACAGGTCGACCAGCGCGCCGTTCTGGTCAAATACCTTGAGCGCCATGTCAGGGTTCGCCACCGGGTCGAAGCCGGTGCCGACCGGGATCGTGACGTCATTGCCAGAGATCACCTGGCGCAGTCCCACCCAGGGCGCGGTGTTATCGGCGCTCGCCTGGTGGGCGCTGCCATCGGCATTGACGAGCGTGGGTGCGTTGACCCCCACCTGACGGTTGTAGGCGCCCTTGGCATCGGCGTTGGCGGCGTAGCCGAGGGCCTTCACCGCGTCGGCGATCGGGGCGGCATCAATCGTGGTGAAGCCACCCGCCTGTTGTGCGCTGGCGGGGTACAGCACGGTTTCGCTGGTGGGGCTCTTGAGCGCCGGCTGGGCCACATTGCTCACCCAGTAGTTGACGCCGTTGTCGGCCGCGGGCATCAGGGCCTGGAGGAATCGGGCAGGGCCTTCTGCACCGGCTTCCCATCGGCCAGCACCGGCTTGCCGTCGGCGTCCTTGTCGGCCACCGTGGCCAGGTACCTGCCGGTGTAGGGAATCAGGTTCTTGCCGTTGGGGTCCTTCTCGGGCACGGTGAAGCGCGCATAGGACGTCACGGGCGTGGCTCCCACCGAGTCCGCGTAGGTGAAGCTGTTGGTTGCCACCGAGTCGCCCGGCACGGTCAACGGCACGGTGAGCGTCATCGTGGCACCAGCAGCGAGGGTGCCGGTGAGATAGATCTCGGCCAGCTCGGCGGCAGTGTGGCCGGCGGCCCTGTAGTCGGACCAGCTCTGGCGCGGCTGGTTCTTCACGCCGTAGCGGAAGGAAAGGTCAGCGGGAGCGCCCGCACTCGGTGACAGTTTGAGGCCGGTGGCCTCATCAAAACCGCTTGCGTCAGCGGCCGGGGAATAGGCACTGCCGAATCCCGAGCTGTACGCCCAGGGCAGCAGCATTCCGCGATTGAGGACGAACGGACTCGTTGTGTTGTTCGTGAGGGTGGTCACGAGCTCGAACGTCCTGGTTGCGGTCGGGTCAATGGTTGACACGGCCCGGATGCCGGTGGGGTCGATGTCGGAGGATGCCTTGGTGCCGGCCCGGTTGGTGACGTCGGTGCCGTTGACGCGCAGCACCGTGCGGTGGTCAATGGTGCCGCCCGGCTGGTTGTCCTGCCAGGGATCGGTCTGCGGTGAGAGCCCGTTGTAGACCACCGGGGCCTCGGGCTGCGTGGCGGCCGCGTCTGCCTGGCCGGCCGGGGCCACCGCGGCTGCCGGTGCGACCTGGGGCGCGGCGAAGGCGCTGGCGGGAGCGATGAAGGCCGTGCTGATCATGGCAGCTGAGGCGGCCGCAGCGATGGCGATCCGACTGAGCCGGGGGAATTGAATCCGTGGCATGAAACTCGTCATTTCTTTGTGGGGGTGGGCGCGGAGCCACCTGAGCGCACGTCGGCGTGAGGGGGAGTAGCTCCGATATTTCGAATTATCCCACAGAACCGCAAATCTTGGGCATAAATCATGGTGTTACTAAATATCTTCGCGCCGTAGAGGGCCGGACGTCGTGTTTCTGCGGTACCGGTGGCCGCCGTCGGTGCTTCTCCGAGGTTGGCAGGCGGCCGTGAGCCCGGGCAGGCGCCCATAAACACAGTGATGCCGTGCGAGCGGGGAGCTCGCACGGCATCACTGCTGGTTGTGGGTGGGGTTCGAAGGGAACCACCCGGACTTGTTACTTCAGGGTCAGCACTCCGCTGGTGACGGCGCGGTGGATGAAGGCGGCCATGGCGTCACGGTTGGTGTCGTTGAGCGGACGGTAGGTGCCGTCCGACCAGCCGTTGGCAATGCCCTTGGCCTGCATCCACTGGATCTCCTTGTAGTACATGTTGTTGGCGGCAACATCATTGAAGGAGGGGTTTGCCGGCAGGGCGACCGCAGGGCTGCCCGACTGGCGGTAGAGGAATGCGGCCATCGCGTCGCGGGCAACCGGGGTGACGGGACGGAAGGTTCCGTCGGGCCATCCGGTGGTGATGCCCTGGGAAGCGGCCCACTCGATCTCCTTGAAGAACTGGTTGTTCGGTGCAACATCGGAGAACGTCTGGGTGGTCGGTGTGAACGCCGGGCTGCCTGCCATCCGGTAGATGTAGGCGATCATCGCGTCACGGTTGATCGGGGTGACGGGGCGGTAGGTTCCGTCGGGCCATCCGGTGGTGATGTTGTTCGCCTTGAGCCAGCAGATGTCGTTGAAGAACTGCATGTTCGGGGTGACATCGGTGAAGTACTGGGTATCGCAGGTGGGTGTGGTGCCCTTGTTGTAGGTGAAGTCCCAGGTGGCGGTCGCACCCTCGGTGAGGGTGTAGCCGTCCTGTGCCTTGGCGGTGACGGTGATCTTCTGCCCATCGTTCAGGGTGATGGTGCCGGTGACGGTCTTGCCGTCGACCTGGTAGTCAACGCCGGGGATGGTGGGGATGGTGACCTGGTCGGCGCCCTGGGTGGGTGCCTTGGGGGTGACCGTGTTGCCGGTCTCGCCGCCGCCACCGCCGGTGGTGCCGGTGCCGACCTTCACGTTGAAGGTGTTGCTCACCTCGTCAGGGGCGTAGGTGACGGTCACCGGGTAGGTGCCGTTCGCGCCAGTGTTCACCTTCGAGATGTCGATCTTCACATCGTCGCTGGGCAAGGTGATGGGGTTGCCGGCATGGTCGTTGACCACCAGGCCGAGGTTCCCCACGGGATCGAACTTCCCGCCCACGGCGACCTCGGCATCATGGCCGTCGATCACCTGGCGCAGTCCCACGTAGGGGGCCGTGCGATCGGGATTGACCTTCACCGGGTTGCCATCGGAGTCGACGACGTTGGCCGACGTGGTGCTGGCTTGGTAGATGTACTGCGTCATCCGATCGGCACCGCTGAACTCGGTGTCATAGCCGTGCTCCTTGACGGCCGCCGCGAGGGGCGCCGTGGGAACCGTGTAGTAGCCCTTCAGGTACAGCAGCCCATCGGAAGCCCCCGACGCGGCGGCCACCCTGAAGTTGTTCACCCAGTAGTTCACGCCATTCTCGGCCTTGGGCATGTACTGCTGCAGTGAGGGAACGGTCGTGTACTTGCTGCCGTCCTTCGACTTCACGGTGGCCAGGAAGGCACCGGTGTAGGGCACAAGGCTGGTGTCGCCAGCCTTCAGCGGGCTCGCGAAACGGATCGAAGTCTCGGGGACCGCGTTGACCGAGATGCCGTAGGACGCCGCGCCGATGCTGAATACCAGCCCGGTAGCCGGGTCCTGAAGCGTCGGCAGCGTCAGTGGCACTCTGATCGTGATGCTGGCATTTGGGGCGAGCGTTCCCCGGAGTTCCACCTTCTCGAGGGACGTGGGCGCCTTTGTCGCGTCAGCGGTTCCGTCGAGGGACTTGTACCGGTAGGTGATCGACTAGTCCGTCAGCTTGCCTGTGATCAGGTCCGGGTCCAGCTCACTACCCTTGAACGCGCTCGGGTCGACATCCACTGACTTGGAGTCATTGTCATAGCCGATATAGAACCTCGGGAGCGTCATCTGCTCGTCGACCTTGAAGTCGGCATCCGAGGTGTTCTTGATGGTCATCACCTGGTACATCGACTTGACCTGATCGGCATCGACGATCGAGTGGCCGAGACTCTTTGGCAAGACCAGTTTCTTCCCCGCGGCGTTCGACATCGCCGGGGTGCCGGTGCCATCGGCGGTGGTGTAGGCGGCGATCTGCGAGTAGAGCTGGATCTTGTCGTTGCTGTGGGCGTCTGTGTACGCGCCCTGGGCGAAGTCAGAGTCGTTGATCACCAGGCTGGACGCCTCGGCGGCAGCGTCATTGCTGGCCACTGTGCCGTTTGCGGCGGCAGCCGCGACGGCAGTCGGGGTGCCCGGCGCGGCGAAGGCCGTGGCCGGGGCGATGAAGCTGGTGCCGATCAGGGCAGCGGAAGCTGCCGCTGCGATGGCCATGCGACTCAGCCTTGGGAACTTAATCCGTGACATGTACTCGTCACTCACTTTCGATGGGGTGGAGAGCCGCCAAATGGGTAGCCCGCCAAAGGCGAACAGTGAACGGCTCTGTTTTGTCATCCTTTCGCAAACTATGAATTCTCGCCACGCGCTGTGATTGCGCTGTGGGCGATCCGAAGTGATTGTGTGACGGAATCCTGCACCATGGGCCACACGGTGCAGGAATCGACGTCAGGGGTAGCCGATCGGGGACCCCAGCACCCTTTCCCGGGCCCTCGTCCACCGGCTTGGAGGTCGCTCAGAATCACCGTCCCAAGGCTCTGGAGTCCACTCGTGAGCGATGTATCGTTGGGTATCGCTGAGCAAGCCACGGACATATCGTCCACGGCTTGCCACCACGACGAAAGGACTGACATGTACGGAGCATTCGGTAGGGGACCCGGCGGCCGTGGGCGTCGCGACAACGGCTTTGACGGTGGCCTCACGGCGCCGTTCGACCAGATCGAGAAGCAGTTCCGCGACTTCGTGCAGGCGCGCACCCAGAGCCGTGCCGCGCGCGGCGACGTGCGGGCGGCCGTACTGGCGCTGCTGTCCGAGGAGCCCATGCACGGCTACCAGATCATCCACGAGATCGACAAGCGCAGCGCAGGCGCCTGGAAGCCCAGCGCCGGCTCGGTGTACCCGACGCTGCAGATGCTGGCCGACGAGGGACTCGTCTCGCTCGAGGAACAGGACGGCAAGAAGGTCTACAGCCTCACCGAGACCGGCCGCAGCGAGGCCGAGGCGGCCAGCGACAAGCCCAAGCCGTGGGAGTCGGCGGCCGACAATGACCTGCCCGAGTCGATGGTGCTTCCGCGGGCCACGGCGCGCCTGGTGCAGGCAGTGGGCCAGGTGGTCACCACCGGCAATGCGTCCACCACCAAGGCCGTCACCGAGGTGATCGATGAGGCTCGCCGCAAGGTCTATTCGATTCTTGCGCAAGACTGAAGCAGGTCGCCTTCGCGGCGCGGGTGACCGGGGAGGCCTCCAATGAGCAGTGATCGACCACTGCGGGCACGCTATCGGCGAATCCTTGGGTTCTTCGCCCGGCTGACCGTGCAGATGTGGTTCTTCGACGTGGTGCTGCCGCGCGTGGGCCTGCGTCGGCTTGCCGCGCGCGGACGCACCCGGCGGTTCCAGAAGGCGGCGGCACGCTTCCACACGCTGGCGGCCGAGCTGGGCGGGCTGATGATCAAGCTCGGGCAGTTCATGTCCACCCGCCTGGACGTGCTGCCACCCGAGGTCACCGAGGAACTCGCCGGCCTGCAGGACGAGGCCCCCGAGGTGCCGTTCTCGCAGATCCGGCCCATGGCCGAGGCCGAGCTGGGCATGCCGCTGTCGGCTGCCTTCGAATCCTTCGAGTCCACCCCGGTGGCCGCCGCGTCGCTGGGCCAGGTGCACCGCGCGCGGCTCTCGCCGTCCGAGGCACGCGACGTCGGGTTCCGCAATGTGATGGTCAAGGTGCAGCGTCCCGGCATCGAGCAGGTGATCGACATCGACCTCACCGCCCTGCGCAGGGTGGCCGGCTGGGCGTCGCACCTCAAGGCGATCTCGCAGCGCACCGACATGCACGGCATCGTCGAGGAATTCGCCCGCTCCAGCGCCGAGGAGATCGACTACCTGCACGAGGCCTCCAACGCGGAGCGCTTCGCCGCCAACTTCGCCGACGATCCGACGATTTCGGCGCCCGCGGTGGTGTGGGAACGCACCATCCGGCGCGTGCTCACGCTGTCGGATGTGAGCGCCATCAAGGTCGACGACATCGAGGCCCTGAACCAGCACGGCATCGACCCGCACGAGGTGGCCTATGCGGTGGCCGACGCCTATATCAAGCAGGTGTTCGAGGACGGCTTCTTCCACGCAGACCCGCACCCGGGCAATCTGTTCGTCACCCCGGTGCCCGACGCGATGGTCGGCGAGGTGGGCAGGCGCTGGAAGCTGACCTTCATCGACTTCGGGATGATGGGCGAGGTGCCCGGCGACCTGCGCGGCCAGCTCAAGGACGTGATCATCGCCATCGGCCTGCGCGACAGCCAACGCCTGGTGCGGTGCATGGAAGAGCTGCACATGCTGCTGCCCTCGGCCGATCGGTCGCTGCTGGAGCGCGCCGTGGGCCAGCTGTTCGACCGCTTCGGCGGCATGAGCCTGGCCGAGATGCGCGAACTCGACCCGAAGGAGTTCATCGACTTCGGACGCCAGTTCCGCGACCTGATGCGCGAGATGCCCTTCCAGCTGCCCGAGGACTTCCTGTTGCTCATCCGCGCCGCGTCGCTCATGAACGGGCTGTGCACCGCGCTCGATCCCGACTACAACCTGTGGGATTCGGTGCAGCCCTACGCCGACCAGCTCGTCACCGGCGACCCGGGTTCGCAGGCGAAGATGATCCTCGACGAGGGCAGGGCGCTGCTCGAGATCACCCTGGGCCTGCCCCGACGCCTGACCCGCGTGCTCACCATGGTGGAACGCGGCCAGTTGAGCGTCGAGATCCCCGAGATCGAACGCCAGCTCAGCCATATCGAGGTGGGCGTGCGACGCGTGGTCGCCGCCGTGCTGTTCGTGGGGCTGTTGCTCGGCGGCATCCTGCTGCGCGGCAACGACCCGATGTGGGGCCTGATCATGATGGGCGTCTCACTGGTGCCGCTGGCCTACGCGGTGTTCGGGGGCCTGTTCAGGCGCTTCCGCGTCTGAGCGATGGGCGGGGTGGACGCTTCTGCGTCCGGACGATGGGGCAGGGGGACGCGTCCGGGTGACGGGGCAGGCTCAGGAACTGTGCGCCCCGCCCCGGCCAACGAGGCCCCCACTAGGCCAGACGTTCCTCGGCCCGACGTCGGCGCACGGCCGTATCGATCGCGCCCAGGCCGGCTGCGGCAACGGCCGACACCACGATCGAACCCAGCGTCGAACCGAGCCAGCCGGGTGCCACGAACCCGAGCGCCTGCGCCAGCCCGGCCCACAGGTCGGACCAGCCCGGGATCGACCCCGGATAGATCAGCTGATAGGCCACGAAGCCGATGAACCAGGCCAGGGTCGGTGACCACCTGAACGGCGCGGCGGCCGTGGTGTCCCAGCGTCCGCGCCGGGTGACGAAGAAGTCGACCACCGCCACGGTGAACAACGGCACGAATGCCGAACCGATCAGGTAGAGGAATCCCTCGTACTGGTCGAACCCGGCCAGCCCAGCCAGCACGGTGGCCACCACGCCGACCGCCACCGAGATGACGCGTCGATCCAGGCGTGGCGCCAGGTTGTGCACCGACACCGTCGACGAATAGACATTGGCGAAGGCGTTGTCGAGCTCGTCGAGCAGCAACAGTCCGATCGCCAGGCCACCCACCGGGAGCACCATGAGCGCCGCCAGCAGGTTGGTTCCGGCCAGGTCGCCGCCAAGGTGCGCCACCGCGAACACCCCGAGTGCGTAATAGGCGAAGATTGCCAGGCCGTAGCCGGTCGCCGAGCTGGCGAACGCGGAGCGTCCCGAGGTGGCGTGACGCGAATAGTCCGCCGCGAGCGGGGCGAAGGAGACCACCTGGGCCGCCGCCAGGTCGACGCCGGGCCAGAAGCCGATCACGGTGTCCTGCCCGATGGTGTGGCTCGGCTGGCGCAGCACCATCACGAACAGGTAGATCGACCCGGCGAGCACCAGCCACAGCATCACGGTGCGCAGGATCTTCACGCTGCCCAGCGGACGGATCGCCATGAGCGTGCACAGCGCGCCGGCCACGATCACGAACGGCCAGTGCCAGGCGGCGCCGACGATGTGCGTGGCGGCGCTGGTGATCACGATGATCTCCATCATCGCCCAGCCGATGTTCTGCGCGATGTTGAGCACCGTGGGCACCACCGACGCGCCCCGGCCCAACAGGCCGCGCAACCCGACCATCGACGGCGTGCCGGTGTGGGCGCCGATGCCGGCCGCGCCACCGAGCAACAGGGCACCGACCAGCGTGCCGAGCGCGCACGCCGCCAGCCCGCCGACCAGCGAACCCACCGATTGGGTGACCAGCGCGCCGGTGAGCGGGCCGAACAGGGTGACGCCGAACGACGCCCACATGGCCGTCTGGGCACCGGCTCCCAGGGTCCGCGGCGGCTTGTCGGTGAGCGTCAGCGGGGCCTCCACCGACCGGCGCGACTCAGTGCTGGACGAGCGGTGTCCGGCAGGCGTGGACAGCGACGAATATGCGTCTGACAAGGTGGTTCACCACCAGCGGTAGAAGTGGTGCACGGGTCCGCCGCCTGCGCCGATGTCGAGGGCGTCGGCATGGGCGATGGCTCCGCTGAGCCAGTCCTTCGCGTCGCGCACCGCCGCGTCCCAGCTGTCGCGCTGGGGACGCAGGGCGGCGATCGCGGAGCTGAGCGAGCAGCCGGTGCCATGCGTATTGACCGTGTCGATGCGCGGGGCGTGCAGTACCTGCACGTCGTCGGCGCTGGCCAGCACGTCCACCGATTCGGCGCCGTGGCCGTGGCCGCCCTTCACCAGCACCCGCTCGGGTCCCAGCTCGAGCAGGCGGGTGGCCTGGCCGATCATCTCGTCGACGCCGTTGGCCTGGGGCTCGTCGAGCAGCACCGCGGCCTCGGGCAGGTTCGGCGTGATGAGGCTGGCATGACGCAGCACCCCGCGCAACGCCTCCACGGCATCGTCGGGCAACAGGTGCGCGCCCGAGGTGGCCACCATCACCGGATCGACCACGATGGGCAGATCGGGCGTGGCGGCGCGCAGGGCGGCCAGCCCGTCGCGCACCGTGGTGGCCAGTTCGGCCGACGCGAGCATGCCCACCTTCACCGCGTCGAGGCGGATGTCGCTGGTCACCGCGTCGAGCTGGGCGGTGACGAACTCGGGAGGCGTCGCGAGCACGCCCGTGACGCCGGTGGTGTTCTGGGCTGTGAGGGCCACGATCACGCTCATGCCGTAGGCGCCCAGCGCCGAGAAGCTCTTCAGGTCGGCCTGGATGCCGGCGCCGCCCGACGAATCCGACCCGGCGATCGTCAGGGCAACAGGGGGCCTGGTGGCCGCCGTGGCTCCGGACGGTGCGGTGGTGTCCGGGGCAGGGGGAGTGGACATCATCGGGCCGCCTTGTCGGGTGAGGGGTTCGGGCTTGCAGAGGGGTCCTGGCTTGCGGGGCTTGCCTGGCCTACAGGGTTGCCCGCCGTGTGGCCGGTGTGGGCCGCGGGGACGCCGGTGGCCCGTGACCAGGCGTCCACCAGGCGGCGGGTCGCGGCCGCGATGTCCGGCTGTCCGCAGATGGCGCTGACCACGCTCATGCCGTCGCAACCGATGGCGGCCAGCGGCGCGGCGTCGTCGGCCTTGACCCCGCCGATCGCGCAGACGGGCCAGGGACTCACCTCCACCACCGACGCCACGGTGGCCATCCCCAGGTCGCCGGCCTCGGGCTTGGTGCCGGTGGAGTGCAGCGCGCCGACGCCGAGGTAGTCCACCAGCTGCTCGCCCATGGCGCGGGCGGCGGCCACATGGCCGGGGGTCTGGGTGGACAACCCCAGGACCGCGTCGGGGCCGAGCATGGCCCGCGCCCGGTCAATGGGCATGTCGTCCTGGCCCACATGGGCACCCTGCGCGCCGATGGGGCCCACCAGGTGCACCCGGTCGTCGATCAGCAGCGGCACGCCGGTGCCGTCCAGCACGTCGACCAGGCGCCGGCCCAGGGCGACGAAATCGTCGTCGGACAGGTGATGGTCGCGCAGCTGCACGAGCGTCACGCCGGCCGGGACGGCCTCGCGCACGGTGCGCACCACGCCGTCGACGCCGCCGCACTGTTCGGTGTCGGTGACCAGGTAGACGGACAGGTCAACGCTGCGACGTCGGCCGGCTCCGGGCTGCCTGTCGAACTGCGCGTCGGGCTGGGCATCGGATCGGGGCATCGGACGGTCCTCGCTTCGTAGCATGGCCGGCCTCACGCGGCCAGGGCGCGCACGTCGGCTTCGGCGGCGAGCTGCTCGGGGCTGACGAGGTAGAGCTGGTCCACCAGCGCCGTGGCGAACGAGCCGGGGGCGCGGCTCTCGGCGGCGGCATGGTCGGCGGCGACGCACAGCAGGGCGGTGGCGGCCGTGGCGGCGTCCACCGGGTTCGGCACGACGGCGGCGAAGGCGGCCATCAGCGCGCCGAGGGAACAACCGACGCCGGTCACCCTGGTCATCCACTCGTGGCCGTTCGACACGGTGAGCACGCGCTCGCCGTCGGTGATGTGGTCCACCGGGCCGCTGATCGCCACGGCACAGTGATAGGTGCGCGCCAGCTGCTTGGCGGTGGCCAGGGCGGCAGTCACCGGATCGGTGGAATCGGTGCCGCGTCCGCCCGACGACGAGCCGGCCAGCGCGATGATCTCCGAGGCATTGCCGCGGATGATGGCCGGATCGCCGGCCGCCAGGGCATTGCGTGCCACGTCGGTGCGCCAGGGCAGGCCGGCGGCCACCGGGTCGAGCACCCACGGGTTGTGGTGCGTCGCGGCCGATTCGGCGGCCAGCAGCATCGCCTTGGCGGTCTCGGGATAGGGGGTGCCGGTGTTGATGAGCACGCCGCCGGCGATGGCCGCGAAGTCGGCGGCCTCATGGGAGTTGTCCACCATCGCCGGGCTGGCTCCGGCCGACAACAACACATTGGCGGTGAAGTTCGCCACCACGATGTTGGTCAGGCACTGCACCAGCGGATTGTTGTCACGCACCGCGCGCAGCGCGCCCGCCAGGTCGACCGCCTGCTCGGTGGTGGCCGTATCGATGGTCCCGGTGGTTCCGTGGGCCATATGGACGTCGGTCATTGACGCTCGCTTCCTTCGCCGGCATTACCCGGACAGGTTCGGCGGTCGACGCCCGGATGGCGTCCTCTCAGCCCACACACTCGGTGAGCTCCCGCGTTTCACCGGCGAGTGTAGCCCCGGGCGCCGTCGCCCCGGGCAGTGCCGGGCAAGCAGGCGCCGGCGATGCCACGCAGGGTCTGGTGGGGGAGCCGTTCGGCCTCGTCGGCGGGCGCTCGTTGGCAATGTTTGCGGGGATGTTGAATGCCCCGGCGGCACGTGGGAGCGTTGCCCGTGGAGTTCGGCGCCAGCGCACGATCCCCACACCCACGCAGCACCCGATTGCCGCACAAGTTTTGACGCACCAATGCAGTGAAGAGCCCGTTCGTTCCGCTGTCAATGGGGCCAGAGGAGAAGCAGTGAAGCACAACTGTCCGTCAGGGCGTCACGCATGAGCACCACAGCGGCCGATCCGGCCCCCGCCGGACTGCGCAGGAGCCTGCGAAACCGCCACATCCAGATGATCGCCCTGGGCGGGGCCATCGGCACGGGCCTGTTCTACGGCTCCGCGGAGTCGATCGGCCAGGCCGGCCCGGCGATCCTGCTGTGCTACATCGTGGGCGGCGCCATCATCTTCCTGGTGATGCGCGCGCTCGGTGAGATGAGCGTCGACACGCCCACCTCGGGTGCCTTCAGCTTCTATGCGTACAAGAACTGGAGCCCACGCGCCGGATTCATTTCGGGGTGGAACTACTGGTTCAATTACATTGCCGTTTCCATGGCCGAACTCACCGTGGTGGGAAAGTACATCCAATTCTGGTTACCCGGCGTTCCGCAATGGGTTACCGCCGCGGTCTGCCTGGTGGCAATCACGGCGATCAACCTGATCAGCGTGAAGGCCTACGGGGAAAGCGAATTCTGGTTCGCCATCGTCAAGGTGGTGGCCATTATCGCCATGATCGTGTTGGGCCTGGTGATCATCCTCACCGGCTTCGGCAATGGCGGCCATCCGATCGGATTCTCCAATCTGTGGAAGAACGGCGGCTTCTTCCCGATGGGCGTCACCGGAATGCTCATGGGCCTGGTGGTGGTGATGTTCAGCTTCGGCGGCGTCGAACTGATCGGCATCGCGGCCGGCGAGACCGACGACCCCAAGAAGACCATCCCCAAGGCCATCACGCAGGTGGTCTACCGCATCCTCATCTTCTACGTGGGTGCGGTGTTCGTGATGCTGTGCCTGTTCCCGTGGAACGAGCTGGGCACCTCCGAGAGCCCCTTCGTGGTGATCTTCCACAAGATCGGCATCGGCTCGGCGGCGACGATCCTCAACATCGTGGTGCTCACCGCCGCGATCTCGGCCTACAACTCGGGCCTGTACTCCAACGGACGCATGCTCTACAGCCTGGCCAGGCAGCGCAACGCCCCTGCCGTGCTGGGCAGGGTGAACCGCTTCGGCTCGCCCTATGTGGGCGTGCTGGTGTCGTCGTGCGTCACCGCCATTGCGGTGGTGCTCACCTATCTGTTCCCCGACACGGTATTCCTCTATGTGATTTCGATCGCCCTGATTGCCGGCATCATCAATTGGACGATGATCGTGATCACCGACATCAAGTTCCGTAAGCGCATCGGGCCCGAGGGCGTGCGGAAACTCGCCTTCAGGATGCCCGGCCATCCAGTTACCAGCTATGTGGTGATCGCCTTCCTGGCCATGGTGGTGGTGCTCATGGGATTCATGCCAAATTACCGTATTTCGTTGATTGTCGGGGCCGTCTGGCTGGCCGTGTTGTGGTTCTTCGACTGGTTGCTCACCCGGCGCCACGGGGTGCGCCATATTTCCGCCGAATGATCGCGCGGGACGCCGGGCGGCGCGGGTGGCACAGAGCGGGTGGCACAGTGGATACGACAAGGGATCACAACGAGAACGGCGTCGCAGCGCGTCCGCGGCGTAGCAAGGAGTGAGGCGTGGCGGATCACGCGAAGGTGTCCGATGGTGCCGATGAGCAGCACAGCCATTCCCATGGGGTGAGTGCCAACGCAGATCGTCGCTACCTGTGGGGTGCCCTCATCGCGCTGGCCCTGTTCATGCTCGGCGAGGTGGTGGTGGCCTTCATCACCGGTTCGCTGGCGCTGCTGTCCGACGCGGGTCACATGCTGTCCGACGTGGCGTCGATCGGCGTGGCGCTGTGGGCGATGACGCTCGCGGCGCGCCCGGCGCGGGGACGGTGGACCTATGGCTTCAAGCGGGCCGAGATCCTGGCGGCGCTCGCCAACGGCGTCACCCTGTTGGTGTTGGGACTCGTGCTGGCCGTGGAGGCCGTGCGGCGCCTGATCACCCCGCCGCAGGTACATGCCCCGCCGGTGATCGTGGTGGCGCTGGTGGGCATTGCGGTGAACTTCCTGGCCACCTGGCTGCTGGCCAGGGCCAACCGCACGAGCCTGAACGTACGCGGCGCCTATCAGCACATCCTCACCGACCTGTTCGGCTTCATCGGCACGCTGGTGGCTGGTCTGGTGATCCTGTTCACCGGGTGGACGCGCGCCGATGCACTCGCCTCGCTGGTGGTGGTGGCGCTCATGCTGCGGGCCGGCTGGCCGCTGGTGAAGGAGTCGGGCAGCATTCTGCTCGAGGCGGCGCCACCCGACATCGACCTCGACGAGGTACGCAAGCACTTGATGGACCTCGACCACGTGATCGATGTGCACGACCTGCACGTGTGGACGCTCACCGATGGCCTGCCCGCCGTGTCGGCCCATGTGGTCACCCGCGACGACTGCTTCATCGACGGTGACATGCCCGAATTGCTCGACGAACTGCAGGACTGCCTGCGCACGCACTTCGGCATCGAGCACTCGACCTTCCAGCTCGAGCCCGGGGCGCATGCCCAGCACGAGCCGGGTATGCATCACCACTAGTCGGGGGCGCCCCTGCCGGGTCGGTTCCGGCCGCACGGTGATCGTCGGCCGGCCCCGACGGCGGAATCGGGCCTTAAGTGGATGGTTTCGATGCGTCTAATCACCACAACCATCCACTTAGTGACGAACCGACCCGATAGGACGACGCCCGCACCCCAAAACCCCGCTCAGTGGGCACTTATGCGGTGTCATGTGCCGCACAGGTGTCCACTTAGGGGACAAGTGGCCGCCAATCCGACGACAGATGGGGAGGACCTGCCCGCCGACGTCGGTCCGATGTCGTCAGGCCTCGGGGATGTCGCGGCCGAATGCCTCGAGTGTGACTGATGCCGGGTCGGGTCCGCCGCGCACGCCGGTGTTGAGGGCGTCAATGCAGCTCGGACCACCGGCGATGGGGCCTGTGGGTTCCGGGGCGTAATCGGCATCGGACTGGCCGACGTGCGACAATCGACGGAACTTCCGCCCACGTGAGGATCTCCTGTGCTGAATGACCCCATTGCCTACGCCAACCAGCTGTTGGCGGCATCCGTCGTCGACCCCGACGGCACGCTCAACCTGCCGGTTGACCTCGAGAAGGTGGCCGGCCCCCTGGGTATCGAGGTGTTCGCCCGCGAGGATCTGACCGCCGACCAGTCGCCCCAGATCGGCGTGGCCGACAACAATCCCAATGCCGTGGCGATCTTCGTGTCGGCCCACGAGCCCCATCGCGACCAGACGCCCAAGATCGGTGGCGCGCTGGCCGCGCTGCTGCTGATGCCCGACGATCAGACGAAGACGATCGAGCAGCGCCTGTCACTGCCGGTCAGCGACGAGCAGATCGCCTGGAGCCGCGCCTTCATCGGCGAGCTGCTGGTGCCGGCCGGGACGCTGCTGGACCAGTGGAATGCGACCTTCCCCGAGATGGATACCCCGGCCGATGCCGTGCACGCCGTGGCCGTTTCGTACGCCGTCTCGGACGCCTTCATGGCCGACCGGCTCACGACGCTGGGCCTGCTGCGTCCGCCGGCGGCTCCGCAGGACGACGTCCAGGCCTGAGGCACCGGCTGGTCCTGCCGCCTGCTGGCCCTCCGCCGTGCTGGTCCCGCTGCTCTGATTCGTCAGGGCGCGGGCCGGGCAAGGGTGCTGGTGTCGCTCGGGCCTGCCGCGACGCTGGCGCTGAGCTCCGGACCCCTGGCCTTGTGGCCCTTTGACCCTTCGGTCTTCTGACCCACGGGGACCTGGCTCACGTCGCCGGATCGCCGCTGGTGCGGCGGGAGTCGTCTAGTCCTCCGGCTGCGTGCTGCGCGAGGGGGCGTCGTGCTGCGCGTGGGTCGCCAGTGACGCCTCGTCCCCCGCGATCACGGTGGGGGCCTCCGTCTGCTGGGCGGTGACCAGCGCGTTGGTCACCTCGTTGTAGAGCTGGTTGAACGCGCCCGGCGTGCTGGCCGGAAGCACGACCGTCTTGGCGTTGCCCGACTCCGACAGCGACCGCATCACGTCGAGGTACTGGTTGAACATGACGATGCGGTTCACCTCCTCGATGTCCATGCCCACCGAGTGCAGGCTCTTGATCTGGTCGCCGATGCCGTTGGCGATCTCGCGCCGGTAGTTGGCCTGGCCCTCGCCCTGCAACCGCACCTTCTCGGCATTCGCGGTGGCCTGCGTCTCGATGGCGATGCGCTGGGCGTCGGCACGCTGGCGGGTGGCCTCCTTCTCGCGCTGGGCGGCGTTGATGGAATCCATCGCCTCCTTGACCACCTTCGACGGGTCGATGGCGGTGATCAGCGTCTTCACCACGTTGAAGCCGAAGCGGGCCATCTCATTGCCGACGGTCTGCTGCACGTCCAGGGCGATGTTGTCCTTGCGGGCGAAGGCGTCGTCCAGGGTGAGCGAGGGGATTGCCGAGCGCAGCGCGTCCTCCATATAGGCCTTGAGCTGGCCGGCCGGGTCCTGCAGTTCGTAGAACGCGGTGGAGATGTTGTTGGGGTCGACGCGGAACTGGGTGGACGCAACGATCACGACGAACACATTGTCGAGGGTCTTGGTCTCCAGCTGCACGTCCATCTGGGCCACCCGCAGGTTCATCTTCTGGGCGACCCGATCGACCACCGGGATCTTCACGTGCAGGCCGGCCAATGAGACGCGGTGGAACTTGCCCAGCCGCTCGATCACATAGCCCGATTGCTGCGGGACCACGAAGATCGTGGCGAATGCGAGCGCTATGACAACCAGTATGACGACAATGAGCACGACCAACGAGATCATGACGATCCTTTCCCGAGGATATTGGGGGGTCCGGGTGTTAGGAAATCTACCGCAGGGGGCTGACAATTCCGGGGGAGGTTCTCCCGTGGACTGCCCTGCCGCGCCGTGGTGGTGGGTGAAGGCCGACGACGGGGTCGGCGGTGTGCCCGTTCGTTGGCCTTCGGGACGCGGCCGGCGCCGGTGGCGTGCCTGCGAGTGCGCTGTGTGCACCCTGAGAATCGACGCAGCCACGCCGGATATTCAGGCGTATTGACGCGGATATTCCGCGTTGGTGGGCGGGCGTGATTTGAATCGCGCCGTGGGTGCGGGTTAGCGTCCGATGAAAGCACGTCCCGTGTGGGGCCCCGGCCCCACCGATATCTGCTGTCGACCCAGGAAAGCCATGAAACGCATACCAGTCGCCATTGTTGGCTGCGCGGTCGCGCTGGTCGCCGGCAGTGCCGTGGCAGGTTCGGCCGCCCGCGCGGCACGCCTGGACGCCGTCGCCAGGCCCAGCCTGTCCGCGTCCGTGGACGTGTCGGCCTCCGGGGTCGGCGGAGCGGAACAATCTGCTGGTCAGGCCTCGCCGGGCGGCTCGACTCCTGCGGTTTCAAGCCCTGCCGCGTCCGCGCCGGCCGGGGAGCCCTCCAGGGCGCGCGGTGCCGCGGCGCAGCAACCGGAGGCCACCGCGTCGTCCCAGCCCGGGTCCGGGACGACGGACGCTCCGGCGCAGACCGGGATCACCACGATCCCCGCTGCGGTGGCGGCGTCGCCCACCGGGGCGCTCACCGATCAGGTGGTTGCGGTCGTGGCTTCCGGATCGTCGGCGCAGGTGCACCTCCTCAACCGTCGTGCAGCAGGTTCGTGGGATGACGAGTGGGCCCAGAGCGGGTTCGTCGGTGCCGGCGGCGTCGGCCGGGCGCACGAGGGTTCGTCGGTGACACCCGCGGGATCATGGCCGCTGGGTCCCGCGTTCGGCACGGGCGCCGATCCCGGCACGCTGCTGCCCTATACGCAGCTCAACGCAGGCTCATGCTGGGTGTCCGATCCGGGCGACCCGGACTACAACTCCTATGCCGAGCGAGACGCCTGCGATGTGCCGAACCTGCGCATGGCCGATTTCTCGGAGCAGTACCGGTACGGATTGGTGATCGGCCAGAATGCCGAGCGCGCGCCCGGGGCGGGGTCCGCATCGTTCGTGCACGTGTCCAACGGTGCGGCGGGAGCAGCCAGCGTGGCCTTGCCGCAGTCGGCGATGGCCTCGCTGCTGCATGAGGTGCATCCCGGCGCGCACATCGTGATTGCGTCCTCCATCGAGGAGTTGGCGACCTACTGAGCGCCGGTGGCTGCCTCCGTCCGGGGTTGGCAGGCGCGGCTCAGCGAGTGCGCAGCCACCGCCCGAGCAGGTACGCGTCAAGCGCGACCACCGTGAGCGTGCAGGCGGTGGTGGTGATGCGTGCCCACTTGGGGCCGCGGGCTGCCCATACGTAGACCGTGCTCGCGGCGCCCATGGTGTGCATGGCGACCTGTGCTGTGGTCTCCCTGGTCATGCTTGTCCCTTTCGTCGATGGTGGAGAAGGTCTGCGGGGCCGTGACCAAGATGATCTGCGGCTGCGTGTGCTTCAACCCGGTGTTCTCGGACAGTACGGGCGGCCACTGACAGTTTTCGGCATGTGCCCGGCGCAGTCCACGGACTGCATCGTGAAGGAGATCAGCGTCAGGCGGGCGCAGGTCGCGTTGCGGGACGTGTCGATTCGGCCGCCTGAGTGCGGCAGCGTGTCACGCTGAGGGCGGCTCAGCCCGGTGGGTGTGGCGGGCAATCTGGGCGTCCGGGCCTACGGTCGGTTGGTCCTCCCGGGGCGATCGATCTTGGCCGTCCTCGGAATCCTTGCGGACCGTCGACTGCCGTTGTTGTTCTGTGGCGACGTACTGGTGAGAGGGATGCAGGGCCTCGAATAGGGGCCCCAGAGCGACGCCTGCCGTCCGCTTGCGCTTCCGGTAGTAGATCCAGCCGCGCCGCTCCATCCAGCGCAGGGCCCGGTCAAGGGCCAACAGGATCATCAGGGTCCCTGCGATCCCCAGGGCGACGTCCATGGCCTTCCTCCGCTCGGGCGACAAGGTCGATGACAATCGACACCACAACGATAGTGGCGCTGAGCGTCGTGAATGTCCGAAACCACCAGGGTGTGGGCGCGACCCAGGCTATGACAAGTGTTGTCAGAATAATCACATAGGTCAGTGGGGGCTTCACGAGTTTTCCTCCGTACGCGTTGATTCGGCGGCCTTGCAACTGGTGCTGACAAGGGATTCTCTTATTGGAAGCAAGTCAGGAGCTCTCGCGTCGCTCCTTGCGGAGGCGTTGTACGTGGATGATGTCGATAATGACACTCACCACCAGGCTTGTGGTGACCAGGGCTCGCGCCCACCAATAGCCGTTTGGCAACCACATCGTGAAAGTGGCAAAGGCCATGGTCAGGAGTGTGAGGACTCTCATCTTGTCCATCGTGGTGCCTTTCAAAAGCGTCCCGGGTCGGGCGTCATTCCGAATGGCTGGCGTGGCTCCGGGTGTCGTGTGCCACGACGCTAGGGGTGGCCACTGACAGTTCTTGCGCCTGTGGTGGGCGCAGGTGCCGGGCAAGCGGGCGACCCCAACCTCCCGGCGCTCCTGTCGTCGGGCGATTTCGACCCACCGGGGACCTTGGTGGCCAGAAACTGTCAGTGGGGCCTGCTTCACTGAGGCCATGAACAAAGTGGAGTCGTTGGATCATCTGGAGCGGTCGGGTGCCGGATAGTCCATGCCACACACATTGCTGGTGGTGTGAACAAGTGGGGGAGGCTGATACCCCAAAGGAGCTCGAAGGCCTTGGAGCCCGTACTTGATAGGAGGTTGGGGTGATGGGAACTATTGTCTCTTTCCTAGTTGTGGGTGGACTCATTCTGTGGGTGCTGGTAGACATTCATCAAAACGCGAAGGAGGAGAGGGCCAAGAAGGCGAGGATTCAGGCGCGTGAGGATAAATTGGAGGCGCGCGCTGATGCCGAATACGAATACCAACAGGCATTGAGGCTTGCGGAGCTTCGCTTATTGGAGCAGCAGCGGATCAACGAAGCGCTTGCCTCCCCGGATGATCTGGACGCGATCCTCGCCCAGCTCGAGAGGGATGCGGCGCTTGATCAGGCGATGGGTACGGAGGCCATGCTGAACGACGGCGTGGCGCCAGCATCCCGGAGTGCGTCTCCCCAGCGCAGGCGCGAAGCAGCGTCACTGCGATGCGCGAAGTGTGGCCAGGCACGGTGCTCGCATGTGTGGCGATGAGTCAGTGCCGGGGTCGAGCAAAGACGTTGGTCAGGGGCAGCCGCGCGGGAAGGAGGAGCGCGACGTGCTTGATGTGAACGATCTCGATGACGCCATCACGCGCCGTGTGGAGCCGTACTTGAGCTCTCTGTCGCGCACAATCATGAGGGCGGCGCACGACGATGACGATCCAGACTTCCTGGTCTAGTTGGCGCTGCAATACGCGTTGATCGACGAGGTAGTCATCCCGAAGGACATCCTGGATGCGATCGAGATTGACCTGACCGACCCGGGCTTCACTCCGGGCATGCTGCCCGAGTCACGGAAGTGATTGGCGGAGAACCGTGCGCGTGCCCGACCACAGTAGGTGCGTGCGAGACCTGAAGGGATGAAGATGCTTGATGTAGACGGTATTGCCGATGCCCTCCGACGGGATCTGTTGCCCCTGCTCTCAGAGGCTGGTCGCTTTATCTTGTGGAGTCCGCTGGAGGCGGGGGATCCGGAGTTTGCGATCTACCTCGGCCTCCAATTCGCTTTGCTGGACGAAGTCAGGATTCCGGAACCCCTTCTGGAGGCGACTGGGGTCCTGCTGGACGATCCTGCCTTCGACCCTGACCTGCGTCCCGAGGCCACGGCATGGTGTGCTCAGCTCCGTTCCGGTGACGCGGCCGATCGCAACCTCCCCTGATCAGGTCGCGGCGGCCCGCGCTGCCAGGTACAGGCCATGGGGCATGGGCCGGCGAAGGCGCCATGTGATGCTGATCGGCTTGGAGCCGCTGTAACTCACCAGATCAACCAGGCCCAGGAAGGTGTACGGCGCTCCCTTGCCGAGGTCGTCATTGCCGCGTTGGCGCACGAACAGTGCAAGGTCAAAGCTCTGGGCATGCTCGCCCAGCAGGCGTCGGCCGCTTGAACTGCCCGGGGTGGTTGCCGATTGCGATTGCCAGTGGAACAGCGTGTCGTTGATTGCGTAGTCCGCGTACATGGTGGTGTCGGTGAAGGAGTCCGAGTCCTTCTCCAACTGCACGCTCAATGCGCCGATTCCGGTCGACTCGACCCAGACGACCCCCTCACGGACGTCCCCGGGCATCCGCGCGTCACCATCGGCCCGGCCCACGCCGATTGCCGCCAGCAACTCTTCGCGTCGGTAGGTGCCGTGCACCACCAACGGGGTGCCGGCAAGGTTTCCGCCGGGCCTTTCGAACACGGCGCGGGATGCGTCGACCGAGGATTCCATGACTTCCCGCAGCTCGTCGGAGAACCAGCCATGAGCCCGCAACACGTCGAGGCCGTCGCGGATGCTGCCAATGAGCTGGTCGTCCTGATCGCGGCCCTTGGGCCACACCGAATAGAACAGCATCTCCGCGGCGATGCGCTGCATGGGCCCCAGGTCGTCCCATTGCGGGCCCTGAGGTGAGCTCAGGGCGACATATGCCTGGGCGCGCGCCGGATCGTCGACATGGGCGAAATTGCGCACCCGACCACGCAGATAGGTCCCGGTGGGACTGACATCGATCGTCGCTGCCAGCCCCGCCCGATGCCGGATGAAGGTCATCTCCACCGGCTCGCCGCGGAACTTGGACCGGCCAAAGATGGATCCGAGGGTCAGTCCGGACTCGGCAAGGAACCGACGCAGCGAATACTCCGTCGGGCTGGCGGAGCGGCGGGCGTAGTCCGCGAACTCATTCACCAGGCGCAGCGTGGTGGTGGCCAGCTGCCTCTTCACATTCTTCAGGACTTCCTTCTGCGACATCTTGTCGAACTGGATCTCGCAGCCCGCCGGCAGCTCGCTGAACCCCTTCTCCACAGAGTCGACCAGCTGCTTGCGTCCCTGGCCGGTCAAGGCCCGCAGGCGGGGTTCGAAGCTGAAGTCCTCGCGCTGGTGTCCCACGAAGTCCAACACGGTGAGCACCGACTTTCCCGGTGCCCGACGCAGACCGCGTCCCAGCTGTTGCAGGAAAATCGTGGCCGATTGGGTCGGACGCAGCATGATCACCGTGTCGATCGACGGGATGTCGATGCCCTCGTTGAACAGGTCCACGGTGCACAAGCAGGCCAGCCTGCCCTCCCGCAGATCGCGGATGGCCGCCTCGCGGATTTCCCGAGACGACTGCCCCGACAATGCAACCGATGGCACGCCGGCCTGGCTCAACACATCCGCCATGTAGTGCGCGTGCTCCACGCTCACGCAGAAGGCGAGCGCCTTCATGCGCGTGGGATCCAGGATGCGGTGGCGCATCGCCGCCAGCACGAGCCGGGAGCGGCCGTCATTGTCCGTGTAGAGCCGTGACAACTCACCGGCCTGGTATTCGCCGCCGCTGGCCTTGACGCCGCGCAGGTCGGTGTCGTCCCACTGCACGAAGTAATGGAATGGCGCCAGCAGGTCGCCGTCGAGGGCGTCCCACAGGCGCAATTCCGAGGCGATCCGATCACCGAAGAAGGAGGCGACATTGACGCCGTCAGCGCGTTCGGGGGTTGCCGTCAGACCCAGGAGTTCCCGGGGCTGGAAATGGTCAAGGATGCGGCGATATGTTGCCGCCTCGGCGTGGTGGAACTCGTCGATCACCATGACGTCGAAGGCTGTGGGATCAAGCGCGTCGAGGTTCATGCGGCTCAGGGATTGCACGGACGCGAAGACGTGGCGATGCTCGGTCGGGTGTTCGCCGCCGACCAGGAGTTCGCCGAAGTTGGCGTCGTTGAGCACGTGGGCGTAGGTACTGCGGGCCTGCTCCAGGATTTCCTTGCGGTGGGCCACGAACAGCAACGAGAGCGAGCCGGGCTTGTCGCCACATAGCCGCAGGTAGTCCAGCGCGGCCAGCACCGTCTTGCCCGTGCCGGTGGCGGCGACCACCAGGTTGCGGTGGAAGTCCTGCTGGCGCTCGTGGGCGAGGTCGTCGAGCATGATCCTCTGGTGGGGCTGCGGCTGGATGTCGAGGAACGCGGCATCAAAGTGCCGGCCCGGTTGGGCAACGGCCTGCTTGAGGCTGGTGGCCAACCGCTCGTCGTCGCGGTCGGGAAGGTAGGGCTCGAATTTCGGATCGTCCCAATAGGTGTCAAAGGCTGTCCCGAGCTTTGAGAACAATGCCGGCTCGTTGACCGCCGAGACCCTGACATTCCATTCCAGGCCGTCAACCATTGCGGCGTGCGACAGATTCGAGCTGCCGATGAAAGCGGTATGGAATCCGGAATTGCGGTAGATCATCCATGATTTCGCGTGCAGGCGCGTGGTTCCGGTGTTGTAGTTCACCTTCACCTGGAAACCGAGCTCATCGGCCAGCCGGTGGATCGCCGTGGCGTCCGTGGCGCCCATGTAAGTGGTGGTGAGCAGGCGGACTGGCACGCCCTGCTCGTGCAGCATGGCCAGCGTGTCCATGATCGATTGGATGCCCGACCACTTGACGAAGGCGCACAGCAGGTCGACGCGGTCAGCCGTGGCCAGCTCCAGGTTGAGCGCCTGTGCCAGGGACTCGTCACGGCGTGCGTTGGTGATCAGCGTCGACTCGTTGAGCGGCGTCAGCGGACGCGTGGCATAGCGCGGACGGCCGTCGGTGAGCGACTGGAGCTCCAACGGATCGCCGCGGGAGTCAGTGACCAGCTGGGCGCTGGGGCCGGCGATCTGCCGAAGAATCTCGTTGGTTGTGTACACCGCCTTGCGGGGCGCCTCCGGCAGAGCGCTCAGATGCTCGCGCAGGGTCCGCTGCACCGAGCCCGACAGCGCCGCATCGCGCCGTTCGGCGGGAATGGGCTTGCTGGTGGCCTCCAACCCCGTGCGTTCGACGCGCGCCTGGAGTTCCTCGGTGAGCGGGGTCTCGTAGAGGCCCGGAGCCATGTCGTTGTTGGGATCGTCTGCCACCCGGCCAGGGTAACGGGTTCGGGCGAGTGCGGTGGCCAGTCCGATATGCGTGGGTAGGGGAGCGTTGGTGCGAATTGCCGAGGGCTATTCCAGGGGGCGGGTAGATGCCCGCACCCCTGGAATATCGGACCGTCAGAAAAGGCAGGCGCATCTTCCCGTGTGTTGTGCTCTAGGGGGCGGCTGTGTGGGCGGCCAACGCGCGGGAAGCGTTGAAGTCGCGGTAGTCGCCCGCGTGTCAGGCGACGATCGGCGCCCAGAAGAAGCCGAGGGCCACGGCGACGGCAATCGACACCGTCCCCGGAATCACGAACGGGTGATTCAGCACAAAGCGTCCCACCCGGGTCGATCCGGTGTCGTCCATTTCGATCGCCGCGACCGTCGTGGGGTAATTCGGCAGCAGATAGTAGTTGGCGACCGCCGGATAGCAGGCGAGCATCGTCGTGGCAGTCAGGCCGATCTTGGCGGCAACCGGCATGAATGCCGCGGTCGTGGCCGCATGGGAGAACAACAGGGGTGCGCAGAAGTAGAGGATCACTGCATAGAGCCACGGCACCTGGTGCAGCAGGCTGGAACCAACTGTCGTGATCTGGGACATGTAATTGTTGAAGAAGGTGGTGCCGAGCCAGGCCACGCCCATGATGCAGATGGCGGCAGTCATGCCAGCGCGGAAAGTGGACTGTGTCGTGACCTCGGACACCGGCTTGCGTGACAAGACGCAAATGATGGCGGCGGTGGTCATCATGATCACCATGATGGCCGACGAAGAATTGATGGGCGGGTTGCTCATGATGCCGAGCTGCTTGGAACTGATGGTGGCCCAGACCACGATGACCACCAGCGAGGCAAGGAAGATGAGCAGGCTGGGGATGGCGCTCGGGGCCGGCTTGAAGTCAGGCGCTGCGGCAGCGGCGCTGTGGCTCACAAGGCCCTTTGCCTCACGTTCCTGGTAGATCGGATCGTCCTTGAGCTCCTTGCCCTGACGCGATGCGACGATGGCGCCGACGGCACACCCGATGAAGGTGGTGGGGATCGTCACGGCCAACACCTGCAGATAGCCGATTCCCATCGGTTCCACCACGGTGGTCATTGCCACTGTGGCGGCCGAGATGGGCGATGAGGCCACCGCGACCTGGGAGGCGACCACGGCGATCGACAAGGGACGCGAGGGTCGCACATCGTGCTCCTTGGCCACGTCGACGATCACTGGAATCACCGAATAGGCCGTATGTCCGGTGCCGCACAGCAGGGACAGCATGAATGTGACGAAAGGAGCCAGATAGGTGATCTGCTTCGGATGCCGACGAAGCAGCACCTCGGTGAGGTGCACCAGGTAGTCCATGCCGCCGGCCACCTGTAGTGCGGCAATGGTGCAGATCACCGGAATGATGATGCCGATAACCGACCACGGGACGTCCTTGGCGGCGTCGGTATGGAGCCCTGTGGCCACCAGGACCAGCACTCCGGCACCGCCCGCCAGGCCGATGCCGACGCCTCCAAGCCGTGAGCCGAGGAAGACGAAGATGAGCAGAATCAGCAGATGCACCCAGATCATGATGGCTTCTTCCGGAGGGGGATGATCTGATCGCGGAGGGTCCGTTGGATCGATTCTGAGATTACGCTGACCGTGGCCGTATTGATTTGAAATTGAGAAAGTCGATGATCAACGTTATGTGTCCCCTCAGGGCGGTGGTTACCGAGTGCGCGGCCGGGCCTGTGGGACGACCTCCTGGATGGTGATCGCCACGTTTCCGCTCTGTGGGGCGGGGCCCGCACAGCTGCACTCCACGGCCCGGGTGTCCCGGTCCTTTGAAGTGATCCGGCCGTCAGGAGGGCTGGTCGCTCGCCCCGGGCCCCCTCTTCAGCACCCTTGTCAACGAGCCAGTCCCGTCAAGAGGCCCGCTGTGGCTTCCTGTCCTGCCCGCGTCTGCCACCGCGTGAACAACTACAACTACGCCTTAGGGCGCGGACCGAGATACATCGCAAAATCCTCAACATCTTCAGGATCGGTGATCGACCAGATCTTGTCCGCATACTCCTTGGGGATCTTCACGCCCTTGAAATGGAGGTCTGACAGGAGGAGGCCCAAGGCGTCGTAAGGCTCTCCTGCCTTCTCGAAGGCCCTCACCCCCTGAGCCTCATAACCATCAAGGAGGGCGCCAAACTTCGTCGTCAGGACTTCGAGCATCTCATAGGAAGTGGTCAGCGGCACCCGTGGCTGATCCATCGAGATCGACCCCCTTCATGGCGTGACGGTGGCAATGGCATTGAGGCCACTCTCGCCACGGCTTGCCAGCATCGGTAAGTGGCATCTTCAACAGCTTTGACCGAATCTGGCAGTTTCCAAAACAGGAGTCCCCGAGAGCCTCCGGTCCCTGCTGCCGAAGGGCGAACATGATGGCCCTCGATCAATTCGTCAGTCCAGCCTTCGGGAAGGTAGCGCTTGGCCTTCAATGCCTTGAATGATCCCTCGTTGACGCCATACCGCTCAGTATGGGCTAGTTACTTCTGTCGGACAGCCCCGCGACGGTATTAATACCAGCTCCTGACGTCGCTGGGTAGTTCGTCTTCGGTGATCTGGCGCAGGGTGCGGGCAGCGATTGCCGGAGCTCCGGGAGGTCGCCCCTCGTCCCATTCGTGTCACACCCCCTCACTAGAGTCATCACCGACAAGGGGGAACATCCATGGCGCACCACAGATCAGCCGGCTGGCTCGCGCTGGCGGCATTCGTTGCCGCCAGCGTGCTGGTGGGTTGCGACCCGCCCGCGACCACAGGCTCGCCCTCGACGTCGGCGTCGTCCTCCGTCGCAACAAGCACGCCCACGCCATCCATCACCCAGACCAGTGCGGCAGGCGAGGCGGTGGCCACCGGCGACGCGGAGGCCGTGCGCCAGCTGCTCAACACCTTGCCGGTGAAGGGCCGTGCCCCCAAGACGGGGTATGAGCGCAGCGAGTTCGGTACCGCGTGGAAGGACGTCGACCACAACGGCTGCGACACCCGCAACGACATCCTGGCCCGCGACCTCACCGACAAGGTCTACAAGCCCGGCACCCACGACTGCGTGGTCGCCAGCGGCGTGCTGCACGACCCCTACACGGGCACCACCATCCACTTCACACGCGGCCAGAACACCTCCACCGCCGTACAGATCGACCACGTCGTCGCCCTGTCCGACGCGTGGCAGAAGGGCGCCCAGCAACTCAGCGCCGACCTGCGCACCCAGCTCGCCAACGACCCGCTCAACCTGCTGGCCGTCGACGGACCCACCAACCAGCAGAAGAGCGATGGGGACGCCGCCACCTGGCTGCCACCGAACAAGGCATTCCGTTGCACCTATGTGACCCACCAGGTGCAGGTGAAAGCGAAGTATTCCCTGTGGGTGACCCAGGCGGAGAAGGCCGCCATCACCAATCAACTCGGCACCTGCAGCTGAGCGCACAAAACCTCGGCGTCCAAGGCAAAATGTCGTGGGAACAGATCCGCCCCATTCGACGTTCCACAAATGGATGCGAAGGAGGCGCCATGATGAGCACCACACCGGATACCGAACCGACAACGACAGGTCGGGCCCACGAGAAGATCACCTCGACCGAACTCGTACCCATCGCACCTGCCGTGAAGCACCGCCTCAGCGCCACCCCGCCTGCGACCCGCACCTCGCCATCGCGGGGACACCTCGAGGCGCTGCGCGAACAACTGGCCCAGGGCGACCTGTCCATCGACGACGCCGCCCGCCTCACCCGCGAGTACATCGACAACATCTGAGCCGGCCGAGGGATCGCGTGGGCGCGTCCCGACCGCTCCCCGGAATAGCCCGGTCCCATGGGTTGGTCCTTGTAGGGGCGCGATTGGGTGCGCCCCGGAACAGGAGCACTCATGGCACGCACGATGCACGCAGTCGTCACCCGCGACGGGGGCCCGCTCGACGGGCCGAACAGCCTTGTGGACGCCACCGTCGACGCCCCGGCGGCCCCCGAGGGGCACGACCTGCTGGTGGAGGTCCACGCCACATCGGTGAACCCGGTGGATACCAAGGTGCGTTCGGGCGGCAAGCCCAGCGACGGGAAGGTCCTGGGCTGGGACGCCGCCGGCGTCGTGCAGGCCGTCGGACCTGAGGTGACGCTCTTCGCGCCCGGCGACGAGGTGTTCTACGCCGGTGACCTCACCCGCGCGGGCTCCGATGCGGAACTGCAGCTCGTCGACGAACGCATTGTGGGGCACAAGCCCCACACCCTCGACTTCGCCGCGGCCGCTGCGCTTCCCCTCACCAGCCTGACCGCCTACGAGGCCCTGTTCGACAAGCTGCGCCTCACCGCCGACAGCTCCGGGACATTGCTCGTGCTCGGATCGTCGGGAGGCGTCGGCTCGGTGCTCATCCAGCTCGCCAAGCAGCTCACCCACGTCACGGTGATTGCGGCCGCATCACGCGAGGACTCCACGCAGTGGGCCGTCGACCTGGGTGCCGACCACGTGCTCAACTACCATGACGATGACTTTGCCGACCAGATCGTGGAATTGGCGCCGGGCGGTGTCGATGATGTCTTCAGCGCGCATAGTCGAGGCCAGATCCCCTTCTTCATCAAGGTATTGCGCCCCTTCGGGCAGATCGTCGCCATTGACGACGAACCAGAACTTGATTACTACGCCCTGAAGAACAAGGCGCTCACGTGGCATTGGGAATTCATGTTCGCCCGCTCCATGTTCCACGCTCCGGACCTGATCCGCCAGCACGAAATCCTGGAACGCATCGCCGAACTGGTGGATACCGGCCGCGTGCGCACCACCCTTACCCGTGCCCTGCAGCCCTTTGATGCCACCCAACTCCGCGAGGCGCACCGGGTGGTCGAGAGCGGGCACGCCCTGGGCAAGATCGTGGTGGCCCGCCCGCAGCTGACACGGGCGTCCCGGCCATCGCCCGGGCGCCTACCGTGAACCTGGAAGGGACGCGTGATGCACGGCGAACGGGTGTTGTTGTCAGAGGGCTCGAGCCTGACGGCCAGGGAGACGCTCACGGTGCTGGGGCGCCGCGGGGTGCAGGTGGAGATCGTCAGTGCCTCATCGGCGCCGATCGCCCGGTTCAGCCGCTGGTGCCGCAGGCTGCACCACGCGCCGGCGCCCGCCACCGACCCGATCGGCTATCTGGCGGGCGTCGATGCGTTGATGTCCACCGGACGCTTCACGGCGTTGATTCCCACCCACGAGCAGGCCTGGCTGTTCGCCGCCGGGCGTCGGCTGTTGCCCCACGCACGCGTCGCGGTCGCCGACATCGGGGCCTTCGGACAGCTGGAGTCCAAGGTGCGCTTTGCGCGGCTGCTCGACCACCTCGCCCTGCCACAGCCGGCCTGGGCCGAGGTGCAGCAGGAGTCTGACCTGGATCGGCTCGGCTTTCCGGTGTGGGTCAAGGCCGCGTTCTCGACGGCGGGCCGCGGCGTGCGTCACGTGCACAACCATCGAGAGGCCGTTTCCGCATGGCACGCCCTGCGCTCACCGGACAACCCGGTGATGGTGCAGCAGTCCGCGCCGGGACGCTACCGGCAGGTGCAGGCGATCTTCGACCATGGGCGCCTGGTAGCCGCCGCGGTCAGCGAACAGCTCGCCACCGGAGTTGGTGGCAGCGCCGCGGCCCGACTCAGCGTCGGCGACCCGGTGGCCGTCGATGCGATCCGCCGCGTGGGCGAGCACCTCGACTGGCACGGTGGCATCGACCTGGACTTCTTCTCATCGCAGGGGCAACCACAGTTCATCGAATGCAATCCGCGCACGGTGGAGCCCGGCAACGCTGCAGCTGCGGGAGTGAACCTGCCACAGCTGCTCGTTGATCTCGCCACCGGGGCCACGTTGTCGCACCAACCAGTGGTTGCCCGGGCCGGTGTGCGGACGCGTTCCACGATGGCGATCGGCCTGGGTGCGGCGGAGCCTCCCGGTACACGGCGCGGCATCGGTGGGGCGCTCCTTCGCGCGGTCGCGCGACGCGGCCCGCTTCGCGGAAGCGTCGAGGTGCTCACGCCGGTGTTGCATGATCCGCCCAGCATCATCCCGCCGCTCGTCACCCTGCCCCGGGTGTTGGCGAACCCGCGGGCCGTGGAGCACCTGGCCGGTCGATCGGTGGGTGCCTACGCGGTGGGCGCCTCGGCCGTGGCCATCGTATCGGCGGCAGCAGTAGGCCAATCCGGGTAAGGTTCCGCAGCGGTGCGCCGGCGGTGGCGTCCGGGCGCAAGTCCGAGGCGGTGTCGAGGCCGGGCGGGCGTGCCGCTATGTTGCTTGGACGCGTTGTCATGACGCGCCGCCCACCCAGCGCCAACCGGCCACACCTGCCGTGAACTGATCGCCGAACAGGAGACACCCCCGTGTCCGACACCCCCCGTCCGTCACATGATCCCCGCCCGAAGGTGACCCTGCGCACCGTGCTGATCGCGATCGGCGTCGTGCTGGTGGTGCTCATCGCCGGCGCCATCGTGGTGACCACCCGCAATGCGTCCACGCCCGACACGAATCCCTCGCCGGTGGCGCCGGCTGCCGTGTCGACCATGTCGAGTGGGGCGGTCGCCAGCCGTGCGGCGATGGTGGAGGAGGAGAAGCTCGACTCCGAGCACGTTGTTGAGTTCCGGGCGACGACGAATCGTCCCGGCTTCGTGGTCTACCGCGTCACCGACGGTGACGGCACGCGCGCCGATATGTCGCAGAGCTGGTCACACGAGGCGCGCGTGAAGAACCTCGACGGCGTCTTCCTGAAGGTCAAGAGCCTGTCGGGAGGCGACGCTGACGCCGAGGTGAGCTGCCAGATCCTGGTGGACGGGCAGGTGTGGAGCTCGGATTCCGGGTCGGGACGCGGCGCATTCAGCAAGTTCCTGTTGCGCGGCTGACCCGTCCCCGGAGGCGACGGCCCCGCGGTGATTCCTACTGCTCGTCGATGGTCATCGTGCCAAGTTCGCCGTTCTCGGCCTTACCGACGGGCATCGGGACCCACTGGATTCCGGTCTTGATGCTCAGTTCCTTCATCATCTGGCCGATGTGCATGAGATCGGTGCCCAGCAGCTCGCCGGTGTACGGGGTGGACTCGTCCATGCTCTTGAGGAAGCCGGCCATGTCGACGGGCACCTCGAGCGTGCCGTAGCGGTCGGAGATGATCGGGAACGGCGCGGCATTGGCCAGTGCCACCTCATTGGCCGAATCGCTCTGGTCGATCGAGGGGAGCAGCGGCGCGCCCAGGTCCTCGGAGCGACGCACCAACAGTTCACACAGGCCGACGATGTCCTGGGCGACGGGGTGGAACTTCTTGTCGTCCTCCAGCTGCAGGGCGTAGCTGCCATTGATCTCGAGCTGCACGGGCACCAGGCGCACCTCGGGACGTTCAGTGTCGTCGCTCTGGGGTTGATTGTTGGTCTGGCCCGGGTTCTCGATCATGTGCGTGGTCTCCTGCCGTTGGCGCCCCCGCATGAGGGGGTTTGTGAGTGGTGGCCCAGCCTACCCATGACGGGTTTGCTGGGCGCAGGGGCAATGAAGGGCCCCTCCGTGAGGAGGGACTTTGGCGGGTGTCGCAAATGCCCATCTATTGGCGTCAGCCTCAATGAAGGGGGCATGCCTTGCCGGCCCCGCCGGATTTAACCGTAGCGGGGGGAGCTGTGTGGGGGCACGTCTCGGCATCGCCAGTGCGTGACGAAAACGCCTTGTCATGGCGGCTGTCAGGTCCGGAAACGCCTAGGGCTCGTGCGCGGCCACGTGGCCTTGTCAGTGAGCGCTGATCGGGGTGACGGGTCCTCGCGCGGGTGGACGAGAGGGTGGGGGGTTGGACGGAATCGGTGGCTCTTGGCGCCACCGGGGGTGCGAAAAAGGGAAGGTGGGTCAGCTGGGCGTCTGCCCTACCTCCCACCTTCTCATGGCGAGTCTAGCTCTCGGCGCCGGCGGGAGTTCCGTGAGTTTCGGGACGTTGAACGGGTGGAGGGCTTCGCCCGGGGAGAGGGGCAACGCCACGTCAAGGCGCCATCGTCTCCGAGAGCTGGCGCAAGCCTCAATGAAGGGCCTCTCCAGAAGGAGAGGCAATACGGCAACCGTCCCTCGCCGAGCCGGGGCCTTGGTGCGGCCTCAATGAAGGGCCCCTCCAGAAGGAGGGGGAATACGCAGATTGGAGGAAGCAAATGGGCAAGCAAATGCGCCTCAATGAAGGGCCCCTCCAGAAGGAGGAGCAATCTTTGCCGCTGTCTGGCTCACGCTCAGCCCGAGCTCACGCCTCAATGAAGGGCCCCTCCAGAAGGAGGGGCAATCCGCGTCCCGGGTCGAACCCCTCGGCCCGCTCATCTTGCCTCAATGAAGGGCCCCTCCAGAAGGAGGGGCAATAATACGCTCACGATAATCGGCGCTGGCATCATGCCGAGCCTCAATGAAGGGCCCCTCCAGAAGGAGGGGCAATCACCCGCAGAGGCAGCACCAGGCCGAAGCGCGCCGACATGCCTCAATGAAGGGCCCCTCCAGAAGGAGGGGCAATTTTGCCAGATAGATGGACGTGCCCGGCGCCCACGACGAGCCTCAATGAAGGTCCCCTCCAGAAGGAGGGGCAATGAGTGGAATCAAACCAAAATGGTGTTCACCAACGGAAGCGCCTCAATGAAGGGCCCCTCCAGAAGGAGGGGCAATACGTTCGTCAGCGAGCTCAACGCAATCGCGGCCGCGCCTCAATGAAGGGCCCCTCCAGAAGGAGGGGCAATTCCCGGCAAGGATCTGGCCACCCACCTCACCCCAAGCCTCAATGAAGGGCCCCTCCAGAAGGAGGGGCAATCAAGGGCTGCTGGAGACGATCGCCTTCGCGAACGCGCCTCAATGAAGGGCCCCTCCAGAAGGAGGGGCAATTCATATGCGGGGGAGGCTCGTCGTGGAGTGCAAGGAGCCTCAATGAAGGGCCCCTCCAGAAGGAGGGGCAATGAGCTCAGCGGTGATGGCCTCGTCGCGGGTGGTGAAGGCCTCAATGAAGGGCCCCTCCAGAAGGAGGGGCAATTCTTGCTCATCATTGCTGACGTCATCATCCATAAGCCTCAATGAAGGGCCCCTCCAGTGGGCCTACCCTGGTTTTTCGGACACCTGATGTGGCGGGGCCTGGTGGCCCTGCCCAGTTGCTCGGACTCGTCGCGGGTGGGAAGGATGCCGGCAACTCGGAACTCGAGAAGGCGGGATCCCATGAGACCGGCGCCGGCTTCCCCGTTACCTGGCGCACTGACACCGATCACCAGGGCTTCTGAGCCTCGGACGAGTTCAGGGCACTCGACATACCCCAACGACATACCCCAACTCGATCTGTCGGCCAGACAGTGCATGATGTTCAGAGAAGTCCGACCGAAGGGATCCTCACCCATGCCCAATCCCGTACACGACATCGACGCAGGCGGCCAGCCGATGGATAAGTATGACGCTCGAGTATGGAAGTCGCTGAACGAGTTCTGGGAGAAGAAGAGTGATCCCCAGACCCTGACGAACCGAGCCGCCGCGGCGCTTCAGCACGGCGGTGCAGCTGTCGAAGGAGCCGCCAAGAAGGCCACCGGCGCCATCCCTGAGATGGTGAAACAGCCGATCCGTCACGTCAGTGACGCGGCTGGAGAGAAAGTCATGGAGCCGGTGGCTAAATCGGTGGTTCACCTGCTCGATCTGGTTAATTCATGGGCCCTCGATCTCAATGATCCGAGCTGGGTCGTGACCCACGCGCAAAAGCAGGGGCTGTGCATCGATGCCTTCACCGAGCTGCATGATGCCGATCTCAAGTTCTGCGACAGACTGCTCGATCGCAGTACCTTGACGTGGCGCACGGTCGGTGCGCTCGAAGGTGGTGCCATGGGTGCTCTCGCAATGGTGCCCATTGCAGGAACTGTCGCCTCAATCAGTGCGGACATCATCGTCATCCAAGTGCTGAGTACTGCCATAGCTGCCCGGGTGGCGTACTCCTACGGTTTCGACGCGAAGGATCCGGACGAGCAGAGGTTCATCCAGCGTCTCGTGAACCGAACTTTCATGGCCCAAGCGGCCAAGACGCAGCCGATGGCGCAGGTTGGTAAAGCCGCCGGTGCAATCAAAGGGCGCGTGCACTGGTCCGATAAACTCCGCAACGATCACCAGATCATCAAGAATCTTGAGAAGCTCATGAATCTCACTGGAACGAATGGTGGGAAGGTCGGCGTCCAGAGTGTCGGAAAAGCTGTTCCAGTAGTTGGCGTGCTTCTCGGAGCAGGAACGAACTCCGCAGTGCTAGGCAACGTAGCGGCTGATGCCAAGCGTTACTGTCAGACCCGGTTCTTGTGTGAGAAGTACGGTCTACAAACCCCCTCCGCCTTGGACTTCTAGGGGATCCAAAAGAGCGGTAGCCATCGACACCATGGGCATGCCCACCGAATCGGTGTCCAGTTCGGCAACCGTCCCGGCTCCCTGCGGTTCACGACCCCAGCAGCCGGGCCCGCTACTGAAACGATCACTCCCACATCCGGCCACGGACCGCCCGGTACGCCCTCGCAGATCTGCACGAGAGCGATCACGAACCCCGGGGCGCAGGTGAACTGCTCCGCACGCCCCACGACTCCCGGCATCCCCACCGACTCGGCCTCCACCGCCTCGCAACGGGCGGCAGAGCTGAAGTAGCGACTCCGGGCCCGGTCGGGGCCCCTGGAGCCCGGTCAGATGTGGTCCCGCTGAGGTGGTGGCGGATCCTGGTTCGACTACGGACCAGCATCCGCCACACTCTCGGGCCACCAGGCCCCGCCACATCAGGTGTCCGAAAAACCAGGGTAGGCCCACCAGAAGGAGGGGCAATATCAGTTAGCACGAACCATGGCTCGCCGCCGGCTTGGAGCCTCAATGAAGGGCCCCTCCAGAAGGAGGGGCAATCCTGCTCGTGGAGCCCGTCGGTGCCGTCTGGACCCCGCCTCAATGAAGGGCCCCTCCAGAAGGAGGGGCAATTTGTGGCGTGGATGAAAGCACGTGAGGGACAATTCGCGCCTCAATGAAGGGCCCCTCCAGAAGGAGGGGCAATCTGGTCGGCGGCCAGCTGGGCGGCGGCTCTGGCCGAGCCTCAATGAAGGGCCCCTCCAGAAGGAGGGGCAATCGTCTCCACCGGGAGCCCCAGCAGGTGCAACCCGCGTCCGCCTCAATGAAGGGCCCCTCCAGAAGGAGGGGCAATAGCGACCCATTCTTCTTGCTGTTCTCCGTAGCATTGCCTCAATGAAGGGCCCCTCCAGAAGGAGGGGCAATCACCGTGACCGGATCCGCTTCGTCCCCTCACGCCATGGCCTCAATGAAGGGCCCCTCCAGAAGGAGGGGCAATATTGTGCCTGAAACCGGAATCTATGCGGTGTTCGCGCCTCAATGAAGGGCCCCTCCAGAAGGAGGGGCAATCACAGCGGAGGATTCTGCGCAATGCCACCGGAGCCGCCTCAATGAAGGGCCCCTCCAGAAGGAGGGGCAATAGCCGCTGCAAGAGGGTGGAGGGTCCGCCACCCTATGCCTCAATGAAGGGCCCCTCCAGAAGGAGGGGCAATGTTCGCCATTGTCGTCGTGGCATTTGATTGATCGCCGCCTCAATGAAGGGCCCCTCCAGAAGGAGGGGCAATCCGATGTCTGTAGCCGCTATGGCTAAGATGTATGGCCTCAATGAAGGGCCCCTCCAGAAGGAGGGGCAATGGCAGGCCGGCGCCATGTCTGCTCCTGGTGGAGATGCCCGCCTCAATGAAGGGCCCCTCCAGAAGGAGGGGCAATATTCTGGGCCCTAGCAAGAGAAACCAAATACTTGCCTCAATGAAGGGCCCCTCCAGAAGGAGGGGCAATGCGTGCGCAGCCCTCCTGTTCGGCAACCAGTCGAAGGCCTCAATGCCAGAAGGAGGGGCAATCCCCAGGCTTCCCCAGGGGTGGGGCAAGACTTCCCGTGCCTCAATGAAGGGCCCCTCCAGAAGGAGGGGCAATGCTCAGGATGCCGACTCGGGGCCGTTTGACCCCCCTCTAGCCTCAATGAAGGGCCCCTCCAGAAGGAGGGGCAATTTCCTGGCGGCGCCCGCGTCATGACGATCATCTCCGCGAAGCCTCAATGAAGGGCCCCTCCAGAAGGAGGGGCAATCAGCTGAATTGCCCTCACAGCGGGACGCTCGGCGGGGCCTCAATGAAGGGCCCCTCCAGAAGGAGGGGCAATAGGCCCGGGTCCGCTCCGCGAGCGCCCGGTTGTAGACGCCTCAATGAAGGGCCCCTCCAGAAGGAGGGGCAATGGCGGGCGTGGGAACAGGGCTCCCACTAGGCATTATACCGGCCGCCTGCGAGCGGTGCTGAAGAAGGATGGCTCGCGCGTGGAGGATTGATGACCCCTTCAGCGCAATCTGCTTGTGACAAGGGGAAACATCACGCGAGCGGCTCCGCGTGACAACCGGGCCGCAGAGCCGCTGGTCGTCAGATGATGATGCTGCGTCCGCCGCTCTGGTACCTCTGACCGCCCAACCAGGTGATGCGTTGGGCGTCTGCCGACGTGGACATGCCCAGGTCGCAGATCACCACCGAGTCCTCATCAATATCCATCGCGTCGGTGAGATCGTGGCGTAGCACCAGCAGGTGTGACGGCGGACAATCAACCATGAATACGCTGTACTGCACACGCTCCCCGTAGCCCTTCAGTACCGTGGCCAACCTGGTGCGACGACGGTCATCGGGCACGTCGTAGGCGATCAGAAAGCAATGGGAATCTCGTCGGCTCATCTGACCGTCATTCCTATATACTCAGATCGCGTGCCGTCAATGAATCCCAATAACAAGCGTGCCTGGATCTCCATCGTCCTTCGCCAGGTGGCCGGGTAGCCGAACGTTGGATGCTTGATGTCGGTTGTCACCCGGCGTTCGTATGCCGAGGTGAGTGCGGCGATCCCTGCCCGGGTGAGGCGGACGTCCCCCAGAGTGTGGGAGAACATATCCGCGGTGAGCGTCTGGTTATTGATGCAGGTGATCACCGCGGAATCCGCCACAGGTGCGCGGAACTCCTCCATGAGGTCCAAGGCCAATGCAGGCTTGTTCCGGCTGGGCGAGTGCAGAAACCCGCCATGCGGGTCCAAACCACATGCAGCGATCGCACGAACACAGTCTGCGAGCAGCATTCCATAGGCGTAATTCAGCGCAGCATTGAGCGGGTCGATCGCGCCCCGACCATGCCGGCCGGGCCATTCGTCGAGGAAGTCCTGCGCCGAGTCCGACTTGAGTATCAACGGGAACTCAGAAAAGTACGCCTTCGCCGCCCGTCCTTCGACGGCGAAGAGTTCAGGCAGGCTCTCGACCCTCATGGCTACCCGACTGAGCTCGCGGATCTCCTGGGGAGCGGTGGCTGCCGCGGCGTTCCTGCGCAGGAGGGTCGCTTGGTTGATCAACTTCGCGCGCACAATGGCCCGCGCGACCGGCAGACAGCCCACCTCCGAGAGGGCCTGCTGATGCATCCGCGCCTGCCCATTGGGGGCCGCAGCTCCGGTGGCCCAGCCCACCACGCGGCCGCGCCCGCTGCACCAGACGATCGTCAATCGACGCCACAGAATCTCCCGAATGAGCGCGCCAGAAACATCCACATTGCCGTGGAGCACAAGCCCCTGCACACGTTCGAGTGGAACGGCGGCGAGTTGCTCACCCTGGCGTGTGATGCGTATCTGCCGGTCGCGCATCGATAGCCTCGCGCCGGGTGTGACGGCGTGCAGAATCTCCCCGTGGGGATCGGCCACCGAGATGCGGCGCTTGAGCTCCCCTCCGTTGTGGACCTGCTCGTCAGGCAAGCAAATCGTGGCGTGTGAGCACCCATTGCAGCGGCTGTCGTCGAGCAGCGGCGGGGGCGCAGAGTCTGCCTCCACCACCTTGCGTGTTTCTGTCACCCAATCGCGGCACGCCTCGCGGGCCTCAGCACCCAGGGGAACCGGAACATCCTTGTGATGATTCACAAAGTGCACCACCCCGCTCGTGACGTGATGACCCATCTCCTCCAGGCACATGGACTGCAACCCGACCTGCACGGCCTGGGCAGGGGTGATCTCTGCTTTCCTGCGCACCGGGGTGGACTTGTATTCGACCACCGACAGGCCATCGGACGAGACTTCCACCACGTCACAGCGGCCCGTGATGCCCAGCGATTCACTGTGCACCGACACTGCGCGCCGCACCTCGGGCCGTGACTCAGCAGGCTGGTCCACGCGCCGGTGTGCGAGCGTGCCGGCCGTCATTGCATAGCTATCGGCCTGCTCGCCCTGTGCCTCCAACCAAGCCCGCCGCGGACAGAACACGGTGTGGGCCACCAGGCTGATCGGCAGCTTGTCATCACCAGACATCAGCGTCCTCCTGAAAGGGATGCAGGGTGCCCCGGAGCAGCGTGCGTTCGGGGGCGCTGTCGTTGTCGGACTTGTCCAGTGGAAAGCTGCACGCGCCGATCACCCCGCGTCTCACCAAGAGCTGTCTGGCGTCCACGGACCGGACGGGATCATCCGAGAAGGCTGACAACAGCTCCCGACTACGTGCCAGGGCCGTCCACAGCACCGGCGAGATCGGATCGGCAACCACCGGGACCACCAGCAGCCGCGGATACGATCGCGCGGGCGGCACCGCACCCGCCGTGGCACTCACCCCGATGCTCTTGGGCACCAGCGTGAACGCGCTGATACCCCATAAGGAGCACCAGGCCAACGCATTGTCCGTGGGTCCCGGTGAGCTGAGCCCGGTAGGGGTTCGCGAATCGGGCTTGTTCTTGCCCACCACATCGTTCACCGCGCGGCCCCCAAGCCCATCGAGCACCTTGCCCGCCGTCCAGGTGGACACCTCGCGGGCCAGGGGCGCCAACCGCTGTCCGATGAACTCTTCACCGCGGTTGCGGGTCTTCATCTCCCAGCGCGACGCAGCATGGTCGGGCCGCGGCTGACCGTCTTGGCGCACCCAATATCCCGGCTCGCCGAGATTGACAATCATCCGCTGATCCAGCCGCGTGAGCCCGGCGTCCAGGAAGTGTTCCCGCAGTTCCTCGAGCTCGAACCACCCTTCGTCGTCGGTGGGGGGCTTGAGTCGGGGACTGAACAACGCATGGCCGTCTTCGGGCGCCGGACGTCGGGCCTGCAGCCAGCACGCTGGGTCGGCATGGCGTCGGGCGTGTGCCAGCACGGCCTCACCAGCATCAGGGCCCTCCCACTGCAGTGTTGGGCGAGCCACTGCCCCGTCCTGCCACCACAGTCGTACCCGGTGGGCACCCGCCTCCTGGAGGATGTTCGCGAGACCGACGAGCGCGAAGTGGGTGATCGCCGTGTCCAATGTGCCGGTGATTTCGAATTTCATGATCCCTCCTTGGAGACCTGGCAGTCGGCGGCGCGCAGGAGCGCCTCCAGATAGGCGCAACCCCACACGCCATAGGTAGTGCTCGTGGCGGCCATAAGCTCCGGCCACTCGCCGGACCCGAACAGGGCCGCGACGCGCTCGTTCACTTCGGCCGGATCGCTGGGGGTGGCAAGGCTCGCCGCATCGGGTTGCGGCAGGATCCTTCCCCGGCCATGGCTCGTGCCGATCAGCCGTGCCACCAAGGGGCCATGGGGCGCCAGCGAGACCTCTGCCCACGAGACCGCCACGGACCTCAGCTCATGGCGCCAACCCCGGGGCAGCTCCCCCCCCGCGAATTGGCGGCGCACGACCGCTTGACTGCTTCGATGCTCGCTCTTGGCCAGCACCAGGGACGAATAGTTGCTCAGCCGTAAGTGTTGGAAGCGTGGATCGGCCTTGCCGTCGTCATGGTGCGCGCCCGCCAGCTCGAGTGCCGCCGTCAACTCCGGATCGAGCGCGACGCGCTCACCCAATCGGCGAGCCCGTCCGGCCACATTGGACTGGTGAGCGGTGAGGAGCACCGGCTGATCGGAAGCCGACCATTCCTGGCGAAGTTCCTCGTCCTCCTCGGCGGTCTTCTGCGAAGTCACGACGATCCAGGGGAGTTCACCGAGCGCGTTCGGGGGTCCCAGGGTGAGGAGGCCCTCGCCGCCGAGATCGCTGTATTCGGTCTGAGCGTCCTCCGCGGTCAGGTCCGCAAGCGCCGAAAGCCACTGCGAATCGGCCGAATCCTTCTGGATGACGGCCACGTCCGGGGTTCCCCACCGCGTCTCGAGGCTCTCGGCCCGATTCGCATCGCTGACCACCACGCCGTGACGCGTCAGGGCATGTCCTGCGTCCACGATCACCACGTCGCCCGGACGGATGGCCGAGGCATCGTCGGCACCCAACGGCGTGATCTCGTCGGCACGCGACAGGAAGGCGCGTGCGTGATCACCCCGGCCCTCGAGGATGCGGTCCACCACTGCCCTTGCGACAGCGATGCCCGCCGGGAAGACCTCTGCCTGGTCCACAGGGGTGGCCGCCAGCAGGGGAATGACCTCCGCGTCCTCATCAGGGAGCGGCTGGCGCACGACGATGCCCACCTGCGCATCGTCGGGTTCCAACGAATCGCGCACCCACAGCTCCAGGTCCTCATCGGCCCACATGAGGTCGGCGGTGGCGTCCCAGCGCATCACGTCGCCCACATGGGGAAGCTTGACGATCGCGCGTTCCGGGGTGCGCGCCTTCGGCGGGTGATCTGCCACGGCCTGCGGACTTGCGCCCTCGGTGTCAGGCAGGCCGCCGAGCCACTGCAGAGCATCGGCAAGGTCGTCGAGCGAATACGGCAATTGCTCGGCGAGCTTGTCCTGCGGCGGGGCGACCACCGTCAGGGGGCCGCTGTCCCGGAGCCCGCGGCGGTTGACACGTCCGAAGCGCTGGGTGAGGCTGTCGGCGGGCGCGAGCTCGGTGACCAGACCGCTGAGGTCTAGGTCGACCCCCACCTCGACGGTCTGGGTGGCCACCAGGAACCTCGGCATTGCCTGCCGAGGAGCGGTGTCGAGGCCCAACAGCGCTGGGTAACTGCGCTTGAGCTGCGCCAGGTCCAGGGGGCGCATGGGGCCGACCCAGCACGGGCAGTCGTCGCCAAGGCGCTCAGCCACGCGCAGCGCAGTATCCACCCGGTTGACGATGCATCCGATCGTGCCATCGTCGGCGGTTCGTGCCATGTCCTGTACCTGGTCGACCAGGGTTGAAATGTACTGGTCGGTGGCCTTCTTGCCACTCCAGGCCGCCGATTCCACGACGGTGACCGGCTTGGGCAGGGTGAGGCGCGGACGAAGGGTCGGATCGGCGAGGTCGTCCGGCCCGATACCGATGCCATCAGGCGATGCGGAACGCGTGGTGGCGGACGATTCCACCACCTGCAGCCCCGGCACCCCCAGCCGCTCGGCGACATCGGCGTTGTGCTGGCTGACCCAGCGTGCGGTTCCCACCAGCTGGCGGCTCAGGTGGGCCTCGTCGATCACCACCGCATTGTCGAGGCCCAGCAAGCCACCTTCCCGGGGACGAGCCGCCATGGATGAGCCGTACCCCCGCAGGAGCAGACGGCTTCCCCACATGTCGGGCGTTGCGCTGATCACCGCGCAGGCCGACGGATCGTCGATCCACGTGGACCGCAGCGAGATGCCGCCACGCAGGTGCCCGATCACCAGGGGCGGGGTGTCATCGGCGGCGCTGAGGCGCTGGAGGAGCGCACTCATCTCGCGAGCCAGGGGGGAGTCGCCCTCGTCGAGCCAGTCGGCGACCCGCTGCGCGCGGTCGGCCTGTGAGTCGACCAGTGCGCGCCTGGCGACCACGGTGGACAACCGGCGGGGCACGCGGGGCCCGGAGCCGGCGCTGTACAGGGCGTTCAGGAAGACATGCACTTCCACGACCGCGCTCTTGCCACTTCCGGTGGGGGCCGTGATGGCGCTGGGCCACCGCGCGGATCCAGCGATACCCGTCAGCAGCGCCGTCTGCCACGGGAAGGGGTCGTGGCCCGCATTGACGGCACGGAAGAACGTTGCGAAATCATCAAGCGTGATGGTCATGAAACCTCCGGTGAATCCATGGGGACGAGCAGGCCACCACCAAGGTGACGTGCCTGTCCCAGAGCGAGAAGGGCACGATCGTTGACCAGGTCGGCGAGGTCGAGCTGCGCCGAATAGGGCTGGACGACACCGATTGAGCGCGGCACCTTGTGCACATAGCGGGAGACCTCAGAATCGGGAATCAGATGGGTTCCCAGGATCTGGACGCCGCGGTCAGTCACGACCGAGACGGTCTCCCAGTAGGTGTTCGCCCTGGTGAGGGCCAGTTCCTCGCGGAACACATGGCCGACGGAAAGCAGCGCCGACTGGGGGAATCCCCAGGCGCCCAGCAGCTCGTGACGGGGTTGGCGCCGGGTCTCCGGAACCATCCCGTCCAGGGTGCGCCATTGACGACGCCACCCGGGTTGGGGCGTGGGCCAGAACTGCGACGCGTCGATCCGCAGCGGGGTGCCGAGGGTGACGCGGCCGGCGCTTGACCACAGGCCCAATCGGGGGCTGTTGAGTGCCCGGACGATCTCACCGCGGTCCTCGGCGGCGATCGAGGCCGGCAGCAACAATGCGATAGCGCCGTGGGGAAAGTCTCCGGATTCTGCACGATGCGACAACAGCGTCGGCGGCAGGTACTGGACGGCCACGCGATTCGCGGGCTGCGACGCGCCCCTGGCGTAATGGCCGGTGACGATGGCCGGTGCGCCGTCGCCGAGCCGGGAAATCAGCATCCGGTGCATGGCGACGCACCACGTGAGGCCGTCCTCAAGGGCGATGTGCGCCGACAACGGTAACAACATGGCAAGGGGCCACGGGGAATCAGCCGGAGGAGGGGTTGGCGACTTGTAGCGCAGCACACGCAGCCCCTCGGTCGGCACGCGGGACCCGCGTGGCATCTCGGAGAAGCTCGGAGAATCCTGGGCGGCACTCGGCATCTTCGGCGGGAAGGCCTCATGATGTGCCCGGATGAGCTCGTCGAGCCGGCCCGGGCCGGGGGTGCGGACCGCCAGTCCGGTGGGGCGGAGCTGCTGGGTGGAGGCCACCAACTCGTGGGTGGGCACGAACTGATCCAGCGTGAGGATCACTGGGCTGTCATCCTCGCCGAGGCAGGAGACGTCGGCGCACAGCCGTCCCACGGTCTCCTGCACCTCGGAGGGTGCATCGGCCCAGAACCATCCGACGCAATCGTCGATGGCGGTTCCGGTGCTGATCTGGCGGGCGCCGATTCGCATTGCGGGTGACTTCTTGGGGCCCTGTACCGTGCCGGTCTTTCGATACGCATCCGGACGCCGGTCTGGTGACACGGGAACGTGGTTGGGGATGCGGATCATCGTCGGCGGGTGTTTCTCCAGCCAGCTCAACGCGGCGGTCGATTCCGATGACGGCTCGAGGCGACCCTTGACCGCGATGGCCTCGGATCCCTGCCCGGCAGCATTGACCAGGGCGGAGAAGAGCCTGGCGGTGTCGGGTAGCCGGTCGGGCGACCCGTCGGCGCGGTGGCCCTGGAACACCCCCAGCGGAAATACCGCTCGGATAGTGAGTGGCGACATGTCAGTCCTCATCCGCATCGGCCGTGGCACCGGCAAGGATGATCGGGTTGCCGGTGACCTCGAGCACCTGCCCGTCCCAGCGGATCCCGGCCGTGGCGACGGCGCGTTCGATGGCAGTGGCCAGGATGGGCCCGGTGACCTCGGGCACCAGTGGCTCGAGTTCCGTGTGGGTGCCACGTCGGCCATCGAGCGTGACCACCGGGTCGCCGGCTTCCACCAGATCGCAATTGGCGCGCAGTTCGAGCTCCTGGTCAGACAGGGCGAGGCCATGCAGCGACAGGGCCGCCAGGAGTGCGCGGCAGGCGACATTGCCCGCATTGTCGGCGCCGAAACGCAGCTGGCGCAGGGCGCTGAACGACAACACATGGGAGCGGATGATGCGCCTGCACGAGACGAAGCCGAGGCCATCGAGGCTCGGGGGGATCGCTCCGAGCCCGAGGACCGAAGCCGACGTCGGCTTGTTCTTGGCCTTCTTGGCGTCCTTCGTGATCTTGTCCACGGTGGTCGGCGACATCTCGTCTTCCTGCGTGGCGAGCAGGGTGAGCATGTCCTTCTCGTTGAGCTGCACACTCGGGGCGATGTCGTCCTTGCGGGCAGAGCCGCGCCGCGGAGGCTTTCGCCCGGCCTCGGTCTGGTCAGCCAGCTGGCCGATGATCTCGCCGACCAGGCATGAGCGGAAGCGGGCCTGATGCGCCTTGCGGGTCGAATCCCACGCGCCGAATGCCAAGCTCACGGGGCTCAACTCGAGCAGTGCGCGCGCGTTGGCCGGGGAGGCATTGCGGGCGGCCACATATGCCGGGTACTTGGTGGTCACCTCGCCGTCGATTGTGCCGAAGCGGATGTGGCCGTCGCTGAAGCGGTGGGGCAGCTGGTAATCGGTGGCGCTCAGGGTTTCGTAGTCAACCCGGATCGACGGCATCCGGGACAGTGAGGCGTCACCCTCCTCGATGGCCAGGGAGATGGCATCCTCCACACGGTTGAGCTGGCTGGCCTTACTGTCGACGACGACCACGCTGCTGGGCTCGCCGCCGATGAAGCGGGTCTCGTAGGCATAGGTCCCGTCGCGTCCCTGCACATAGCGGGCGGGGGCGATGCCTGCCTGCGGTCCGGCTGCGGGGGCGAGTTCCGTCACCGACGACAGGACGCTGGCTCCGCCGGCGTGGCAGGCCGCTTCGAGGTCGGAGTAGGTGAGATCGGTCATTGTGTTCTCCTTGAGTGGTTGGGTGGGAGGCAGCGGTGCTTCTTGATCGTGAGTATGGCGGTGACCACTGACAGTTCTTGGCGGTTGCTGTGGTTGGGGTGGTCCTGACGGGTTCGACGGGCTGGTTCTGGATGACGGTTCCCCGTCAGCAGTCACCATACACACATCATCCCCCCCTTCGTTCACATTCCTATGTATTGACGTCAGTAGGGAACCGAGGGGTGTGAGGTCTCGCAGGTGATTGGGGGTCCGTGTCGTCGTCGGCGTCCCTAGACGCAAAAATGGGCCAGCCGGCACCAACCAGCTGACCCAACAGGCCCGCGACACGACGATCGACGAGCGATGGCGGAGGATACGAGATTCGAACTCGTGAGGGCGTGAACCCAACCCGCTTTCCAAGCGAGCGCCATAGGCCTCTAGGCGAATCCTCCGCGGGCAAGGTTAACAGGTTCCCCGCGACGCCCACCACCCCGCGCCGTTCACCAGCGATGGACAGCCCAACCCCCGCGGCCGCGTCCTGCACAATAAGTGGGTGACCACCACCGAGGTATCCACGCTCGCCCATCTCGTCGACCAGGCCGCCGAGGGCCTCGCCGGCGTCGCCAGAGTCACCCCCCTGCAATACAACGAACGCATTTCGTCGACCTCGGGCTGCCGCGTCTGGCTCAAGCGCGAAGACCTGCAACCGGTGCGCAGCTACAAGTTGCGCGGCGCCTACACCTTCATCAGCAAGCTGTCCGACGACGAGAAGCGCGCCGGCGTGATCTGTGCCTCCGCCGGTAACCACGGCCAGAGCGTTGCCTGGGCCTGCGCACGGCTGGGCATCACCGGCACCGTGCACGTGCCCTCCACCACCCCGCGCCAGAAGCGCGACCGCATCCGCTTCTTCGGCGGCGACCATGTGCGCCTCGTGGTGGGCGGCGACACCTATGACGACGCCGCGCGCGCCGCGCAGGACGAGGCCGACCGCACCGGCGCCACCATGGTGCCCGCCTTCGACGACCCGCTGATCGCGTCGGGCCAGGGCACCGTCGCCCGCGAACTGGTCGAGCAGCTCGGCCACGCCCCCGATGTGCTCGTCGTGCCGGTCGGCGGGGGAGGCCTACTGTCCGGCTGCGGCGCGTGGATGCGCGAGAACCACCCCGAGACCCGCATCATCGCCGTGGAGCCAGCCGGTGCCGCCGGCCTGGCCGCCGCCATGGACGCCGGCCGCCCCGTTCGCCTGGACCACATCGACAGCTTCGTCGACGGCGCCGCCGTGGCGCGCGTGGGCGACTTCACCTTCAAGATCGCCCGCCAACTCGCCCCCGACCTCATCGCGATCCCCGAGGGCCAGGTGTGCACCGAGATGCTGTCGATGTACCAGGTGGACGGCATCATCGCCGAACCCGCCGGGGCATTGGCCGCCTCCGCGCTGAGCGTGCACCCGATGGACACCACGCTGGGCATCGACCCAAGCCAGGAGATCGCCATCATCGTCAGCGGCGGCAACAACGACGTCTCGCGCTACGCGGAGGTGGTGGAACGCTCCGGCGTGCACGAGGGGCGACGCCGCTACTTCCTGGTCAACTTCCCCCAGGAGCCCGGTGCGCTGCGCCGTTTCCTCAACGAGGTGCTTGGCCCCGACGACGACATCATCGTCTTCGACTACACCAAGCACTCCAACCGCGACACGGGGCCGGCGCTGGTCGGCATCGAGCTCGGCGACCCCACGAACTTTGCCGAGTTGTGGACGCGCATGGAGGAGTCGCCACTCAACGTCGAGGTGTTGGAGCCCGACACGGCGATCTACCGGATGCTGGTCTAGGAGGCCGTCCCGACGGGGTCGGTATGTGGAGGGCCTGTCGGGGCCGGGCTGGGAGCTGCAAGCCCCTTGATTCGTACGAACCGAACCCACAAGACCCCGAAGACATGAAGGGGTCCCCCGCGCACCCGGAAGAGCTCACTTACCCTTGCTGCCTTCCGGCCCTGGGGGGATTGGGCGAGGTACCGCCGCGCGGAGGACCTTGCCGCCATGTTACCCGGGAGCACGCCCGGTCGCGCAAGCCGGAGCCCGTCCCCGAACCTGCCGCCGCAGCATCCACAGCCCTTGACAAGGGTGCTGGTGATGCCCTTGTCACACACCCGATGCAACGCCCGTGCGGCTCCCTCGACGCAGCGCGGCAACGCGGTTCGCGGTGGAGCCCTAACGGGACGTGATGGCGATCCCGGCGTCGGAAAGTTATTATTACAACCAACTTGTAATAAATAGGCGGCTGGCCGCCGCGCGAAGGGAATCCCATGACCGACCTGCCCATCACCCAGACCCACCACTGCACCTGCGCGGAGGGGGATACCAACACTCCCGAGCTCGACGCCCGCGCCATCCCGCACGCGATCCGCCACGCCGCCATCCTCGGCGCGCTGCAGGGCCTGGGCCACAACGAATCGATGATCCTGGTGGCCCCGCACAATCCGCTGCCGCTGCTCGACCAGATCGACTCCATGTGGCGCGATGTCTTCAGCCTCGAATATGTGCAGGAAGGCCCCGACGCCTGGAAGATCCGCTTCACGCGCGTGGCCGCCTGAGCACCGTGGACGGCCAGACCGGCCCCGTTCGTCGCGCCGCAGACCTCGGCGTCGGTGCGACGGATGGGGCTCATCCCAGCGACCGCGGCGCCCCGCTTGATCCGCAGTGCCAGCGGCTGATGGACGCCCTGCTCACCACTCCGGGGCCGATGACGGTGGCGCAGCTGGGTGCCGACGCGGAGATGCGTCCCAACACGGTGCGCTTCCACCTGGCACACCTGGGTGATGCCGGGCTGGTGAGCGGTGTTTCGGCGCGCACCACCACACGCGGACGTCCCGGCGTGCTCTATCGCGCCACCGCGAGGGCCTTCGACAGTGGCCCGCAGCATCCCCGGCTGCTCACCGAGGTGCTCATGCACCACTTCCTTGCCGAGGCCGCGACGCCACCGCCATCCGTGGAGGGTCCGCAGCGTCCCACCACCGTGTGGGAGCGGGCTCGCCGTGCCGGACGCGCTTGGTCGTCGCACGTCGAGACGCTGCCCGGCGGAAGTCCGGCGCACGGCGGCGCCGGACCGGAACACGTGACTGACGGCACTGCGCAGTTCGACGCCCTCCTCACCCAACTCGGTAACTGGGGACTCGCACCCAACCGCATCCGTGACCCTGGCGTCCCGGACGGCTCAGCGGTTCCGGATGAGTCGGCGGCAGCCTCGACACACAGTCCAGTGGGATCGACAATCGGCCCCGGCCCTGTTTCGCCGGACCCTGCAGCCGCCCAGCGTGATCACCTCCCCGACCGTGTACGCATTGGACTCAACCGGTGTCCCTTCGCCCACGAGGCCAGCGAGTGCCCCGACCTCGTCTGCGGCGTACATGCCGGCATCATCGACGGACTACTCGCCCAACTCGGCGGGTCATGGCGCGTCACACGGCTCACGCCCCACGCCTCGGCCGGCCAATGCCTGCTGGACGCCGAACTCACCCACCCTGCACTCCAGGCCCCTCCGTGCCCGGCGGCCGCATACCCAGACTCCGTGCACCGGACCGACCGCGGCACCACGCCCCCCGCGTAATCACCGGGGTAGGGCCCTTGCGTGGCGCCGCAGCGCCTACCCTGAGCATGACCCGCCTGCAAGAAAGCCACCCCATGTCACAGCCCGTTGCCGTCCCGGAACAGGGCAGCGCCGACCCGCCGCTCAAACCCGCCAGCCAGACCCGACGCGTGATCGTGCTGCTCGTGCCGTGCGGAGTGGCCATGGTGATGGGTTTGGACGCCGCCCTGGTGCTGCTCGGCCTGCCGGCCCCGTTGAGTGGTGAGCGGTTCTCGTCGGCCCACGGCATCATCATGACCATCGGCTTCTTGGAAGCTCTCGTCAGCCTGGAGAGCGCGGTGTCCCTGCGTCGCCTGTGGGCCTACTGCGCTCCGGCTGCCCTCGCCGTGGGTGCCCTCCTCGTGCTCACACCGCTTCCCCTCCAGGCCGGTCAGCTGCTCATGCTTGTCGGTTGCGCGCTGCTGATCGTCAACTATTCGGTGTTGTGGACGCGCAAGCACGAGCCGATGGTGGCGGTGCAGGTGGGTGGGGCCCTCGCCGCGCTGGGTGCCGTGCTCCTGTGGACGGGTGGGGTGTCGATCCCCGACTTGTTCGCCTGGCTGGTCACCTTCCTGGTGCTCACCATTGCCGCCGAACGCGTCGTCATCTCGCGGTTCAGTCCCTCGGTGCTGACGCCGGCCGGGGCGCGGCGCTATCAGCGCGGCATCGTGGTGATCAGTGCCCTGATCGTGTTTGCGTGTCCCCTCACCACCATCTGGTCGGGCCGGGTGCTTCCCGTGTTCGGGCTGGCGCTCATCGCCCTGACAGTGGTGGCCGCATGGGGCGATGGTGCCCGCAGCGACCTCAGGGTGCGCGCCCGCGCGACGGTTGCGGGGTCGGACACTAAGTCACTTTCGGACACTGCGTCGGATGCGGACACTGCGTCCGGTTCGGCCATCACGCCGAGCCAGCGCTTCACCGGCGTCATGGTCTTCATCAGCTACCTGTGGTTGATCGTCACCGGCCTGCTCCTGGTGCATCCCACCTTGTCAGGGCTGCATTACGATGCCCTGCTGCACGCCGTGTTCCTTGGTTTCGTGATGACCATGGTGGTGGCCCATGTGCCCACCTACCTGCCGTTCCTGCTGGAGATCCGGTTCCGCTTCAACCCCGGATTCTGGGGCGTCGCGGTGCTGTTGAACCTCGGGCTGGTGGTGCGCATCGCCGCCGACCTGGCGGGATCGGAGACCGGACGCACCCTCGGCGGGCTGGCCAATATCGCCGCCCTGCTGTCGCTGGTTGCCGTTGCCGTCTGGGCAGCCGTCGTCAAGGGCCCTGAGGACCCGCAGGCACCCGCCGGCGACACGCGGGCGATTTCGGACACATCCCCCACCAAGGACTCCCGGGCATGAACATCGAAAGCCCCACCACACGGAGACGCCCCCACGGCCTGGCCAGCCGCCGGGTCTGGTTCACGGCCGTCACGGTGCCGGTCTGCCTGTGGGCGCTCGTCGCGCTCGCGGCACTGATCGGCCAGCGCTGGCGCGCCGACCTGGGCTGGATCGGCCTGCATGCCGCCGCCCTGGGCGTGGCCACCAACGCCATCGTCACCTGGAGCGACTACTTCGTCGACGCCCTGATGCGTGGAGCCGCCTCGTCGAAGGCCCGCCAGATCGGCGTGCTGGCGGGGCTCAACGTCGGCATCCTGGCGCTCATCGGGGGCATCGAGGCCGCCCTGAATCCCCTTGTCACGGCGGGCGCGGCGCTCGTCGTCGTGGCAATCGTCGTCCACTGCGCCAGCCTGTGGCGACGCAGCCGCGGGGCATTGACCACCCGGCTCGGTAGCACGGTCGTGGGCTACTACATCGCCTGTGCCGGCTGGTTCGTGGCGGCCGGCGTCTTCGGCTTCCTCATGACCACCGCCGGCGGGGGCCACCTCAACCGCTACCTGCTGGCCCACATCGCCTCTGCGGTGCTCGGCTGGCTCGGGCTGGCCGTCATCGGCACCCTCGTCACCCTGTGGCCCACCATCCTGCGCACCCGCATGGTGCCCGGTGCACAGACCGATGCCCGACGGGCCCTTCCGCTGCTCAACATCGCCCTTGCGGTGGTCGTCATCGGCGGCGTGATCGGACGCGGCCGGCTCTCGGCGCTAGGCCTGCTCGGATACCTGGCGTGCCTGGGCTTCACCCTGGCCGCGATGATGCGCGCCGCCCGGGTGAAGCCACCGCGCAGCTTCGCTGCCCGCAGCGTGATCGCCGGTATGGCATGGCTGGTGGGCACGCTCGTCGTGGCCACGGTGATCGCGGCCATGGGGCCCGACACCGCCACGATCATGAACCGACTCACGGCGCTGGCCTGGCCACTGCTCGCCGGTTTCGCCGCCCAACTGATCGCCGGGTCAATGGCCTACCTGCTGCCGGTGGTGATCGGTGGCGGCCCCGCCATGGTGCGCCGGCGCAACCGGGTGATGGACATGGCGTCCAACACCCGCCTCGTCGCGGCAAATGGCGCCGGACTAGGTTTTCTACTCCCGCTTCCGACTGCCGGTCGGGTGGCGATGATCGCCGTGGCGGCGGCATGCGTCGCCGCGTTCCTGACGCTCGTGGTGGCCACTGCCGTCATCCGTAGGCCGTTGCGGATGGCCGACGTGCCACCGGCGCGCACCCACGGCTTCGAGGCGATGCTCGGCGTCGGCGTTCTGGTGATCGCACTGGCCATCGCCACCGCGATCTCGCCGGCCACGATGGTCGGCAAGGGCACTGCGAGCGGCGCCGGTTCCTCCGGGGCGGTCGGCAACGGGCAGAGTCAGCACGTGTCGGTGGAGGCCCACGACATGAAGTTCACGCCCAACACCATCGACGTGCCGGCCGGCACTCACCTGTTCATCGACGTGAAGAACACCGACACCGGCGGCATGGTGCACGACCTGGTGCTTGCCTCGGGAGCCACCTCAGGACGCCTGTCACCCGGCGCGTCCGGCACGCTCGACGCGGGCGTGATTAGTGCCAGCACCGACGCCTGGTGCTCCATCGCCGGCCACAAGCAAATGGGCATGACCATGAAGATCAACGCGAGCGGCGCAGCGCCAGCCGGCGGTGCAGCGGCGGTGGGTTCCCCGAGCGCGACCCACGCGACGCCCGACCCGAACGCGCAGATGACCGCCGATCCCTGGGATGCCGCCCTGCAACCGGCCGGCCCCGAGACCGAGCACCGCATCACCCTGGACGTCACCGAGAAGGAAGTGGAGGTGGCGCCGGGCGTCCGCCAGCTGCGGTGGGTCTACAACGGCCAGGCGCCGGGCCCGGTGCTGCGCGGGCATGTGGGCGACAAGTTCGCGGTCACGCTGATCAACCACGGCACGATGGGTCACAGCATCGACTTCCACGCCGGCGCGCTGGCCCCCGACGGCCCGATGCGCACCATCCAACCCGGCGAGCAGCTCACCTACGACTTCACCGCCACCAAGTCGGGGGTGTGGATGTACCACTGCGCCACCGCACCCATGTCGTTGCACATCGCGAACGGCATGTTCGGCGCGGTGATCATCGACCCGCCCGGCCTCACGCAGGTGGACAAGGAATACCTCATCATCCAGTCCGACCACTGGTACGGCGCCCAGGGGGAGGGCAACGACGCCGCCCGCATCGGCGACGGCAATCCGGACGCCGTGGTGTTCAACGGGTACGCCAACCAGTACGACGCGCACCCGCTGCCCGCCACGGTCGGCAACCGGATCCGCTTCTGGGTGCTCGACATCGGCCCCAACGAGCCGATCAGCTTCCACATGGTGGGCGGGCAGTTCGACACGGTCTGGGCAGAGGGCGCATTCCGCCTGGAGTGCGGATACCAGCCGGCCGCCGGCGTCGACCCGGCCTGCGGCACGCTGGGGCCCGGCGGCTCCCAGACGCTGTCGCTCGGCCCCGCCGAGTGCGGCTACGTCGAGATGGTGGCGCCCGAGGCCGGCCACTACAAGTTCATCAACCACGTGATGAGCGACGCCGAGAAGGGAGCCCACGGCACGCTGGAGGTCTCCGCGGGCTGACGCCCTCCCGGCCGAGCCTCCAGAGCGACCCGAGTGCGGGTCTGAGGGAAAGTGACTGGCTCATGGTGTTGCCCGCACCCCGTGATGTCCGACGATCGATGAATGCCACGCCCTGCACGGTGCAGCGCTGGCACCGACCAAAGGACATGCGCCATGAAGATCACACGAGCCCTGGCCGCCACTGCCACGCTGACCGCGCTGTTGGTGGGCACCGGCGTTGCCGGGGCCGCCGCCGACGTCACCTGGGAATCATCGCCGGGACCCCACACCTTCAGCGTGGACGTCACCCCTGTTTCCTACATGGTCGACAGCTCCGGTGACGCCGCCCTGCGCGTGGAGCACATCGTCGACGAGAACGGCCGGGCCTTGTTGTGCGCCCAGTTCGACCGGCCGTCGCCCTCGGGGACGCAGCTGCGGCCGTTGGGGCGCGCCACTCCGCAACTCGCCTACCTGGCCAACCAGTTGGAACATCCCGAGCTCAATCCCGACCTGGCCGGATTGGACGCCATGCAGCAGTACTACGTGCTGCAATTCGTGGCCCACATGTATGACAGCCCCCATTTCGCCGACTTCACCGATGTGCAGGACGGCCAGCGGGTCGCCGATCCGCACGGACTGATCCCACGCATCACCGCGGTGAAGGCCAGGGCCGACGCCGCCTCGAACGGCGACTTCTTCGAGGGCCACAAGATCTCGGTGTCCGAGCCCGTCCCGGCCTCTGCCCTCGACCCCGAGGGATTCTGGTTGTCCGACCCAGTGACCGTGAGCGTGCAGACCGGAAATGCGCAGGTCACCGTGAAGCCCACGTGGAATGAGGCGGCCACCGCGGCGGGCACCACACTGGTCGACGCCGCCACCGGCGCCCCGCTGGAGGCCGTCGCCGACGGGGCACAGGTGCGGCTCAAGACCTCGGCCGACAAGCTGGCCGGTAGGGCGGGCCGCGTGGGCGTCACCCTCGACGCCCGCTTCGACGGGGGCACCGCCAAGATCGGATATCTCTACGGAGGTGACGAGCAGGTGCAACAGATCGTCGGCTATGACGAGATCACCTACAACGAGCACCTGTCCACCGACATCTCCACCGCCTACACCCCTGTGCTCGGCTCACTGAGTGGCACGAAGGAGGGCTCGGCCGGCGAGCGGCTGGCCGGCGTCGAGTTCACGGTGAAGGACGCCGGGGGCACCGCGTTGACAACCGTGGCAACCGCATCGGACGGCACATTCACCGTCCCCGACGTGCCATGGGGCACCTGGTTCCTCCACGAGACCAAGACCCCGGAGGGTTATCTCCCCTTGTCACAGCCTGTTGAGGTGACTATCGACGGTGCCCACCGCCGCATTGACCTGCCGACCATCACCAACGACAAGGCCCCGGTGGCCAAGGGGCTGTCCACCATCAACACCGGGCGGCCTCCGTCTGACAATGTGCTGGACCCGGCGCTCGTCATTGCGGCGGGCGTCCTGCTGGGTGGCGGTGTCGGTGGTGGCGCCTGGTGCGTCGGAAGCCGTGTGACGCAGGCCATGGGCCACTGACGCCAGGCCATGGGTCACTGATGCAAAGTGCTGCGCTGCGAGGGCGGAGGACGGGCGCCAGGGATGCGACGCGCCAGCAGGCAGGGGGAGCAGCGATGAGGATGCCGACGGGTCCGCACCTGAGGGCCGCCCGCAGGTGGCGGTGGGGCCGGTTGTGGGTGGTGCTGGTGACCGTCGCGCTCGTCGCGGCGGCCGTCATCCTGTTCCAGCACCGCGCACCGCAAGTGGCCGCGGAGCCGGCGCCGGGCATCGCCACGAATGGATCCGTGGTGGCCACGGGGGAGCCGCGCACCGAATCGGCGCCGCTTCCCCCGGCCCCGTTCGTGGCCGCGCGCCCGACCCCGGAAGCGGCCGTGGCGCTGGAGGTCGCGGCCGACCGGTTGGTGATCCCGTCGCTGGGCGTTGACGCCCCGCTGCTGGCGGCCCCGCTCGGCGAGGACGGATCGCTGGCCGTTCCCGATGACCCGCAGCAGGTGGGCGTCTCCACCATCGCCGCACCCGTTGCCAGCTCGGCGGGAACCACCCTGCTGGCCGGCCATGTGAACATGCAGCGGGTTCCCGGCGCCCTGTGGCGGCTGTCCCAGATATTGCCCGGCGCCCGCATCATCACCACCGACCATGGCGGGGTCCGGCAGGAATGGATCGTCGACGGGCTCACCGTGCATCCCAAGCAGGGCCTGCCCGACGGCCTCACCAACACCACCGGCCGGCGCCGGCTGGCCGTGGTCACCTGCGGTGGCGAGGTGCACGACGGCCAGTACGAGAAGAATGTGATCGCCTGGGCGCGCAGCGCCCCCACACCGGGCACCTGAGGGCAACCGCCCGGCGCCAACACCGTCGCATTGGGTAAAACGTCAGTGCCGGCTAATACTCTTGGGGTCGTGGATGGCGATCTGGATCCCGGGGGCCGCGAGGCACCTGAGGACGATTTCTTCGAGCAGGACGGTCCTGCCCTGTTCGACGATGCCGCCAGCACCGAATCCAGCAGCGCGGACAGCACGAAGGGAACCATGGCGAACAGCACCGATACCGGCAGCGTGGACGCACCACGCGACGAGCCCCTGGCGTCCGGTGAGATCCCGACGCCGGATGCCCCGGTGGCTGCCACGCCCGATGCGCCTGCGCCCGACAACGACCCGGGGGCGCCCCTGGCGCTCTACCGGCGCTATCGTCCCGACACCTTCGAGCAGGTGATCGGCCAGGACCATGTGACCCTGCCGTTGCAGCGTGCGATCGCCAACAACCGGGTGAGCCACGCCTACCTGTTCAGCGGCCCGCGCGGCTGCGGAAAAACCACCTGTGCCCGCATCCTTGCGCGCTGCCTCAACTGTGAGAACGGCCCCACGCCCACTCCCTGCGGCCATTGCACGAGCTGCCGCGAACTGGCGACCGGGGGGCCCGGCAGCATCGACGTGATCGAGATCGACGCCGCCTCCCATGGCCGCGTCGACGACGCCCGCGAGCTGCGCGAGGGCATCTTCTTCGCACCGGTGCAATCGCGCTTCAAGATCTACATCATCGACGAGGCCCACATGGTCACCAAGGAGGGCTTCAACGCGCTGCTGAAGGTGGTGGAGGAGCCGCCGCCGCACGTGAAGTTCATCTTCGCCACCACCGAGCCCGACAAGGTGATCGGCACCATCCGCTCGCGCACCCACCACTATCCCTTCCGGCTGGTGCCCCCGAAGGTGCTCACCGACTACCTCGAGAAGATCTGCGTCGAGGAACACGTGCAGGTTGAGCCCGGCGTCCTGCCGCTCGTGGTGCGTGCCGGCGCCGGATCGGTGCGTGACTCGCTGTCGGTGCTCGACCAGCTGCTCGGCTCGGCCGGCGCCGACGGCGTCAGTTACCAGCAGGCCACCTCGTTGCTCGGCTACACCCCCGATGCCCTGCTCGACGAGATGGTCGACGCGCTGGCCGCCGGCGACGGTAAGGGCGTCTTCGGCACCATCGACAAGGTGATCGAGATCGGCCAGGACCCGCGACGGTTTGCCGAGGACCTGTTGCAGCGGCTGCGAGACCTGGTGATCGTGGCTGACGTGCCCGACGCCCTGAGCTCCGGCCTGATCGACGTGGCCGCCGACCAGGCGCAGCGCTTCGAACACCAGGCGGCACTGATCGGGCCCGGGGAACTCACGCGGGCCGCCGAGGTGATCGCCAGCGGCCTCACCCACATGCGGGGCACCACCGCGCCCCGACTGCACCTCGAACTGATGTGCGCACGCATCCTGCTTCCCGGCGCCGACGTGGACGGACGCGGCACCCACGCGCGCCTCGACCGGCTGGAACGTCGCGTCGGAATGCCCGGCGTGGCCGAGGAGCCCGCCGTCGAGCAGCCCGCGCCACCCCAGTGGGACGACCAGGCCAATGTCAGTCGAGGCCCCCATGCCGACGCCCAACCCGGCGTCGACGACCAGCAGGGTGCCCGCACCCGACAGCGCTCCGTGCGCGACGGTGGTTCAGGGCTCAGCGGTGTGGGCCTGGCAGGTCCCGGCTATGCCGACCGAGCGAACCAGACCCAGATGGGCAATGCTCCCGGTACCGCCGCCGGCATGGGTGTCGGTGCGCCCACCGGTGGTGGTCATGCCGCCACGGCCCGTCAACGCCCCGCCACCGATCAGACGGCCGCACCGGCGTCCGGCGCGGCCCGTCAGCAGCGTCCGGCTGCCGGCCCCGCGCCTGACGGGCAGGCGACGCCGCCCGGCAACGCTTCTCGCGGCCATGCTGGGCCCACCGATACTGGGCCCACCAGCGCCGGGCCCGGTATCGCCGCGTCTGATCAGGCTGCGTCCGATCACCCTGCGCCGACCGACAACCTCGGGGACAGCCCGAACGCCGGCACATCGCACGCCACCGCCGCTGATGGCGCAGCGACCGGGGTCAATACGAACGCCGACAACGCCCCGGGCGCCGACAACGCCGGGCCGGCCGGGCCCGCCCCGCAGGCCACGGGTGCGCAAGCCCCGTCGTCGGGGGATTCGTTCCCGGCGCAGGCTCCTTCCTCCGCTGCCGGCCGCCTGAACACCGCCGAGGTGCGCAGGCTGTGGCCGGAGGTGCTCACTGCGGTGAAGGGCCGCCGTCGCTTCACCTGGATTCTGCTCAGCCAGAATGCGCAGGTGCTGCAGGCCGACGTCGACGGCTTGTCGCTGGCCTTCAACTCGGCCGGCGCCCGGGACAGCTTCCAGAACGGTGGCTCCAACGACGTGCTGCGGGAAGCCCTGATCGACGTGCTCGGCGCCGACCTGCCGATCCACTGCGTGGTGGAGGGCACGGCCGCCATGAACGAGGCGCGTGGGGGAGAACCTGCCAGGCAGCGCCCAGCGCCGACCCAACAACAGGCGCCAACCCAACACCCGACATCGACCCAACACCAGGCACCCGCCCAGCAGCAGGCGCCGACCCAGCACGAGGCACCAGCCGGGCATTCGGCGCCCCAGGACCAGGCCGCGCCCCAGCGGCAACCCGGGGCTGGGCAACGTCCGGCCCCCGGTCAGGCGGAGCCTGATCAGTCGGGAACCGGCCCATCGGAACCGGCCCAACCGGCGTCCGACAAGCGGGAAGGCGGCCACCAAGGCCCCCCAGCTGAGGGCGGCGAGCGTGCGGGGGGCTCGTCGCAGCAACACCAGTCGCAGCAACACCGGGATGACGCGGATCAGCACCTGGCCGATCCGCCGGAGGTCCCGCGCCAACGCGCCGCGCAAGCCGGATCCCCCGGGGATGACGGGAGCCATAGAGCGACGGGAGTTCCCGATGACGCTGCACCGGCCCGCCGCAATGGCCGTCGTCGCCATGTGATCCCCGATCTCGGCGAGGTCGCGTCGTCGATGCCCACCGAGCAGCGCGATCCGGGGTGGGACCCGTGGGCCACGCCGCAGGGCGACGCAGGCCAGCCCGATCCACACGGGACTGGCTCATTTGGGACTGGCCCATCTGGGACCGGTTCACCCAATGCCGGCCCGAACGGTGCCGGTTCAGCAGGTGCTGGTCCCAACGGGTCCGGCACACGCTCCTCAACCACCGATGGAACATCCACCGACGGGCCGCAGGCGGCGGGTCACGCGGGCCCCCGGAACAACGCCGCGGCACCCGGTGCTTCCGGTCGCGCCCCGGAGCCCCACCATGAGATCCGCTGGGAGGTGCCCCCGCCCGACGACGAGCCGCCCTACGATCCCGATGCCGATGTGAGCATGAGCGATCCCAACGTCGACGAGACCGGGAAGTCGGCCGCGGAGCTGATCATCTCCGAGCTCGACGCCGAGGTGATCGAGGAGATCGAGCACGGCTGAGACCGCCACGGCACCACACTGCACGGGGCTCCGCACCACACCGCACAGGGCTCCGCACCACACCGCAGGGCTCTGCCCGGGGATTTGTGGGTGCCCCCACGTAGAATGAACAAGCCGGTTGGCCCGCCGACGGCCTGCGTGCCCCGCACATCCCGGTGCGCGGTGGCCCGGGCAAGGGCGGCACCGGCAGCGAACGTAGTGCATCGACTCAACGCGTCAGGCACGCTGGCGAACTTGTGAAAGGCATCAGATGTTTCCTGAAGGCATGGACATGAACGCGCTCCTCGAGCAGGCCCAGCAGATGCAGGTGCAGCTGCAGCAGGCCCGCGACGACCTACAGAACGCCAGCTTCTCCGGCACCTCCGGCGGCGGCCTGGTGGAGGCAACCGTCACCGGCGGTGGCGTGCTCACCGGCCTGGTGATCAAGCCCGAGGCCATCGACCCCGATGACGCCGAGGGCCTGGCCGACCTGGTGGTGGCCGCCGTGCGCGATGCCACCTCGAAGGCCGCACAGGAAGCCGAGAAAGTGATGCCTGACCTGGGATCGCTGGGTCTTTGACGTGTACGACGGACCTATCCAGGATCTGATCGACGAGCTCGGCAGGCTGCCGGGCGTGGGCCCCAAGAGCGCCCAGCGCATCGCCTTCTGGCTGCTCGACCAGCCCCAGGCCGACGTGGAGCAGCTGGCCAATACGCTGCGCACGGTGAAGGAGGGCACCCACCTGTGCTCGATCTGCTTCAACGTGACCGACTCCGACATCTGCCGCATCTGCCGCGACCCGCGTCGCGACCACAGCTCCATCTGCGTGGTCGAGGAGTCCAAGGACGTGATGGCCATTGAGCGCACCCGCGAATTCCGCGGGCTCTACCACGTGCTCGGTGGCTCGATCAGCCCGATCGACGGCCGTGGCCCCGGCGACCTGCGCATCGCCGAACTCGTGCGACGCCTGCAGGACCCGAAGGTCTCCGAGATCATCCTGGCCACCGACCCCAACCTCGAGGGTGACGCCACCGCCACCTACATTTCACGTCTACTGGGCGAAACCCCGGGCATTCGGGTGTCACGGTTGGCGTCGGGTCTGCCAGTGGGCGGCGACCTTGAATATGCCGACGAAGTGACTCTGGGGCGCGCCTTCAGCGGCAGGCGTTATGTGAACGACGCGCCTGAGGATTAGGGGCCGGGTGTAGCCCGGCTGGGGAAAGAGCACCTGAGCCCGGCTGCCATAGGACGAGAACAAACATCGCCAGTTCTGTCGGTGGTGGCTGTTAGCTTTGGATCATGGAGATGCTCAGCCAACTCGACGCGATCAACTGGTCGCCGGCCGCAACCTCTGTGTGGGGCAAGACCAATGCGTTCGAGATTCGCGCCAGGCGGGCACGGGGTGAAGCCGATGACCTTCCAGCTGAATGGTTGCCCCTTGTGCAGCATCTGCAGGACACAGCAGGGGTAGCCGCTCACCTGTTTGATCGTTTGCCACGTCTGATCAAACAGGACATCACTGACAGTTTTGGGCATGGGGAAGAATCTGCACGCGCTTTTGTGTCCCTGATCGCTGGCATCCACGACCTGGGCAAGGTCTCGGCAGGATTCACTCGGATGGCGGTGGCCGATGGTTCTGACATGCCGGATCTGATCACGCGCATGGAGTCCCAAGGTTTTCGATTCCCGTCTCGCCTCGACCATGTGTGGCACCACACCTTGGTGGGACAGGTCGCGGTGCGAGCCATGCTCAAGCAGCTCACCTCTGACAGAGCCGTGCATGCTGATGCCTTTGCGTCACTGATCGGTGCCCACCACGGGACGAATCCCAGTAAAGATGCTTTGAAGGCCTGTGAGACTGACTTGCGCATTATTGAGTCAGGCTGTCCGGTCTGGGGCGAGGTCCGCTCAGAAATCTTCACGAAGATGGCACGCGCCGTCGGTGCTGAAACGTGGCTTTCCCAATGGGTCACATCGTGGCAGCTCAGCACCGCACTGCCACTCATTGAGGGCCTCATCATTCAGGCCGACTGGATTGCCAGTGACACATGGTTGTTCCCCCTGGGCGAGCCGGAGCCCACCAGTGTGCGAGTGGAGCACGGTGTGCGTCGTCTGGATCTGCCCCCGGCATGGGTTCCCACGGGGCTCCCCGGGGACGACTTCGCCAACTTGGGTGAGCGCTTCCAAGCCTTGGAAGGGCTTCACCCCAACGCGCTGCAAAGCGCTGCCCTGCACGCCGCAAAGACAGCTCATGAAGCCCCCCTGATGATCATCGAGGCGCCCATGGGTGGCGGGAAAACAGAGGCAGCCTTGCTGGCTGCAGAAGTTCTGGACGCTCGCTTCGGCTGTGGGGGTATTTTCTTCGGGCTGCCCACCATGGCCACGGCAAATCCCATGTTCACGCGAGTCGCCGAGTGGCTGGCCGCCGTCCCTGTCGCATCTGCCTCGGCTCTCGTGCTGTCACACAGCAAAGCCGGGCTCAACGATGATTTTCAGCAGCTACAGCAGGAAACCTACGGTGCTGGACGGCGAGGTGCCGTTGTGAGGGTGGATTCGTGGTTTCTACAGAGCAAACGTGGAATCCTCGCCAATACGGTCGTCGGCACCATCGATCAGTCCCTGTTCATGGCTTTGCAGGCCAAACATGTGGTGCTGCGTCACCTGGGCTTGGCGGGCAAAGTCGTCATCATCGACGAGGTGCATGCCGCCGACAGCTACATGCGTGTGTATCTGACGCGCGTTCTTCGATGGCTGGGGGCCTATGGCACACCGGTCATTTTGCTGTCTGCGACCCTGCCTCCGGCAACGCGGCAGGAACTTGTGGACGCCTATGTGCGCGGGAGAACCCGCAAGCAACGCCAGCACCTGGTCTCGGCACCTGTGGCGGCATACCCCCTCATCACGCTCGCATCCTCCGATGTCACATGGGTCAGTATTGACCAGCCATCGGCTCAAACCACGGTGCAGATTCACCAGCTGGAAAACGCCGAGAGCGACGGAATCATCCGCCTGTTGGACGAGAAGTTGATCGATGGCGGTATCGCGGGTGTGATCGTCAATACCGTCCAACGGGCCCAGGACATTTATGAAGAATTGGCTGATGCCTTCGGGCCCGATCAGGTGCGGCTGTTGCACAGTCGCTTCCTGGCTCCCGAGCGTGCTCGCAAGGAACGCGAGCTCGTTGAGCTGCTGGGGCGTGATGGGCGTGCCAGACCCGACAAACTGATCGTGGTGGGCACCCAGGTGCTGGAGCAGTCTCTCGACATCGATTTCGACGTGCTGGTCACCGATCTGGCGCCGATCGACCTGGTGCTGCAGCGCATGGGACGTCTGCACCGTCATTCCCGCCACCGCCCGCCACGCCTGGCTGAAGCAACCTGCTACGTGACTGGTGCGAGTACGTGGAACGGGGAAACACCGCCCGACTTCTTGTCTGGCAGCAAGGCGATCTACGGTTCCGCGGCTCTTCTGCGCGCTTCGTTCGTTTTGGGAAAATTGGACGCCGGACGCATCACTTTGCCGTCCGATATCCCCCATCTGGTCGCCCAGGGATATGCCGACACCATCGATGTGCCCGATGGCTGGGTGCCTGAGTTCGAGATGGCTGAGGAGCAGCGGGTTAAGGACACGGCCCAGACACAGGAGAAAGCCGAAGATTTTCTTCTCAAAACTCCCGGAAGGAGCTCAACATTGACCGGCTTCACCCCCCAACAAGCCCAAGATCCTGAGAAGCGGGATGATGGGGTTCAGGGACGTGCAGTGGTTCGGGACAGTGAGGATTCACTGGAAGTCATCGTGCTTCTGCATGGGGCTGATGGGTTGATTCGGATTCCACATCCTCATGGCGAAGGCACTGTCGTACCATCGCCCCTCACCGACAGCGCAGTCGATCGTGACATCGCCAGACAGGTGGCAGCTAGCACGGTGGTGCTGCCACGCGTGCTCAGTGGCGGATGGGTCATCGATCGAGTGATCGACGAACTCGAGAATTTGTCAGAGGGTCTTGGCAATATGGTCGCTGGCTGGCAGAGGTCTTATTGGCTCAAGGGGCAGCTTGTGCTGTTTCTGGACGACACATTGAATGCCCGCTTGGCGGGCATGTCTGTGCACTACGACTATGAAAAGGGGCTCCAAGTGACCAAGGATGATCCGTCGGCGAGTGGTACGTCGGCAACGCCCGAGGGAGATGCGCAATGACGACCACTTTCAATCTTTGGGATGAGCCCTGGATTCGCGTCCGAGACGCCGCGGGCACGGTGAGCGAAGTGTCGTTGACTCAAGTATTCGGTGACAGCGCCCGCTATCAGACGTTGGCGGGCGACCTGGGCTCCCAAGACGTTGCAATTCTGCGGCTGCTACTGGCAATCATCATGCGCAGCATTGACGCGGATGCATCCGATGATGAGCTTATCGACCAATGGGGGCAGTGGTGGACTACCCGAACACTGCCGACCGACGACGTGTATGCGTATCGCGATCAGTATCGCGATCGTTTCGATCTGTGCGATCCCGATGCACCATTCATGCAAGTGGGTGGTCTGGAGTCAACGTCAGGCAACTATTCGGGCCTCCCCAAGCTGATCGCAGACGTTCCCGATGGTGCCTCTCCGTTCTCCATGCGGGAGAACTCGTCCCTTGAGTCGCTGTCTCTGCCAGAAGCCGCTCGCTGGCTCGTTCATTGTCAGGCGTTCGATTCGTCGGGCATCAAGACCGGAATGAAACGCGACGCAAGTACGAAGGGCGGAAAGAGCTATCCAACGGGAGTTGGTCTCACCGGGGCCATGGGCTTGGTGATCGCTGAGGGTGTCAATCTCACCGAGACGCTGTTGCTGAATCTCAATATGGTCATGCTCGCTGAGCATGACTCGGTTGTGTGGGAGCGCCCGCCTCAGAAGGCGGGGGCTGACATGGCGCATCCTGTTCCGACCGGACCGGCCGACTTGTATTGCTGGACGTCGAGGCGCATGCGTTTGATTTTTTCCAACGAACACGTGAGCGATGTTCTCATCGCGAACGGCGACAAGGTCGATATTTCCAACCGCATGCGCTTGGAACCGATGTCGGCTTGGAAGCCCAAGAGCGGCAAGAAGGACACCTTCGTGCCGCGCACCCATTCTTCTTCACGGCAGATGTGGCGTGGCTTGGCGCCTTTGCTCACCCGAGGCGCCCAGGCGACCGTCTGGGGTGGCAAGCATGGATACGCCCTGCCTCTGATGGCGTGGCTGGCAACCTTGCAAGAACGAGGCCTCATCCTGCCCGGAGACCGAATTTCATTGCGCACGCTTGGTTTGGAATACAAGTTCCCCGAACGGTCTGTGATCGTGGGACTCGTTGATGATTCACTCAACGTGGAAATCAGCGCCATCACTGACGAGCGGGTGGTGGCAACCATCGCCCATGCGGCTGATGTTGCGGATGCCGCTGCAGTGGCGGCGGGGGATCTGGGGAAAGATCTCGCTTTCGTTGCCGGCCAATACACGAACCCATCGGCGAACAAGAAGCTAGTTGGAATGCTGCGCAGCCAAGGCCGGGAGCGTGCCTACGCAGATCTTGACATGGCTTTCCGGCAATGGCTGGCGGGGTTGACGAATGGCAGCGACATGCCCGCGTTGGAAGAGCAATGGCGCGATCAGGTACGCAGTCGGATCCGGCCTGTTGGCCTGGGGCTGTGTCGTGAAGCAGGAGAACGAAGTGCACGGGGCCGTCAATTGGGAATCAACGCGGCTTTCATGCCGGGTGAACCCATCGACACCGCGTGGTGCTGGAATCGGTTCCAGCAGAACCTATGGAAAGCCACCGAAGGCACGCTCATCAACACCACGACAGCAGACAAGGAGCAGTCATGACACACGACGCGGCGAAGCCGCAAGATCCCGGTGCCGTTGGCCACAGGCCGGCACGGCTGGCACAGCTGTATGGGGCCGCTGTGGGGCCCATCGAAATCATGCAGCGCAGCTATCTGGCGCACAACAGCTTCGGGACCGAGAGATTGGCCACACTGCGGCATGCAGACGTGACAGACCCGGCGTCCAACCCACGGCTGTGGGCCATGACACTGTCGAACCTCCCGGATGAGTTCATTGGTCCTGGTGAGGTCGCATCGCAGGGGGAGCTGGCGCTCCATGCAGCACTCGTGCTTTATGCCACCCACCAGCAGGCCCAGACCAGACCGATGCATACCAGTGCCGAGAAGGTGCCGCCAGCGGAAAGGGTGAAAGAACGCAGGCGAGTGAGCTTTGGTCATGCGGTGCGTCGCTTGGCTCAAATTCGCGGCACCGGAGGTCAGTGGGATGCAGGCTCGATCACGCGCTTCGAGGCCTTGTCTGGCGCACATGATCACGCTGCTCGCGTGGTGGCCCTGCGCCGCCTGATCACCCTGCTGAGGGGTGAAGCCATTCCCTTGGACTACGGGCAGCTGGCTTGCGATCTGTACGACCTCAACGATGCACGCCGCAGAGCTGAAGTCCAACTGCGGTGGGGACGTGATCTGCATCGCAAACTGCCATCCGATGACCAACCCGCCGTTGCTGAGGCATCTGCTCAGGCCGATGCCAACCGCGCCAACTAACAGCCATATCAACACCAGCCACTCACGACCATCAGGAGAATTCGCATGACCGACAACTATTTCCTCGACATCAACGTGATCCAGCCACTTCCCCCCAACAATGTGAATCGTGACGACACAGGCACCCCCAAAACTGCCGTCTACGGCGGAGTGACGCGAGCCCGTATCTCGAGTCAAGCCCTGAAACGCGCCGTGCGTGAACAGTTCCAGCAGCGGCATCTGCCTGAGAACGAACTAGGGAGGCCAACACGCGAGGTGGAGGCGCTCCTCACCGAGGCGATCAAAGCAAAAAATTCAGATGTGGATGCCGAAGCGCTGGCCAAGGAATTGTGGAAGGCCATCAAAACGACCAAGGCCAAGGAGAACGCCAACTCCGATGAAGGCGACGGCAAAAAAAGCTACCTGGTGTTCTTCAGCAACAAACAGGTGGAGGCCTTGGCCGACTTGGCCATCGGTTCACAAGATGCCATTGACAAGAAGGAAGCACGTCGCGTGGCGGCGGAAGCCAACGGTTTGGAGCTTGCCCTTTTTGGCCGCATGATCGCTGACGCCCCGGAAATCAACGTGGACGCTGCCGTCCAAGTGGCCCATGGCATCAGCACCCATGCTGTGGAACTTGAGAGCGACTACTTCACCGCAGTTGACCAGTTCGTTGATGATCCCGGGGCAGCAATGATCGGCGACATCGGCTTCAGCTCCTCGACGATGTATCGCTACGCTGCCATCAACCTGGGCGAGTTGATGACCAATTTGGGTGATCCGCAGGCAGTGCAGCAGGCAACGGATGCTTTCGTGCGCAGCTTCATCATGTCGATGCCGTCAGGAAAACAGAACACTTTCGCCAACATCACCGTTCCCGATGCCGTGCTTGTGGTTCTGCGCAAGGGTCGTCCGTTGAGCTTGGCGGGCGCATTCGAACGGCCTGTCACGGCCGGTTCGGAGAGTGGATATGTTGCCGCATCGTGCTCTGAGCTTGCTCAGTATGACAAGCAGTTGCAGGAGAATTTTGTGGGGGCACCGGTCGCATCGTTCGTGGTCCGCACGGACAATGCAGGCGAAGAGCTCGATGCCGTGGCCGACCGCGTCACCTTGGATGAGCTCATGAACAAGCTCGGTGAAGTGTTGCCATCGGTGGTCGGTGAGCAGGCATGAGTGTCCTGCTGCTGCGCTTGGCGGGGCCGTTGCAATCGTGGGGTGATTCCAGCCGCTTCGCCACGCGCGGAACTCGCCGCGAACCCACCAAGAGTGGCGTCATCGGAATGGTGGCTGCTGCGCTGGGCCGTAGTCGAGACGATTCGATGGAAGACCTTGTCGCCCTGCGATTCGGTACGCGAGTGGACCAGCCAGGCACAGTGGTGAGGGATTTTCACACGGTCCTCACCGGCACGGGGAAGGCGGCTAATTCCGCACTGACTGAACGCTTCTATGTGGCTGATGCAGTATTCGTGGTGGGCTTGGAGGGCGATTCAGCTTTGCTGGATGAGGTGCGCAACGCCTTGAATGATCCAACGTTCATAATCGGGCTGGGGCGTCGCAGTTGCCCGCCAACCGGGCAACTCGTGCTCGGGGTGGTGGAGCAACCACTGGATGATGCTCTGGTGAATGTGCCGTGGCAGGCTTCCGATTGGTACCAGCGGCGACAGCCGCGTGAGGTGCTGTTGGAAATCCTCAAAGAGAGCGAACCCGGCGAGCATGGCACAACTCAGCGCGATGTTCCGATCAGCTTCTCGAGGTCACATCGGCAATACGGCTGGCGTCAAGTGGTCAGCCATCACATTCAGATCGCCAACCCGAACGGCCACGATCGTGATGATTGGTTCGCTGCATTGGAGGGTGCGTGATGTTTCTCACCAAATTGAAGATCAATCCCGCCAAGCGTGCCAGCCGTGAGCTGCTGGCGAGCCCCGAACGCATGCATGCAGCCGTGCTCGGATGCTTTCCCCCCGGTGAGCATGCCGACGACAGCGGCCGCACCTTGTGGCGACTCGACCAACGGGGGAAAGTTGAATTCTCGCTGCTCATGGTGAGTCCTCGGGAGCCAGATTGTGGGGGTTTCGTCGAGAGCTATGGGTGGTTGCCGGGTGAGTCGACGCGAACTGCCTCATATGAGCCCTTGTTGGATGGGCTGAAGATGGGACAACGCTGGCGATTCCGGCTCTCTGCCAATCCGGTACATGCGGTGAAGGACCCGGCGCATCCGGCTGCCCGTGGCAAACGTGTCGGGCATGTGACTGCAGGCCAGCAGTTTGATTGGCTGCTGGCCAGGGCTGCCCGCAACGGCTTCTCGATGGGGACGGTTGACGAGCCCACTGCACTGGTCGATTCGCGTGAGCTGCTCCGGTTCAAGAAGAAGCCCACCGACAAGCGTGAAGTCACCGTGCTGCGTGCCTCATATTCGGGCGTTCTGCAGGTGACTGACATCGACGCTTTGCGTCATGCCTTGTGTCATGGCATCGGGCCCGCGAAGAGCTACGGCTGCGGGCTGCTCACTCTGGCGCCTTTGAACTAGGGGGTAGTCGATCATGGCGAAGCCGATCCCGGGCGTGCGTCCCTCCGAAGTGAGCGAACTGACGCGTGCTCAGGATCGGCTCACCTTCGTCTATCTCGAGCATTGCGTGGTCAATCGGGACGGCAATGCACTGACCGCTCAGGATTCACGGGGCACGATGCATGTGCCGGCCGGCATGATCGGCGCTGTGCTGTTCGGGCCGGGAACCTCTGTAACGCATCAGGCGATGAGTCTGTTGGCTGATGCCGGTTCCTCAGCTGTCTGGGTGGGGGAGCATGGTGTGCGCTACTACTGCCATGGTCGGCCGCTGTCACGTACTTCACGCTTGTTGTTGGCTCAGGCCGCAGCTGTCTCCAAGCGTCCGGAACGGTTGACTGTGGCCCGTCGGATGTATGAGATGCGCTTCCCCGACGACGTGTTCGCGGGCGAGACGATGGCTCAGCTGCGTGGACATGAGGGCGCTAGGGTGCGCCAGATTTACCGTGATCAGGCTGAGCGTTTCAAAGTTCACTGGGACCGCCGCAGCTATAACCCCCAGGATTTCGAGGCCTCGGATCCGGCCAACAAGGCATTGACAGCTGCCACCTCGTGTTTGTACGGCGTGGTGCATGCGGTGGTTGTGGCTCTGGGGTGCTCCCCGGGCTTGGGTTTCATACATACCGGTCACGATCGCTCGTTCGTCTATGACATTGCCGACCTTTACAAAATGGAGGTGGCAGTACCGGTGGCCTTCGAGATGGCATCACAATTCGAGGGCGACGAGCTGCCCGGGCGCGTCCGACGCGCGATGCGTGACACTATGCGCGACCGCAAACTGCTCACCAGGTGTGTCGCAGACATCTACCGGGTGCTCGGGCTCACCGATGACGACTCCGACCATGAGTGGGACATTGTCGAGCTTTGGGATGACAAGGACGGGGTCGTGCCGGGTGGCCGGTCATGGAGTGAACAGCCATGATGGTGTTGGTGCTCACTGCCTGCCCGGCCGGTTTGCGCGGGTTCGTGACGCGGTGGCTGCTGGAGATCAGCCCGGGAGTTTTTGTGGGCAAAGTCTCTGCGCGGGTGCGTGAAGCCATTTGGGCGCGGGTTGAGGACCTCTGCCAGGACGGACGAGCAATTCTGGTGCACACGGCGCGGAACGAGCAGGGCTTTGACTTCAAAGTACATAGGCACGATTGGGAAGTTGTTGATCTGGAGGGCCTCAAACTGATGCGTCGCCCCAGAACCCCGGATCGTGCGTCCAGTGGCATGCGCTCCGGATGGAGCAACGCTGCCAAGCGACGACGGTGGGGTCGCTGACTCGGAACGTCCTCGTATCGGCCTTGAGCGCCAGTAACATGCGTAGTCAGGAAGTGTTCTCCCCGCATACGCGGGGGTGATCCCAGTATCGTCCAGCCGGTCGTCGATTGGTTCCAGTTCTCCCCGCATACGCGGGGGTGATCCCGCGCCACACACGACCGACGCCCACGCCACCACGTTCTCCCCGCATACGCGGGGGTGATCCTCGCCGTCGGCGTGTCCGATGGTCAGCGAGGCGGTTCTCCCCGCATACGCGGGGGTGATCCCCCGCCGACCGGCTCCGAGGACACCACATGCACGTTCTCCCCGCATACGCGGGGGTGATCCTTGGCGCTTATGACACGCTTGATCGCGTTCTGTGTTCTCCCCGCATACGCGGGGGTGATCCCCGGGGGTTAGTAGCCGCTAACTCCCCGGTTCTGTTCTCCCCGCATACGCGGGGGTGATCCCTGCACCAGCATATTCGCGATCTGGGGAGGCAGGTTCTCCCCGCATACGCGGGGGTGATCCCACATGGCCTCCATATTCGGCGGCGGCGGTTCCGTTCTCCCCGCATACGCGGGGGTGATCCTTTCAGCGGCGTCGGGTTCGAGATCGAGCACCAGTTCTCCCCGCATACGCGGGGGTGATCCCCGCGGGTGCGGTCGCCATTGTTGGAGACCATCGTTCTCCCCGCATACGCGGGGGTGATCCGTCCACGATCGTGTGCCGGTCAGCCAGGAAGTCGTTCTCCCCGCATACGCGGGGGTGATCCCGGTTCCATCGACTGCTGGGGGATCGTCTCGACGTTCTCCCCGCATACGCGGGGGTGATCCGGAATTGGAGCACCGGCACGCCGGAGCTCATGAGTTCTCCCCGCATACGCGGGGGTGATCCCTGGACCAAGAGGTTCGCGATCTGGGGAGGCAGGTTCTCCCCGCATACGCGGGGGTGATCCCCCTGACGAACCACCGCACGATTCCAAGACCCCGTTCTCCCCGCATACGCGGGGGTGATCCTCTCAGGCCCACCTCGCCATTGAGGTCGCCAGTGTTCTCCCCGCATACGCGGGGGTGATCCACCGGCCCTCTCCGACGAGGCCGCAGCGGTCTTGGTTCTCCCCGCATACGCGGGGGTGATCCCGGCTTGCAGGGGATGGTCGCGAACTCGTGCAAGTTCTCCCCGCATACGCGGGGGTGATCCCTTCGAGGACCCCGAGGATGATCGCGGGGGTGAGTTCTCCCCGCATACGCGGGGGTGATCCCAGATCGCTTCCGAGCAGGCCGACATCAAGGCCGTTCTCCCCGCATACGCGGGGGTGATCCCACCAACACCAACACAGGAAGGGATGTGCACCAGTTCTCCCCGCATACGCGGGGGTGATCCCACCACCTACACATCCGCCGCGATCGAGGCTGAGTTCTCCCCGCATACGCGGGGGTGATCCTTCCGTGCTCTTGCAGCCACCGCGCCAAGCCAGGTTCTCCCCGCATACGCGGGGGTGATCCCACAACAACTCCAATCCAATCAGGAAACCAAGCGTTCTCCCCGCATACGCGGGGGTGATCCCGACGTGTCTGTGCGGTCTTCGGTGAGGCGTTGGTTCTCCCCGCATACGCGGGGGTGATCCGAATTCGATGTCGTCGTCCTTGTCGGACGCATCGTTCTCCCCGCATACGCGGGGGTGATCCTCTCAATCAAACAAGGAAACGGCATGAGCGCGAGTTCTCCCCGCATACGCGGGGGTGATCCCACCAACACGTTCTCCACCCGCGGCCAGGCCATGTTCTCCCCGCATACGCGGGGGTGATCCCGGAGCCAGGGCAGACGACCATCCACCCCAAACAGTTCTCCCCGCATACGCGGGGGTGATCCTACTAGGGCCCGAGTAATCCCCGTGTCAAGGGGGTTCTCCCCGCATACGCGGGGGTGATCCCGTCAATCTCGCAGGTCATCTTCTGCGAGTCGCGTTCTCCCCGCATACGCGGGGGTGATCCGTGAGTTCGAGCACTTGCACATGCAAAGAGCCGGTTCTCCCCGCATACGCGGGGGTGATCCCATCCGGCCATGCAGGTCGGCTACGTCGACGGAGTTCTCCCCGCATACGCGGGGGTGATCCTTGCGGACCCGCTGCAACCGCGATCCGGTCCACAGTTCTCCCCGCATACGCGGGGGTGATCCCGGCGAGGTCGGCCTGAGACTGTCGGGCAAGGAGTTCTCCCCGCATACGCGGGGGTGATCCCGGCTCGGGGAAGTCGTTGATGGCGGTGTTGGAGTTCTCCCCGCATACGCGGGGGTGATCCGGCCGAGATGATGCCGTGGTTCAGAACGGTCGAGTTCTCCCCGCATACGCGGGGGTGATCCCGAATACATCTATCCTGGACCTGGAGCCCGAAAGTTCTCCCCGCATACGCGGGGGTGATCCCAACGCCAACAGCACGACGAAGCCGCTCGTTGAGTTCTCCCCGCATACGCGGGGGTGATCCTGACACGGGCCTTCTGGGAATCCCTGCAAGCCGGTTCTCCCCGCATACGCGGGGGTGATCCCAGCCAGGCGAACATCAGCGATCACCGCCGCCGGTTCTCCCCGCATACGCGGGGGTGATCCCGCCGCTCGGGACGCTGCTTGGCGCGCTGCTCAGGTTCTCCCCGCATACGCGGGGGTGATCCGGGCACCCACAGCGGATGCGCGGCAAGGTGGTCGTTCTCCCCGCATACGCGGGGGTGATCCTGGTCGAGCCAATATGCGGACGGCTATCCGTCGGTTCTCCCCGCATACGCGGGGGTGATCCTGCCCTGGCCCGCATCCTTCACGGCCTGCACCGGTTCTCCCCGCATACGCGGGGGTGATCCCGAGTTCCGGCGGGTGTTCGGGCAGGACGTGGAGTTCTCCCCGCATACGCGGGGGTGATCCCCGAAATCGGTCACAATCATGATGACAGCCGCCGTTCTCCCCGCATACGCGGGGGTGATCCGGGCGGCGCTGGGATCCAGTACACGGCGTTGCGGTTCTCCCCGCATACGCGGGGGTGATCCCACCGACGCCAGGGTCGAGACGATCGAAGACAGGTTCTCCCCGCATACGCGGGGGTGATCCTTCGTCAGACCTGGCGCAGCCGGGTAAAAAGAGGTTCTCCCCGCATACGCGGGGGTGATCCGATGGTGAAGGTGTATGACGAGCGCGCGCAGGAGTTCTCCCCGCATACGCGGGGGTGATCCCTCACCGAAGCCAGCAATAAAGCCAGGCAAAAAGTTCTCCCCGCATACGCGGGGGTGATCCGTCCTCGACGGAGATCAGGTCCTTGACGAGCCAGTTCTCCCCGCATACGCGGGGGTGATCCGGCGAACCGGGGGTGAGTAGCCGCTCTCCCCCGGTTCTCCCCGCATACGCGGGGGTGATCCCGTCTTCGACATCGCCCCCCGACACAGCACGACGTTCTCCCCGCATACGCGGGGGTGATCCCACCAATGTTTCCAAAGCTGCGGAGAAGGCTACGGTTCTCCCCGCATACGCGGGGGTGATCCGCTGATGCCGAAGTCCACCCAGCTCGCCGCCGTGTTCTCCCCGCATACGCGGGGGTGATCCCATGTCAAGTGTGGGGACCATCTTTTTTCGAAAGTTCTCCCCGCATACGCGGGGGTGATCCTGGGGCAGGTGCACCAGCTCGCCCGGCTTGCCGGTTCTCCCCGCATACGCGGGGGTGATCCTCGGCAGCCCTCACGCCATCGGCCACCCAAGTGGTTCTCCCCGCATACGCGGGGGTGATCCTCCGATCTGGACGCCTCGCTGAGCCCCGAGGCCGTTCTCCCCGCATACGCGGGGGTGATCCTTGCGGGCGGGTCCCCCACTCCCTCTCGTCTGGGTTCTCCCCGCATACGCGGGGGTGATCCCCACGTCCACTGATCCTGCGGCCCCGGCGTCTGGTTCTCCCCGCATACGCGGGGGTGATCCCAGCCAGGCGAACATCACTGACCGCCCCCGCCGGTTCTCCCCGCATACGCGGGGGTGATCCCAGGCCCTTGGAGACGCCCATCTGGTGGCGGCCGTTCTCCCCGCATACGCGGGGGTGATCCCAGACCGCCCAGATGCTCCTTCACCCAGTCGCCGTTCTCCCCGCATACGCGGGGGTGATCCGCTCTGATGTGCCCGCTGTGTGCCCGCTAGCTGTACTTCCCCGTGACGTTGTGAACGCGGGCTGAGGGAGTCTGGCCGCCGATCCCGGTGTGGGGTCTGTGGTGATTGTAGTGATGGAGCCAGGTCTCGTAGGCTGCGGCGCGCTCGGCTTCGCTGGCGTAGGGCTTCGCGTAGGCCCACTCGACGGCGAGGGTTCGGTTGAACCGCTCGACCTTGCCGTTGGTCTGCGGCCGGTATGGCCGGGTCCACTTGTGCTTCACCTCGTCGCCGAGCGCGTCAGCGAAGGCGCCTGACCGGTAGCAGGAACCGTTGTCGGTCATCACCGCGGTGACTGTGACGCCCAGGCCTGCGAAGAACGCGTTCGCGCGGGTCCAGAACCCCGCTGCGGTCTCTTTGCGCTCGTCGTCAAGGATCTCTGAGTACGCGATCCGGGAGTGGTCGTCCACGGCGTGGTGCAGATACCGGTAGCCGCGAGAGCCGGCTGCCCCGGCACGGGCTGCCTTGTCGCGGGCCACTCCCGCGTGACGGTCCTGCATGGATCCGCGACCGTGGGCACGCCACCCGCCGCCGTCGGGGATCCGGCCTTGTTTCTTGATATCTACGTGCACGAGCTGGCCCGGCGCGGCGACCTCGTACCGTGTCGGCTTCGGGCGGCGAACCGGCAGCCCGGTGGCCTGGTCGATGTTGATCAGCTTCGGCATCTTGT
>OLOA01000154.1_pt1 | contig 76134 bp, 75 predicted proteins | sample 1672201 | NCBI WGS metagenome assembly OLOA01 (sample SAMEA3136658, study PRJEB25190) | human gut metagenome
ACGGCTATCTCGACAGCATTTCCTCCGCCATCATGATCTCGGTGGAGGACAAGGACGCAGCCCGTGCGGAAAAGCTCCAGCGTGAGCTGACCAGCACCGTGGACGGCGTGTTGCAGACCAGCGAAGCAAAGGCCGCCGTCCTGACGCAGACGCTGACGCAGGATGCGGCGCGGGAGCAGCAGGCACGGGAGAACAGTATTTCCACCGGCAAGGCGGCGCTGGTGAACCGCGTCCTCGCCATCAACCCGGCGCTCAAGTTTGACGCGCTGGCAAAGCTATCGGTGGAGGAGCTGAAGGACCTTGCGGAAGCGGGCGCGCCCGCCATGCCCATCGGCAAGGATGCCGCCGCTTACGCCGCGGAGCAGTATGCCGGGACAACGGCGTTGGACTCCGTCACGGCGGAGGTCGATTCCGAGCTGGACGAATTCCCCGCGCACTACGAGGTGGAGCTGCACACGGCATGGGGTGAGTTTGAGTATCTGGTGGACGCCTACACGGGGAAGGTGCTCAGCGGGCAGAAGGACTTGCCGGCCACGGCCCCTGTAGGGGATGAGACGGCAAAGCCTATTGCGCCCACCGGCGACATCGGCCATGCCAAGGCGAAGTCCATCGCCCTGAACCACGCGGGCGTGAGCGAGAACAAGGCGTATGACATGGAGATCGAACTGGACGACGAGGACGGCACGCTCGTCTACGAGGTCGAGTTCAAATCCGGCGGCATGGAGTACAGCTACGAGATCAACGCCGCCACCGGCGCGGTCCTCAAGCACGAGGCGGAGTTGGATGACTGAAAGAAAAGGCGCGAGCCGCTGCATTTGCAGCGGCTCGCGTCTTTTTACGGGTTATACAGGATCATGTGCAGAATGGTGATTTGGTCGGAGATGTTGCGGTAGGCGTGGGTGGTGTCGCCCTGAAAGCGGACGCTTTCGCCCGCCTGAACGACAATGTCCTTCTGATCAGCCGTGATTTCGATTGCACCGGCGAAAAGGGTGACAAACTCGGTGGTACCCCGCAGATGCGGCTCCGACTGCCAATGGCTGCCGGGAGCCAGCTCCATATAGTAGACGGAGAACTTCCGGTTTTCATCGTCCGGAAAAAGGCAGTAAGGCGATACATTGAAAATTATCAAAAACCTGATTTCGACCTTGCAATTCAGGGTACACTCCGCCGCGAAAAACCTCGGGAGTCTTGTGCTGCAAGGCTTCCGAGGTTTTTCTTCAAAATGCCGAAAACTTGTGCAATCATGATCAAACCCTTGCGCCGCAAGGCTTTCCGGTTTGACGGCCTGATAACTCCGGCTCTGTAGGCCGCTGGTTCGAATCCAGTCGGGCGTACCATGATCTGAAGGACTCATCTGTCAGCAGGTTTTCCGCTTTCCCACCAAGGTCGGCGACGACAGAATGAAAATGCAGATCGTGAAGATCGAGTGGAACGAAACGGTACGGTACGGTGAGATAAGAATGGCCTCAAGTACATCGGTGTCTCCGGCTGACCGGAGCGTATGTTGTCGATAGGCAGCCGACAGGAAAACGTGAAACCAACGTATCGTTTGAGGTGGGTTTGACGATAACTGGACCGGTGGTTGCAAACAGCGGGGGCGGATGGTATACTCTGTGTCAGAGCGCAGCCCGCACTATGGGAACTGTATCCGATCATAGTCTCACGGTGTTTAGCGGCGGTGCCTGCCTGTATGTGAAGATGAAAGGACGGTGACAGTGGTGTATTTCGAATACGGGGAAACAGAGCTTTCTTATCTGCGGCAGAAAGACAGGCGGCTTGGTGAAGTCATTGACCGTATTGGGTATATCGACCGTGCCGTGGATACGGACTTGTTCTCTGCCATTGTCCATCATATCATCGGCCAGCAGATATCGACTAAGGCGCAGGCGACCATCTGGCAGCGGATGCGGGATGCGCTGGGTGAGGTGAACGCGGAGACCATCCTTGCGGCGGGAGTCCCTGAATTGCAAGCCCTGGGTATGACCTTCCGTAAGGCGGAATACATCACAGATCTGGCGCAAAAGGCCCGGGACGGTGCGTTTGATCTGGACGGCATATGGCAGAAAACGGACGGGGAGGTGATCCGCGAACTGAGCAGTCTGAAGGGTGTTGGCATCTGGACAGCGGAGATGATCCTGCTGTTCTGTATGCAGCGGCCCGATGTGTTTAGTTACGACGATCTGGCTATTCAGCGCGGACTGCGGATGCTCTATCACCACCGCAGCATTGACCGTAAGCGGTTTGAGATGTACCGCCGTCGGTTTAGCCCGTATGGCAGCGTGGCGAGCCTGTATCTGTGGGCAGTGGCCGGCGGAGCGATTCCGGAGTTGAAAGATCATAAGCCGAAAAAGAGATTGGAGGGAAAGAGATGATCTGGACATCCGAGTATATGTCGCCGCTGGGTAGGATCACGCTGGCCTGCGACGATGAGGCGCTCGTTGGTCTATGGTTCAACGGGCAGAGGTATTTCGGCAGCGTTCAGCCAGAAGTGACTGCACAAAGGGAACACCCGCTGTTTGCAGAGGCCGGTCGCTGGCTGGATATCTATTTTTCCGGTAAGGAACCGGGGTTTCTGCCGCCGCTGCGCTATGATACCACACCGTTCCGTAAGCGTATCTGTGACATCATGCTGACGATACCGTATGGAAAGACCATGACCTACGGAGAGATCGCCGCTGAAGCGGCTCGCCAGCAGGGGCTGGCCAAAATGTCCGCGCAGGCGGTGGGCGGCGCGGTGGGGCATAACCCGATCTCCCTCATGATCCCGTGCCACCGTGTGGTGGGTACAAACGGCAGCCTTACCGGCTATGGCGGTGGCATCCAAAGGAAGAAAGCATTGCTGGAGCTGGAGCGTGCCGATATGCATGGCTTGTTCGTACCGAAGAAGGGGACCGCGCTTTGACCGGGTCTTGCTTTCTGTGTAGCCTGAGAATATACGCACGTCCGGCCTGACTGGACCGGACGTGTGTTTTTGTTTTTCCTGCGGGGGTATTTGACGAGAAAATGTGAGAAAAGAGCAGACAGCGTCTTGAAAACAGGCGGCGGGACTGCCATCATGATCGACGCCGGCTATAACTACGAACGGCTGGCGGAGAAGATGGCATGGCCGGGTATTGCACCGCAGTCCATTCGGCACATTCTCATTACCCATCAGGATACTGACTGGAAAACAAGCCGTTTTCGCCGTTGCCGGAAACGCTGCAAAGGCATACGCGGCTCAGCCGTGACCCTCGGCAGCGATCATGTGCAGTGCGTTCTCCAGTGCGCCGATAACGGCGGAGGTATGGCTTACAAAAGCTCCTCCGTTTTTCGATAGCCCAGTGCAGTGGAGATCATGGACGCGGTGGCGCAGACCTGCTCCACCGCCGCAAGGAATTCATCGGAACGGGTGCTGCGGAACATACCGATCACGCCCACGGTGTATCGCGCTTTGCCTTCCACGGTATAGACCGGTGCGGAAATGGAGCGCAGGCCGATCTTGTATTCGCCGTTTTCAATGGCGTAGCCGTCGGTACGGCACAGATCGATCTCCTGCATCAGCGCGGTCAGGTCGGTGATGGTGTGCGGTGTGAACTGGGTCATATGCTGCGCACGCAGCAGCGCCTCGGCACTGGTGCGGGACATATGTGCCAGAAAGACCTTGCCCTGCGACGTACAGTAGATTGGCAGCCGGGAACCTATATCCGACACGACGCGCAGATTGTCCCGGGTCTCCACCTGGTCCAGGGTGATCACGCTGCCGCCCTCGCACACCGAGAGCATAACGGACGCTCCGGTCCGCTGGCACAGGTGCTCCATATAGGGGCGGGCCACCAGTGAGATGTCCCAGGACCGTTCCACTTGCCGCCCATATTCGAACAGCCGCAGGCCCAGCGTGTATTTTCCGTCCGGCGTCTGCGCTGCCACGTCATAGGCCCGCATGGTGGTCAGCAGGCCGAATACGGTGCTCTTCGGGTATCCGCACCGGGTGGCCAGTTCCTTCAGCGACAGCGGACTTTCGGCCTGACTCAGAATTTGCAGGACCTCCATGGCCTTCGCTACGGATAATATGATATTTCCATCCATCATGGCGCCGCACCTCCCGTTGCTATCAGCATACCGGCTTCGTTATTCTCTGTCAAGAACGATCCGAGAAGACTGACACAAAATAAGAGAAAACCTCCGGAAACGGAGGCTTTTTCTGCGCAGCTGAAGAACAGCGGGAAGGCCATGAAAACAGAGAGGTACTTGCGGAAACGGTCATGCTACGCTATAATACAAGGCGATCCAGGGAGAACCATTTGTAGTTTCCGGGGTGGACAGAAGCCTATAAGGAGGACCTTGTACCATGGAGAAAAAGCTGACTCATAGTAAGTGGTTTTTATACCTGACAGAGTTTTTCGCGGGAATGTCCGTCATGGCGGTGGAACTGGGCGCCAGCCGCCTGATGGCGCCGTATTTCAGCTCATCTCAAATCGTTTGGACGGTCATTATCGGCGTTATAATGATCGCTATGGCTGTGGGCAATATTTGGGGCGGACGGATGGCTGACAAGAGCAAGTCGCCGGACCGACTCTATGGCCGGGTCATCATCGCCGCGATCTGGATCGCGTTGATACCCTTTGCGGGCCGATGGATGATCGCCGGGATATCCTTCCTGCTGGCCACGTTCGTAACGAAGAACTTTCTGGTCTGGGCGGCGCTGGCAGCCTGCCTGGTGATTTTCGCCTTCCCCTGTGTGCTGCTGGGCACCGTAACACCGTCCCTGACCAAGTTTACAGTGGACAATCTGGATGACACCGGTAAGACCGTGGGGCAGCTGAATGCGCTGAACACCATCGGCAGCATCATCGGCACCTTTGTGCCCACGTTCCTGACCATCCCGGCGGTGGGTACGGCGGCCACGTTCCTGATCTTTGCGGGTGTGCTGGCCGCTATCGGTATTGTCTACTTCACTTTTGAACGGAAGAAGACGGTCACCGGTATTATTGCGGTGGTGTTGGTGGCGGGGTTGTGCTTTGCGCTGCCCACCTACAGCTTCGCCTTCTGGGAGAGCGACCTGGCCCTGGAGGACGAGTCCATCTACAACTACCTCCAGGTCAAGGATGATGACCACACCACCACGCTCTCCACCAATGTGCTCTTCGGTGTACAGTCGGTGCAGAACAAGGACGGTAAGCTCACCGGAATGTACTACGACTACGCGCTGGCAGCCCCCTGTATGGCGGGTATGGACGGTACCGATAACACAGGCCGCAGCGCCATGATCTTGGGCATGGGGTCCGGCACCTACGCCGGATACTGCGTCCGCTATTTTCCGGGCATGACCGTGCAGGGCGCGGAGATCGACGGCAAGATCGCCGATATCGCCCGCACCTATTTTGGCCTGCCGGAGGAGGTGGAGGTGGCCGTGGCCGATGGCCGGGCCTACCTGACCGCGTCGGAGGAAAAGTTTGATGTGATCATGGTGGACGCCTATCAGGACATCACCATTCCGTTCCAGCTGTCCAGCCGGGAGTTCTTCGCGGCGGTGGCGGAGCATCTGAAGCCGGAGGGCGTCATGGTGGTGAACCTGAACATGACCTCCCGGGAGGATGGCTCCATCAACCAGTACCTCTGCGATACGATGGCCAGCGTGTTTGCGTACACCTACTTGGCCGATGTGCCCGGAAACACCAATACGGAGGTGTTCTGCACCAACGCGCCTGGCCTGCCGGAGCGCTTTGCCGCCAGCCGCGCCGCGCTGACCGACGGAGACTACGCCGCCATGATGGCGGAGGTGGCCGCCGATCTGACGGTCTACACCGGTGGAGACTGCCTTCTGACGGACGACAGGGCGCCGGTGGAGGTGCTGGGTATGCGTGTGCTGGATGAGCTGATCGCCGGAGAACTGGACTATTACCGGGAGAATTTCAGCCTGCAGGAGATACTGGGGATGCTGGGCTGACGGCGGCGCTTGACAAGCCCCACCGCCGGGGCTATGATAGCCGTGCCGTCCATCTGCCCGGCGGCCGAAACGAGGAAATGAGGTATCGCTATGGACGCAGTTGTTCTTGACCATGTGGATAAGGCCTATACCACCTACGGCACGGATATCGTCCTGACCGGCGAGACGCGGCCCAGCCGTACCCGACAGGTGCTGCGCGACCTGTCGCTGACCATTCCTGCCGGAGAGATCACCGTGATCGTGGGCCGCAGCGGCTGCGGCAAGAGCACGCTGCTGAAGCTGCTGGCGGGGACGGAGATGCCTGACACCGGGACAATACGGATTCCGGAGGGTTGGCACAGTGCCATGCTTAGTCCGGATCCCTATGTCATCACCTGGACCAGCGTGCAGCGGAATGTGGCCATGGCCTGCGGCGTGGGAAAAACGCCGGAGGAGCGCTATGAGCGCGCCAGCGAGTTCGTGCGACTGGTGGGCTTGGAGGACTACGCCGACCTGACGCCGGCAGAGCTGTCCACCGGCATGAAGCAGCGTCTGGGCCTGGCCCGGGTGCTGGCAGGACAGGCGGAGCTGCTGCTGATGGATGAACCCTTTGCCTCCCTGGACTTTTTGACCCGCACAGAGCTGCAGAGCCAACTCCTGGCCATTCAGGAGAAGCTGCCCCGCACGATCGTGCTGGTCACCCACCAGTTGGAGGAGGCGCTGCTGCTGGGACGGCGGATCATTATCATGCACCCGGACAGTACGATCTGTGAATTTGATCTGACGGATCTGCCCTATCCCCGGGATCTGGACGATCCGACGCTGCGGCGGCTGAAGGAGGCTATTACCGACCAATGCCGCTATACCGCATAAGAAACGGCGATGCACACTATACTTGCTGTACCATACCTGCGGCCTGTGCCGCTGAAAGGAGACTGTTATGCTTTCCGGACTGACGCAATATGTGCCCGAAGCGACCTTGACTATTTACGATAATCTAGAATTTCTCATTCGCCTGCTGCTGTCTGCCGCCTTGGGCGCGCTGGTGGGTTTGGAGCGCAGTAAGCGCCGCAAGGAGGCGGGCATCCGTACCCACTGCATCATTGCCTGTACCTCCGCGCTGTTTATGATCGTCTCAAAATACGCTTTCCTGGACTGTGTTACGGTGGATGGCCTTCGCGGCGCCGACCCTGCACGCATTGCCGCCCAGGTGGTCAGCGGCATATCCTTTCTGGGTGCCGGTGTCATATTCAAAAACGGCAACTCTATCCGCGGACTGACCACCGCCGCCGGTATGTGGGGTACCGCCGCCATCGGTATGGCTGTGGGTGCCGGTATGTATTGGCTGGGCCTGTTCGAGGCGGCTGTCCTCGTTGCCATCCAGATCATTCTCCACCGCTTCCCTGTGGGGGCGGATGCCCTCACGACCCAGGAGCTTCTGGTGGAGCTGGAGGATACGGATGAGCTGCGGGCCCGCTTTGACGATCTGCTGAAGCAGCACCGCGGCCAGGTGACAGAGAGCAGCCTCACCCGTCAGGACGGCTGCCTTCGTATGGAGATCACCGTCCGGCTTGAGCCGCCGATCACCCATGATGAAGCCCTGGCCTTTATGCGGGAGAACCCCGGTGTGAAAAGAATGTCTGTATAAGCGACGCATGAAAAGCCGGCCACCAAGCCGGCTTTTTCATGCGCAGTTGCGGTTTTCACTGGAGTTTGCTATACTCTGTGTGAGAAGGGAGATGTTTCTGTGCTGCATACTGTTATGGCGTTCCTGCCGTTGGCGTTTTTGATCGTATATGCCCTAAAGACCCGCAAAATGGCAGATGCAATGGTCTTGGCTACCCTGCTGGCCGTGCTGCTGGTCCATCGCCAGCATTTTTTCACTGGGCTGATCGACGCCATGTATACTACACTGGGCAACAGCTCCTATCAGTTTGCACTGTGCAGTATTCTGGGCTTTGGCGGAATGATCTCGCTGTTTCAGGCCTCCGGCGGGCTCATGGGCTTCCGGGATCTGCTGGCGAAGGCGGCCAACACGCCCCGCAAAACGCTGCTGCTGGCGTGGCTGCTGTCTGTGATCATGTTCGTAGACGAGTATCTGAATGCCCTGACTACCACCATCTGCCTGCGGGGTGTCTCCGATAAAAACCGTCTGCCCCGGGAGCACCTGGCGATGCAGACCAACATTATGGCCTGCTGCCTGTGCGTGACGGTGCCCTTTACCAGCTGGACGGCATTCAGCGTGGGCCTGATTTCCGACTTCGGCCTGGGGTTCACGGATTACCTTCAGGCAGTGCCCTTCATGTTTTATCCGCTGGCGATGATGCTGGTAAGTCTGCTGCTGGCGTTGGGCTGGTTTCCGAAAGTGGGCATGCTTCGTCAGGCGTATCACCGGGTGGCCTCCGGCGGCGCAGCCTTTGAGCCGGGAGAAAAGGACGAGAAGCTGGTGGACATTGACGAGGTGGATGAGCACAATGTCTCCTCGGCTTGGAACGCTATTATCCCGCTGGCGGCGCTGGTGGGCGGCACGGTGCTGTTTGACAATGATCTGCTCCATGGTATCATCGTGTGCCTGGTGGTGCAGTTCTTACTGTATGTGATACAGAAGCGTATGACGGTGGGAGAATACTTTGCCCGATTCTTTTCCGGCGTTAAGGGTATGACCACCATCGCTGTGGTGGTGGGCTTTGGCCTGATGCTCAGCGACGCCAACCGTACATTGGGGTTGTTTGATATTCTCATCAACGGTATCGGAGGGGCGGTGCCCCGCTGCCTGATCGCGCCGCTGGCGTTTGTGCTGGTGGGATTGACCGTATTTGCCGTAGGTGGCTGCTGGGCGGTAATGACCATCGCTATTCCTGTGTTCATCCCGATGGGGCTGGCTGCCGGGGTGGCTGCGCCGCTGATGATCGCCGCGGTGATGAGTGGCGTTACCCTGGGATATAGTCTGTGCTTCTATGCGGACGCGGTGCTGATGACCACCGCCGGCTCGGGCGTTTCCAACCTGACCACCATACGGGCGGCAACGCCCTATGCGCTGGCGGTGGGGGGCCTTTCGGTGATAGCGCTGTTGGTGGCCGGGCTGTGAAAACGGTGGCTGGGCTGTGAAAGCAGCGGGCGGAAACAGTAACATTTTTGATAGAAAACCGGTGGTTTACAGGGCGGGGAAATCGTGGTACACTATGTGGGACCGGCGTTTGACACGCCGGAAAAGCGCGTGCTTTTTGTGCGCTTTCGCTGTACACTTATGGTACATTCATGATACATTTACGATACCTTTGTTATACATTCTCTTTCGCTTTTTGCGGACTTGATGCGCTGTATGTGGCCGCAGAGGAACGGATATGTGCGCCGTGCGGGGGAAAATGCGAGGGAAGGGAGGTGCCGCCATGCTGCGACGGATACGGGAGCTTTTTAATGACGTGTTCCGACAGGCCGATCTTGTCCTGCTGGCGCTGTGCATCGGCACGTCGCTGTTCGGCATACTGATGATCGCCAGCGCCACACGCTATATGCACACAAGCAAGCTGGTGCTGGTACAGGCGGCGGCGCTGTGCATCGGGGCGGTGCTGTATATCGTGGTGTCGCAGGTGGACCTGAACGAGCTGGCGAAGTACTGGAAGTGGATATTCCTGGTGGGCATGGTGTTCATCCTGCTGCTGGCAACGCCCCTCGGCATTGCCGGGGATACCGGCAACAAGGCGTGGCTGGAGTTCCCGTTCCTGCCGGTGAAGGTGCAGCCGGCGGAGATCGTGAAGCTGACGTTTATTATCGTGCTGGCGAAACAGCTGGCGTGGCTGAAGGAGAACCGGGACCTGCGGTCGATTTCCTCCATCGTCATGCTGGCGGCACACTTCGGCGTGATCTTTGCGCTGTACTACAAGATATCCTCCGACATGGGCAGTGCGCTGGTGTTCCTGTTCATCTTCGCGTGTATGTGTTTTGTGGCGGGGGTGGCGCTGCGGTGGTTCCTGATCGGCGGCGGCGCGGCGGGACTGCTGTTCTACGCCATGTGGGACCTGGACCTGCTGGATACCTACATGAAAAACCGGTTCATCGTCCTGTTCGACCATAGCTATGACCCGCTGAACACCGGCTGGCAGCAGACCCGGAGCCTGCTGACACTGGGCGGCGGAAGGATATTCGGGCAGGGGCTGTTTCGCGGCACGCAGACCCAAAGCGAGGCGGCGTCCAGCCTGCCGCACCGGCACACGGATTTTATTTTCTCCGTGATCGGTGAGGAGCTGGGGCTGGTGGGCTGCCTGCTGACGCTGGCGCTGCTGACGGTCATTATACTGCGGTGCCTGTATGTGGCGCGGCACGCCAAGACCCGGCTGGAGGGCTATGCATGCATCGGCGTGGCCAGTGTCATTATCTTTCAGGTCATCATCAATGTGGGTATGTGCCTGTTCGTGATGCCGGTCATCGGACTGACGCTGCCCTTCATCAGCTACGGCGGCTCATCGCTGGTGATGCTGTTTGCCTGTATGGGGCTGGTGTCCGGCGTACACGGGCGGGCGAAGCCCGACTGGCTGCGATAGGAAAGACAACAAAAGAACGCCGCGGCTGTGCCGGGGCGTTCTTTGTTTGTTTACACACCGGCGGGCAAAATCGGTTGTAATCAGCGGGGCGCTGTGCTATAATAATATATCAAATCATGGGGGCACAGGGCCGTTTTTCGCTGTGCCGCCTAAAAGTGAGGGTACGCTTATGAAGATCGTGGTATTGGCGGGCGGACTGTCCACAGAGCGCCAGGTGGCGCTGACCAGCGGCACCGGCGTGTGCAGGGCGCTGCGGGAGAGGGGACACAAGGCCATTCTGGTGGATATGTTTTTGGGGTTGGAGGACTACGAGGGCGCGTTGGAGGATATCTTTGACGCGCCGGACGGCCTGTGCGGCCAGAGCCGTGTGGAGCGCGTGGAGCCGGACCTGGAGGCGGTGCGCCGCAGCCGGAGGGACCAGAGCCCCAGCCTGCTGGGCAAGGACGTGCTGACCGTGTGCCGCATGGCGGACGTGGTATTTCTGGCGCTGCACGGAAGCTGCGGCGAGGACGGCCGCATACAGGCCACGCTGGATCTGTTGGGCGTGCCCTACACCGGATCCGGGTATCTGGGCAGCGGCATGGCCATGGATAAATCCGTGACGAAGCGGATGATGGACTCTCTCGGTATTCGCACGGCTCCGTGGCACGACATCCACTATACCGAGAGCGATATCCCCCGGCTGGCGGAGGAGCTGCCGGTGCCCTGTGCCGTGAAGATCGTCAACGGCGGCAGCTCCATCGGTGTGGCGCTGCCGGACACGAAGGAACAGCTGGAGAAGGCCCTGCGCGACCTGCTGCGCTACGGCGACCATGTGGTGGTGGAGCAGAAGATCAAGGGCCGGGAGATACAGATCGCCGTGCTGGGCGACGGCTATCTGCCGGCGGTGGAGATTATCCCCAAGGGCGCCTATTTCGACTATGAGAGCAAGTATCAGGCCGGCGGCGCGGTGGAGCTGTGCCCTGCGCCTATCACGGACGCGGCGTGGAAGCAGGTGGGCGAGATGGCCCTGAAGCTGCACAAGGGGCTGGGGCTGAGCGTGTACTCCCGTTCGGACTTCATTCTGGACGAGAACGGTCAGGCCTGGTGCCTGGAGATCAACACCCTGCCGGGCATGACGCCTACCAGTCTGGTGCCCCAGGAGGCGGCGCAGGTGGGACTGAACTACGGCGAATTGTGCGAGAAGATCGTGGAGCTGTCGCTGGCGGCGCGAAAGGCGGCGCGGGCATGATGCCGCTGACGGTACAGACCATCTGCGCCGCGGTGGGCGGCACGGTGTTGCAGAGCAGCGGCGCGGCGGTGCGCGACGTGACCACCGACAGCCGCCGCGTGCCGCAGGAAGCGCTGTTCATCCCTCTGGTGGGGGAACGCTTCGACGGCCACGCCTATATCGAAAGGGCGCTGGAGGCCGGGGCGGCGGGATGCCTGACGGCAAAGACGCCGGAGGCGCTGCTGCCGGGGAAGTTTTACATTCAGGTGCCCGACACGCGGCTGGCGCTGAAGGCGCTGGCCGCCTGGTACCGGGGGCAGTTCCGGCTGCCGGTGGTACAGGTGACCGGCTCCGTGGGCAAGACTACCACCAAGGAGATGATCGCCGCGGTGCTGACGCAGAAATACGAGACGCTGCGGACGGAGGGGAACCTCAACAACGACATCGGCGCGCCGCTGACGCTGCTGCGGCTCATGCCGGAGCACGAGGCGGCGGTGATCGAGACGGGCATGAACCACTTTGGGGAGATACGGTATCTGGGCGAGATGGTACGGCCGGATATCGCCGTTATCACCAACGTGGGCGACGCCCACATCGAAAATCTGGGCAACACACGGCAGGGCATTTTGCAGGCCAAGTGTGAGATATTTGAAAATCTGACCCCGGAGGGCGTCGCGGTGCTCAACGGCGACGACGAGCTGCTGAACACGGTGACGCTGCCACAGATCATCCTGCGCTGCGGCGAGGGCGAGCACTGCGATGTCCGCGTTACGGACATCGACGACCGGGGGCTGGAGGGCGTGGCCTGTACCGTGACAACGGGACAGGCGGCCTATCGGCTGGAGACGGCGGCGCCGGGGCGGCACATGGTCTATCCCATGGCCATGGCGGCAGCCATCGGCGAACGGCTGGGCCTGACGGCGGCGGAGATCGTCGCGGGGACGGCGGCCTATGCGCCGGTAGGGAGCCGGATGCACCTGATCCGTATGGACGGGGATCGGCTGGTCATCGACGACTGCTACAACGCCAATCCGCAGTCCATGGCGGAGGGCATCCGTATGCTGGCTGCCAGCCGGCAGAAAAAGCGCCTGGCGGTGCTGGGCGACATGGGTGAGTTGGGCGCGCTGACGGCCCAGGCCCACCGGGATATGGGGACGCTGTGCCGGGAGTTGGGCATCGAGACCGTGGCGGTGGGGGAGAAGATGAAGGCCCTGACCGAGACAGATCCGGAGGCGCAGTGGTTCGCCGGCGTGGAGGAGGCCATGCCCGCTGTACGGGCGCGGTTCACGCCGGGGACGGCGGTGCTGGTGAAGGCGTCCCGCGCCATGCATTTTGAGAACATCGTAAAGGAATTAGAGAAAGAGTAAATGGTCGACATTCGCGTTACAGGGCTGGTGAAGTCCTTTGATCTGGAAAAGAGAATACTGGACGGACTGAGCTTTCAGGTGGACAGCGGGGAGCGCGTGGGACTGCTGGGGAGGAACGGCGCCGGAAAGACCACGGTGTTCCGTATGCTCACCGGGGAGCTGGAGCCGGACGAGGGAGAGGTACAGATCGCCGCCGGACGGCGGGTGGGACTGATCTCGCAGATCCCCGTGTATCCGGAGGGGTACACGGTGGAGGACGTTTTGCAGACGGCCTTCGCGCGGATGTTTCGGATGAAGGACGAGATGGATGCGCTGGCCCTGCGGATGGAGCAGGGGGACAGCGGCGCGGATACGCTGCGGCGGTACGGCGAGCTGAACGCCAAATTCGAGGGACTGGGCGGCTGGGACACGGAGACGGCGGTGAACAAGGTGGCCAACGGCCTGAGCATCCCGAGGGAAATGCGGCAGCGGGAATTCGCGTGTTTGTCCGGCGGAGAGAAGACCCGGGTGAACCTGGGACGGCTCATTCTGGAGGATACGGACATCCTGCTGCTGGACGAGCCCACGAACCATCTGGACCTGCAGGCCACGGAGTGGCTGGAGGGGTATCTGCGGAGGTTCCGGGGCACGGTGCTGACCATCAGCCATGACCGGTATTTCCTGGACCGGACCGTGACGCGGATCATCGAGATACAGGACGGAAAAGCGGAGTTTTACAGCGGAAATTACAGCTTTTATGCCATCGAGAAGGAACGGCGGTATCAGGAGCGCATGAAGCAGTACCTGAAGGAGCAGGCGAAGATCGCGCAGCTGGAAAAGGCGGCGGAGCAGATGCACCTGTGGGCCTTCATGGGCAACGACGCGCTGCACAAGCGGGCCTTCAGCATGGAGAAGCGCATCGAGCGTATGCGGACCACGGCGAAGCCCACAAAGGCGCGGAGGCTGGAGGCGCGCTTCCAGAGCCGGGAGTTCAAGGGCGACGAGGTATTGCAGATCAAGGGCGTCAGCAAGGCCTTCGGCGAGAAGCGGCTGTTTGAGGATGTGTATCTGCGGTGCGAGGGGGGCGAGCGCATCGCTCTGCTGGGCGAGAACGGCACGGGAAAGACCACGCTGCTGAATATGCTGACCGGCAGCGAGCGCCCGGACAGCGGCGTTATACGGCTGGGGCCGGCGGTGAAGGCGGCGTATCTGCCGCAGGTGATACACTTCGAGCACCCGGAGAGGTCCATACTGGACACGATGCTCTATGAGCTGGACATCACGCCGCAGTCGGCGCGGAACCGGCTGGCGGCGTATCAGTTCACCGGAGAGGATGTGTTCAAGAGCGTCAGCGTGCTGTCCGGCGGCGAGCTGAGCCGCCTGCGGCTGTGTATGCTGATGGACGAGAGCATCAATCTGCTGATACTGGACGAGCCGACGAACCATCTGGATATCGACTCGCGGGAGTGGCTGGAGCAGGCGGTGGAGGCCTTCGACGGGACGCTGCTGTTCGTGAGCCACGACCGGTATTTCATCAACCGGTTCGCCACCCGCGTGTGGGAGCTGGCCGGGGGCGTCATCACGGACTATCCCATGGGCTTTGCACAGTACCGGCAGGCCAAGGAGGAGGAGCACGCCGCCGCGGCGGCCGCGGTACAGGTACAGTCCGCTGCGCCGAAAAAGAACGGCAGCCGGGGCAACCGGGCCCAGCAGGCGGCGAAAAAGCAGCTGACCATCTGCGAGACGGCTATCGCCAGGCTGGAGGCGGACAGCGCGCGGCTGGAGGCGGAAATGGCGGAGAATGCCTGCGACGCGGAGAAGCTGAACGCGCTGTATCAGGAACAGCAGGACGTGCAGAAGCGGCTGGAGCAGGAGATGGAGCGCTGGGAAGAACTGAGCCTGCAGGCCGAGGAACAGGAGGACCGATAACATGAGTGATATTTTGTGCATTTACTATTCCCGGACCGGGCATACCCGCCGGGCGGTCAAGGAGATCGCCGAGGCGCTGGGCGCGGAGATCACGGCGATCACCGACGACTGCGACCGCAGCGGCTGGCGGGGATATGTGCGCTGCGGTATGGACGCCATGAAGACGTCCACCCGGCCCCTGCAGCCCTTTGAGACGGAGAAGCCGCTGGGCGAGTATCGCCTGGTCATTATTGCCACTCCCGTTTGGGCGGGACGCTGTGCCAGTCCAATCCGCGCGCTGCTGAAACGGCGAGGGCTGGAGCTATCCAACGTGGCGTATGTGGTCACACGCAGCACGACCCAGCGCAGCGAGGAGGTCTATGACCAGATGGATATGTACACGGCGCAGCCCCATTGCCTTGCGGTATCACTGCGCCCCGGCAGCGAGGGCTACGAATTCTGGCGCAACGACTTTATCCAGAATGTGCGCCGCCTGCTGGAGAACGGCTGAGGACGGGCCATGCAGGAGAAGCTGAGCGCCCTTGCGGCGCATTTAACAGAGGTGGAGCAGCAGCTGGCAGACCCGGCGGTGTATACGGACCGGGAGAAGCTGACGGCGCTGCGCCGGGAGCAGAAGGAGCTGGCACCGGTGGTGGAATGCTGGCAGGCGTATCTGCGGGCGCAGGACACCGCCCGGGAGGCGGAGGAGATGCTGTCTGACCCGGAGCTGCGGGCCCTGGCACAGGAGGAGCTGGCTGGGGCGAAGGGGGATATGGAGCGCTTGCAGGAGGAGCTGAAGCGGCTGCTGCTGCCCCGGGACCCCAATGACGAGAAGAACGTGATACTGGAGATACGGGCCGGTATCGGCGGGGAGGAGGGTGCACTATTCGCCGCCGACCTGCTGCGGATGTACACCATGTACGCCGAGCGCCGGGGCTGGACGCTGAGCATCGTCAGTGAGAACATGACGGAGCTGGGCGGCGTGAAGGAGGTCAGCGCCGAGATCGAGGGCGCGGGCGCCTGGTCACGGCTGAAATTCGAGGCCGGGACACACCGGGTACAGCGGGTGCCGGAGACGGAGTCCTCCGGGCGCATCCAGACCTCCGCCGCCACGGTGGCGGTGATGCCCGAGGCGGAGGAGGTGGAGTTCTCCATCGACCCCAAGGACCTGCAGATCGACACGTTCCGTTCCTCCGGCGCGGGGGGACAGCATGTGAACAAGACGGAGAGCGCCATACGTATCACCCATCTGCCCACGGGCGTGGTGGTGGAGTGCCAGGATGAGCGCAGTCAGTATAAGAACAAGGATCGGGCCATGAAGATCCTGCGCTCGAAGCTGTACGAGGCGGAGCAGGAGAAGCAGAACGCTGCCATCGCCGCCACACGGAAGAGCCAGGTGGGCACCGGCGACAGAAGCGGCAAGATCAGAACGTATAATTTCCCGCAGAACCGGGTCACGGATCATCGGCTGACGGGAGACAATAAAAACTTCAACATTGCGGCCATCATTAACGGTGATCTGGACGGTATGATCGATGCGCTGACCCTGAACGACCAGGCCCAACGGCTGCAGGAGGGAAAGGAGAGTTGACCATGAACGAGAATAAGAAGAAAATGTATGACCTGTCCGGCCCCAAGACGGTGGAGGCTATGAAGAAGCGGCACTTTGACGCCTATTACTGTTCCACCGCTGCCGAGGCCGTGGAGAAGGCGCTGGAGCTGATCCCCAAGACGGACAGTGTATCCTGGGGCGGCGTGATGACGGTGGACGAGCTGGGGCTGAAGCAGCGGCTGGCGCAGGAGGGCTATACCCTCATCGACCGGGATACCGCTAAGGACCCGGCGGAGAAACAGGCGCTGATGCACCAAGCGCTGAGCTGCGGCACGTTTCTGATGAGCAGCAACGCCATCTCCAAGGATGGGCAGCTGGTGAACATCGACGGCATGGGCAACCGGGTGGCGGCCATGTGCTATGGACCCCGGCAGGTGGTGGTCATCGCCGGTATGAACAAGGTGCTGGGCACGCTGGACGACGCCATTGCCCGCGCCCGGAACATCGCTGCGCCGGCCAACGCACAGCGGTTCGGCCTGAAGACGCCCTGCGGCCTGACCGGACAGTGCGGCGACTGCACCAGTCCGGACTGCATCTGTTCCTATGTGGTGGTGACGCGGTACTCCATGGTGCATGAGCGTATCAAGGTCATCCTCGTGGGGGAGGACCTGGGGCTGTAAAAAGAGGAGTTTTGCCGCTGCGGCGGAATAAAAGAGCAGAAGAAACGAGGTTCGGGTGATGGAGACCATCATATTCCATCCGGAAACGGACAAAAACGCCATCGCGGAGGCGGCGGCGATCCTTCGCCGGGGCGGCCTGCTGGGTATCCCCACGGAGACGGTATACGGGCTGGGGGCCGACGGGCTCAACGAGGACGCGGTGCGCCGTATTTTCGAGGCCAAGGGACGGCCACAGGACAACCCGCTGATCCTGCACGTGCCGGACGCGGGCTGGCTGGAACGCTGCTGTGTGGATATCCCCGACACGGCCTATGCGCTGGCGGAACGGTTCTGGCCGGGGCCGCTGACCATGATCCTGCCCCGGCGGGACTGCGTGCCCCTGCGGACCACCGGCGGGCTGGACACCGTGGGCGTCCGCTGCCCGGACCATCCGGTGACGCGGGCCATTATCGCGGCGGCGGATACGCCGGTGGCGGCGCCCAGCGGGAATACCTCCGGACGGCCCAGCCCCACCTGTGCGCGGCACATGATGGAGGACATGATGGGCAAGATCGACGGGATCGTGGATGGCGGGCCCTGCGCCGTAGGCGTAGAGAGCACTATTATCGATCTGACGGTGCAGCCACCCCGGCTGCTGCGGCCCGGCGGACTGCCGCTGGAGGCACTGGAGGCGGTGCTGGGGGAGGTGGCCGTGGACAAGGCCGTGCGGCAGAAGCTGTCCGACGGGGAGAAGGCCAAGGCACCGGGAATGAAGTACCGGCACTACGCGCCCCGGGCGGCCGTGACGGTGGTGACGGGCGCGCCGCGGCGAAGCGCGGCATACATCGCGGCGCACCTGCCGGCGGGGGCCGGGGTCATCTGCTTTGACGAGTACGCGCCGCTGTTCGCGGGGCACATTGTACATCGGTTGGGACCGGCAGGAGACAAGCTGGCTCAGGCACAGCGCGTGTTCGACGCGCTGCGGACCTTCGACGAGACGGAGGTGACGGCCATCTATGCCCAGTGCCCGGACGAGGCGGGACTGGGACTGGCGGTGAGCAACCGGCTGAAAAAGGCGGCGGGGTTCCACACGGTGGACGCGTCGCCGCTGGTCATCGGCTTCACGGGGCCTACCGGCGCGGGCAAGACCAGCGCCCTGCGGGCGCTGGAGCAGCTGGGCGGGCTGGTGCTGGACTGCGACGCCATCTACCATGAGCTGCTGCGGACGGACGGAGCGCTGCGGGAGGCCATCACCGGGGCGTTCGGCCCGGTGTTCGCGGTGGACGGCGGTCTGGACCGGCAGAAGCTGGGGAACCTCGTATTCGGCGATCCGGCGGCGCTGGAGACGCTGAACGGGATCATCTATGCACGACTGCCCCGGGAGCTGCGGCGGCGGATGGACGCGAGCGACGCGGCGGTGGTGGGCATCGACGCCATCAACCTGATCGAAAGCGGGCTGGACGGGCTGTGCCGCCGGACGGTGGCGGTGATCGCGCCGGCGGAGACGCGGGTGGCGCGCATCATGGCACGGGACGGCATACCGGAGGAATACGCGCGGCTGCGGGTGCGGGCACAGAAGGACGAAGCGTTCTACCGGGCCCGATGCACGGACGTGCTGGTGAACGACTGCGGCAGCGCGGCGGCCTTTACGGAAAAGGCACGGCAGGCGCTGGAGACGATATTGAAGGAGGAACGAGCATGAGCGAGGAAATGAAGGCGCTGCGGGAGCATCTGCTGCGGAACGACAAGAACGGGTATGATACGCTGGACGAGGCGCAGCTGGCGGAGATGGAGGCGTACTGCACGGACTACAAGGCCTTCCTGAACGCGGGAAAGACTGAACGGCTCAGCGCCCGGGCGGCTATCGCCGCGGCGGAGGAGAGGGGCTTTGTGCAGTATAAGCGCGGCATGGCGCTGAAGGCCGGGGATAAGGTGTACACCTGCAACCGGGGCAAGGGGCTGATGCTGGCGGTCATCGGTAAGGAGAGCCTGGCCGAGGGCGCGCAGATCGCGGCGGCGCATATCGACTCGCCGCGGCTGGATCTGAAGCCCACGCCGCTGTATGAGGACAGCGAGATGGCATATTTCAAGACCCACTACTACGGTGGTATCCGCAAGTACCAGTGGGTGACTATCCCCCTGCAGCTGCGGGGCGTGGTGGCCAAGAAGGACGGCAGCGTGGTAGACGTGTGCATCGGCGAGGCGGGTGAGCCCCAGCTGGTCATCACGGACCTGCTGCCCCATCTGGGCGGCGAACAGGGCCGGAAGCCCCTGAACGAGGCGGTGCCCGGCGAGACGCTGAACCTGCTGGTGGGCAGCCGGCCCATCGGGGACAGCGAGGACAAGGACCGGGTGAAGCTGCACGTGATGAAGCGGCTGCACGACAAGTACGGCATCACGGAGAGCGACTTCGCCTCCGCGGAGCTGGAGGCTGTTCCCGCCGCGGAGGCGGTGGACATCGGTATTGACGGCAGCATGATCGGGTCCTACGGTCACGATGACCGGGTGTGCGGCTACGCGGCGCTGCGGGCGCTGCTGGATATCGAAACGCCGGACAAGACGGCGGTATGCGTGCTGGCGGACAAGGAGGAGATCGGCTCCATGGGCGTGACAGGTATGCAGTCCGCGGCCTTTGACGCCTTTATGTCTGACCTGTGCGACGGCCAGAACGTGCCGCTGAAGGCGTGCTTTGAGAACGCCTTTTGCCTGTCCGCCGACGTGACGGCGGCCTATGACCCCAACTTTGCCGATGTGTACGAGAAGAAGAACGCGGCCTTCGTCAACTACGGCGTGGGTATCTGCAAGTACACCGGCGCGCGGGGAAAGTCCGGTTCCTCGGACGCCAACGCGGAGACGGTGGCCTATGTGCGCGCGGTGCTGGACGGCGCGGGCGTGCGGTGGCAGATCTGCGAGCTGGGCAAGATCGACGCCGGCGGCGGCGGGACGGTGGCACAGTATATGGCCAACCGGAACATCGCCACGCTGGACGCCGGCGTGCCGGTGCTGAGCATGCACGCGCCCTTCGAGGTGGTGGCCAAGGTGGACTGCTACGAGATGTACCGGGCCTGCAAGGCACTGTACGAGGCGAGATAACGGAAAAGCACGGTCCCAGGCACTGCCTGGGACCGTGCTTTTTACGGGAAAGATACGGAAATCCCTTGTAAAAAGTGGGGGAATACGGTATAATTTTCTACAAGAACAGCAGGAAGGGAGGCGGCGGTATGTACGGCATCGGTCAGCGGGTGGTGCACCCCATGCACGGGGCGGGCGTTATCGAGAACGTGACGGAGGAGCTGCTGTACGGCGCGGCGCGGACGTACTATGTGTTCCGTCAAGCCGTCAGCGGACTGGTACTGAAGCTGCCCACTGATAACTGCGAGGCCATCGGCGTGCGGCTGCTGTATGATCGGGAGAGAATGGACGCGGTGCTCTCGGCCATCCCATCGCTGACGGTGGAGGAGGAGCGCAACTGGAACCGCCGCTACAGGGAGAACATGGCGCGGCTGAAAAGCGGCGACCTGACGGAGGTGGCACGAGTGGTCAAGGCCCTGATGCGGCGGGAGGCGGCGCGGGGACTGTCCACCGGAGAGAGAAAAATGCTGCACAGTGCCAAGGAGATACTGCTGTCGGAGCTGGCGATGGTGCGGGAGATCGGATACCAAGAGGCGGAGCGTCTGCTGGATGGCGCGGTGATGACGGGAGCGTGTGAATGACGATGGGGAAGCTCTTTGACAAGCTGTTAAACCGGAAAAAGGAACGGCACCCCCGCTGCGCGGCGCTGGTGCCTGCCGCGGGGCGCTCTGAGCGCATGGGCGGCACGGATAAGCTGACGGCGCCGCTGTGCGGCGTGCCGGTGCTGCTGCGGACGCTGCGGGCGCTGGATGAGGCGGCGCTGATCGACGAGATCGTGGTGGCGGTAAGCCCGGAGCGCCTGGAGGAGATCGCGGCCCTGTGTGCCGGGGCGAATGTCAAAACGCCGCTGCGCGTGGTGGAGGGCGGCGGGAGCCGCACTCAGTCGGTGCTGCTGGCGGCGCTGGCGGCCGGCGACAGCTGCGAGCTGCTGGCGGTGCATGACGGCGCGCGGCCGCTGATCCTGCCGGAGCAGGTGGACGACATGGTGCGGCTGGGACAGCGGACCTATGCCGCCGCGCCGGCGCTGCCGGTGACGGACACGGTGAAGGTGGCGGATATGGCGGGGCTGGTGCAGTCCACGCCGGACCGGAAAACGCTGTACGCCGTACAGACACCACAGGTGTTTCAGGCGAACATCCTGAAGGCTGCTCTGCAGTCGGCTATTCAGGCCGGGGCGGACATCACGGACGACTGCTCCGCCGTGGAACGGCTGGGCAAGGAGATATGGCTGGCCCCCGGCTGGCGGGAGAACATCAAGATCACCACGCGGGAGGACCTGACCATGGCAGAGGCATTCCTGCGGGAGAGGGAGAACAGAGCATGACGGATCTGCGCATTGGATACGGCTATGACGTACACCGGCTGGTACCGGGCCGCGCCCTGGTGCTGGGCGGGGTGACGGTGCCCTTTGAGAAGGGGCTGCTGGGGCACTCCGACGCGGACGTGCTGACCCACGCGGTGATGGATGCCCTGCTGGGTGCGGCGGCGCTGGGGGACATCGGCAAGCTGTTTCCGGACAGCGATGCGCGCTACGCCGGGGCGGACAGCACGGCGCTGCTGCGGCAGGTGACGGCGATGCTGGCGGAGGCGGGCTGGACCGTTGTGAATGTGGACGCTACGGTGGCGGCCCAGGCACCGAGGCTGGCGCCCTTTATCCTGGAGATGCGGGAGGGACTGGCGGCGGCCATGGGACTGGACGCGGGACGCGTTTCTGTGAAGGCGACGACGGAGGAGGGACTGGGATTTACCGGCAGCGGCGAGGGCATAGCGGCCCACGCGGCGGCGCTGGTGGAGAAAACGGCGTAAAAAACCCGGTGCAATCTTCACACATTATTAACAGCGGTGGGGTTGTGCCAAAAGTGAACATATGGTACAATATACCTGTTAAGATGCGGAGGCGTGTCTGCCCGATACGGACAGATGCGCCGCTTTTTGGTATAGGCTATGGAGGACGAGGAAAGGAAGGTAGACTTGAGCCACAGGACTATTCAGGACGAGCAGGCGAGACTGCGTAAAAAACGGCAGAAGGCGGAAAACGTCTTTGCTGTATTCAAAAAACCGCTGCACGAGTCGCTGACATCGGTATTGCCGGTAATGCTGATCGTGCTGGTGCTGTGCTTCACCATTGCGCCGGTGCCCAACAACGCCATGGTGGCGTTCCTGCTGGGCGGCGTGATGCTGATCGCCGGCATGGGACTGTTCACGCTGGGGTCGGAGATGTCCATGATCCCGCTGGGACAGGCGGTAGGCTCCGAGATCACACGGCGAAAGAAGGTGTGGATCATCACGGTGGTGGGCTTCCTCATCGGCATGATCATTACCGTGGCGGAGCCGGATTTGCAGGTGCTGGCCAACCAGGTACCGGCCATCGAGAACAACGTGATCATCTGGTCCGTGGCGGTGGGCGTGGGTGTGTTCCTGGTCATCGCCCTGCTGCGTATCGTGCTGGGTATCCAGCTGCGGTGGCTGCTGATCGGGTTTTACGCCATTGTGTTCGGTCTGGCGATGTTCGTGTCGCCGGATTTCTGGGCGGTGGCCTTTGACTCCGGAGGCGTGACCACCGGACCCATGACGGTGCCGTTCATCATGGCACTGGGCGTGGGCGTGTGTGCCGTGCGAAGCGACAAGCAGGCAGGGGGCGACAGCTTCGGCCTGGTGGCGCTGTGCTCTATCGGGCCGATCATCACGGTGCTGATCCTTGGATTGCTGTATAAGCCGGACGGAAGTGCCTACACTGCGGCGGTCATGCCGGATGCCAAGGACACGGTGGAGATGTTCGATCTGTATCTCAGCGAGATACCTCACTATCTGAAGGAGACGGCATCGGCGCTGCTGCCTATCGGCGCTTTCCTGATCCTGTTCCAGCTGGTGACCCGCAGACTCAAGCGCAAGGAGATACTGCACATGGTCATCGGTCTGGTGTATGTGTACATAGGATTGACCATCTTCCTGATGGGCGTGAACGTGGGCTTTATGCCCGTGGGCAGCTTTTTGGGCGGCAGCATCGCCAGCCATACCTATAATTGGATACTTATCCCCATTGCTATGGTCATCGGTTATTTCATCGTACAGGCGGAGCCGGCTGTCCATGTGCTGAACAAGCAGGTGGAGGAGATCACCGCCGGTTCCATCCCGGCTCACGCCATGAACCTGGCGCTGTCTGTGGGCGTGGCCATCTCGCTGGGGCTGGCTATGATCCGGGTGCTGACGGGTATCTCCATCATGTGGTTCCTGGTGCCGGGCTATGTGCTGAGTCTGGCGCTGAGCTTCGTGGTGCCGCAGATCTTTACGTCCGTGGCCTTCGACTCCGGCGGCGTGGCCTCCGGACCCATGACGGCTACGTTCCTGCTGCCCTTCGCCCTGGGCGCCTGCGACGCTGTGGGCGGCAATCTGGTGACGGACGCTTTCGGTGTGGTGGCGATGGTGGCCATGACGCCGCTGGTGACCATACAGCTGCTGGGCCTGAGCTATCAGAGAAAGCTGCGCCGCGCACCTGCTCCTGCCGCGCCTGTGGCGGTGGAGGAGCTTATCGAGCTGTGCTGAGGAGGTGGAGATATGTCTGAAACAACCAAAAACCGTCTGTATCTGATGATCACCATCACCAACCGGGTCATGGGCGCCACGCATTTTCTGGATTTCTACCGGGCTTTCGGCGCGCCGGTGGTGTTCACCGCCCTGGGACGGGGCACCGCCAGCAACGACGTGCTGAGCTATCTGGGTCTGGAGGCTACGGAGAAGTCCGTGATGTTCTCCGTGGTGACGCCGGCTGTCAAGGAGGTGCTGATGCGGGAGCTGGTGGACACCATGCGGATCGACCGGCCCGGCAGCGGTATCGCCGTGTGCCTGCACCTGAGCAGCGTGGGCGGAAGGACGGCGCTGAACTATCTGATCTCCGGCGAAAGCGACGCGCAGCCGGATATGACTGTGAAGGAGGAAGAGCAGATGAACGAGAACGCGTATCAGCTGATCGTGGCGATCACCAATACCGGGTACACCGACGCGGTGATGGAGGCGGCCTCCGCCGCCGGCGCGCGGGGCGGTACGGTCATTCACGCCCGGGCTACCGACGCGGGGAACACCAACAAGTTCTTCGGCATGGCCATCTCGGAGGAACGGGAGATGATCTTCCTGGTGACCTCCGCCGATAAGCGGGCGGCCATCATGCAGTCCATCATGGAGAAGGCCGGCGCCCACACTGAGGCGCAGACGGTGACGTTCTCCGTGCCGCTGGACGACGCAGCGGGGCTGTACAGCGCCAACAGCAACTGAAAAGCAAGGTCTCCGGCTTGGCCGGAGGCGGAGAATGAGCCTCCCCCGGCGAAACCGGGGGAGGCTTTTGTGTGAAAGGAACCGCCGGAGGGCGGCTTGTTCAGCGGTTATTGGGGGGATGCAAGATGACGCTTCAGGGCCTGGAAGGTAGCGTCACTGATGACGTGCTCCATGCGGCAGGCGTCTTCGGCAGCGCTGGCCTCGTCCACACCCAGGCGGCGGAGAAAGTCCGTGAGGACCGTGTGGCGCTCGTAGATCTTTTCGGCTACCTCGCGCCCGGCGGCGGTGAGGGTGATGTAGCCGCCGTTGTCTACGTCGATATACTGCCCGGCCTTCAGCAGGCCAACGGCGCGGCTGACGCTGGGCTTGGAGTAGCCCATATAGTCCACGATGTCGATGGAACGGACGGCCTTCCCCTGACGAATCAGGACCAGGATGCTCTCCAGATACATCTCGCCGGATTCCTGTAATACCACGGCGGCACCTCCTTTGACACTTAAAGTACTCTAACTGAAGTATAACACACGACTGGCGTAAAAGCAAGTGACAGTTAAATGTATTTAACTGTCGTTACAATGGCGGGTGTTTCTTGACAGAGCGGTTAGCCTGTGCTAACATCATACCACACAATACAGATAGGCTGTTGAGGTAACGCACTATGACACTGAATGAACTGAAGATCGGCGACAGCGCCGCCATCACCGCTGTGGGCGGGGAGGGCGCACTGCGCTGCCGCCTGCTGGATATGGGGCTGACGCCCCGGACCGTGGTGACACTGCGGAAGGTGGCCCCTATGGGGGATCCCATCGAGATACACGTGCGGGGCTATGAGTTGACGCTGCGGGTGGAGGACGCCCGACAGATCACCGTGGAAAAGAGGGATCGCGTATGATCTTTGCATTGGCGGGTAACCAGAACTGCGGCAAGACTACGCTGTTCAATGCTTTGACCGGCTCCAACCAGCACGTGGGGAATTTCCCCGGCGTGACGGTGGACCAGAAGTCCGGAGAGGTACGGGAGCACAAGGAGTGCACCGTGGTGGACCTGCCGGGCATCTACTCCCTGCGGACCTATACCCAGGAGGAGATCGTCACGCGGGACTACATACTGAACCAGAAGCCGGACGGCATCATCAATATCGTGGATGCCACCAACATCGAGCGCAACCTGTACCTGACACTGCAGCTGCTGGAGCTGCGGGTGCCTATGGTGCTGGCATTGAACATGATGGACGAGGTGCGCGCCAACGGCGGCACCATCGACGTGCAGAAGCTGTCCGACGACCTGGGCATTCCCGTGGTGCCCATTACCGCCGCCAAGGGCGAGGGTGTGTCCGAGCTGATGGACCGAGCGGTGGAGACGGCGAAAAACCGGGTGCTGCCCAAGGTCTATGACTTCTGCGCGGCGAATTCGCCGGTGCACCGGTGCGTCCATGCGGTGGTGCATCTGATCGAGGACCACGCTGAGCGGCTGGGTCTGCCGCCCCGGTTCTGCGCCACGAAGCTCATTGAGGGCGACAGGGATATGGCGGACCGGCTGGTGCTGGATCAGAACGAGAGGGAGCTGCTGGAGCACTGCATCGTGCAGATGGAGACGGAGAACGGATTGGACCGCAACGCCTCGCTGGCGGATATGCGGTATACGTTCATCGAGCAGGTCACCGCCGACGCGGTGGTCAAGTGCCATGAGAGCAAGGAGCACAAGCGCAGCGTGGCCTGGGACAGGGTACTGACGGGGAAATACACGGCGCTGCCGGTATTCTTCGGCGTGATGCTGCTGATCTTCTGGCTGACGTTCGATGTTATTGGCCAGGGGCTCAGCGATCTGCTGGCGCTGGGTATCGACTACGTGACCGCCGGCGTGGACGGGGCGCTGACCGCCTACGGTATCAACCCGGTGGTGCACAGCCTTATTATTGACGGTATCTTCGCCGGTGTTGGCAGTGTGCTGTCGTTCCTGCCCATTATCGTGACGCTGTTTTTCTTCCTGTCCATTCTGGAGGACACCGGCTACATGGCCCGGGTGGCCTTTGTCATGGACAAGCTGCTGCGGAAGATCGGTCTGTCCGGACGGAGCATCGTACCGCTGCTGATCGGCTTCGGCTGCTCGGTGCCGGCCATCATGGCCACCCGCACGGTATCCTCGGACCGGGATCGGAAGATGACCATTCTGCTGACGCCCTATATGAGCTGTTCGGCCAAGATCCCCATCTACGGTTTCTTCACTGCGGCGTTCTTTCTGCCACGGTATAAGGCGCTGGTGATGATCTCCCTGTATGTGCTGGGTATCGTGGTGGGTATTCTGGCAGCGCTGGTGATGAAGGGGACCGCCTTCAGGGGCAAGCCTGTGCCCTTTGTCATGGAGCTGCCCAACTACCGTATGCCCTCCGCTAAAAGCGTGGGGCTGCTGCTGTGGGAGAAGGCCAAGGACTTTTTGCAGCGGGCCTTCACCGTGATTTTCCTGGCCACGGTGGTCATCTGGTTCCTGCAGAGCTTTGACACGCGGCTCAATGTGGTCACGGACAGCGCGGACAGTCTGCTGGCGCTGATCGGCCAATGGCTGGCGGTGCTGTTCAGGCCGCTGGGCTTTGGTGACTGGCGCTGTGCCACGGCGCTGATCTCCGGCTTTATCGCCAAGGAGTCGGTGGTCAGTACGCTGCAGGTGCTGCTGGGGAACGCGGCCATCACGTCGCTGTTCACCACGCGCAGCGCCATCAGCTTTCTGGTGTTCACGCTGCTGTATACCCCTTGTATAGCGGCGGTGGCCACCATACGGCGTGAGCTGGGCTCCCGCATTAAAACGGTGGGCGTGGTGCTGCTGCAATGCGTAGTGGCGTGGCTGGCGGCGTACATCGCTTACGCTGTGGGAGGGCTGCTGCTATGAGCTGGATGGACTGGGTGCTGCTGGCACTGGTGGCGCTGTGCGGTGTGCTGGCCCTGCGTAGTGCGCGGCGGGCGCGGAAAAACGGCGGATGCGCCGGCTGTTCTGGCTGCAGCGGGAGCTGCGGCGGCTGTACCGGGAAAAGAGAATAAAAAAACAAGGCCCGCGGGGGCCTTGTTTTTTTACAGCAGGAGACCATATTTGGCGCACAGGGGCAGGAGCGTGTCCTCCGGCAGGTCGCCGTCGTACAGGGCGCGGCCCTGATAGGCCCGGAGGGCGGCCTCCAGCAGCTGGGTGTCGTCGCAGACGAAGCACACCGGCTTGGTGAGCATATACTGGTAGTCCGCCAGGGCCTGTACATCGTCCCAGGAGGCGATACGCAGGGCCAGGACCGTCTCACCGCTGTCCAGCGCGGCGGTGAGCGTCTCCTCCGCGTCGCCGCTCAGGTCGACGACGGTGTGCCAGGAGACATCGACAGGCAGGGGGAAGGGCAGCTTCTCCGTGGCGGCGGGCAGCTTGTCCGTATGCTGCGGCGCCGGCGGCGTGATGACCGCGCCGTCCAGTGCCCGGGCCAGGGCGGCGATATGCGCGGCGGTGGTGCCGCAGCAGCCGCCGAACACGGCCACGCCGGCGGCCAGAAATTCCGGCACCAGGGCGGTGAATTCCTCGCCGGTGCAGCGGTAGACCGTCTCGCCATTCTCGATGATGGGCATTCCGGCATTGGGCTTGGCGATCAGGGGCACCCGGGCATATTCCCGCAGGCGCTTCAGCTGGAGAAGCATCTGCTCCGGGCCGGCGGAGCAGTTCAGGCCAAAGGCGTCGATGCCCATGCCCTGCAGGACCACCAGCGCCGCGGTGATGTCGGTGCCGGAGACGCTGCGGCCGTTTTCGTCACAGGTGAAGGTGACGAAGATAGGCTTGTCGCTGACGCTGCGGACGGCCAGCACCGCGGCGCGGGCGTCGGACAGCGTCATCATAGTCTCGATGACGAACAGGTCCACGCCGGCGCGTTCCAGACCGGCGGCCTGCTCGGTGTAGATGTCCACCAGCTCCTCGAAGGACACGTCGCCCAGCGGGGCGAGGAACGCGCCGGTGGGGGACATATCGCCTGCCCGCAGGGCCTTGCCCTGCACCGCCTGGGCGGACAGTTCCGCCAGACGGAGGTTGTAGTCGGCGGTGCAGTTGAACAGGCCGGACTCCTCCAGCTTGCGGCGGTTGGCACCGAAGGTGGGGGTGTAGACCACCTGGCTGCCGGCGGCCACATAGCCGCGCTGGATGTCGATGATGGCGTCCGGATGGTCCAGTGTCCACTGCTCGGCGCAGACGTCGCCTGTATAGCCGCGCTTTTGCAGCTCGGTGCCGGTGGCACCGTCCAGAATCAGAGGGAAACGAAGCTCCATAGGTGTTACCTCCATTGCATGGGTCTTAGGGGAATGTTTTTGGCAAAGGCGTCGGCGAAGTCGGGACGCCCGGAGAGCTCGAGATAGGTGAGACGGTTGACGATGCCGTCCGCGGCGGACATATCACCCCGCAGGGCCAGCTGTGCCGCGCCGGAGAGGGCGGCGTTGCCTACGCTGTGGAGCTTGGCGGCGGGGAGACGGGGGAGCATACCGATGGCCGCGGCGCTGGCGGGGTCAAGGTACATCCCGAAGCCGCCGGATAGGTACAGACCGTCCAGCGCGGAAAGGGTCAGCCCCTGCTGCGCCAGCAGTATCTGCACGCCGGCGGCCACCGCTGCCTTGGCCAGCTGCAGCGCCCGAACATCAGCGGCGGTGAGATACACCCGGTCGGTCAAGTGGAAGACGCCGCAGCCGTTTTCGTCACGGGTCAAATAGCGGCGGAACGCCTCAGGCGCGTCTTCCGGCGGTAGGAGACGGCCGCCTTCGTCAATGACGCCCAGGCGCAGCAGGAGGGCCGTCAGGTCGATGAGACCAGAGCCGCAGAGACCGACTGCCTCGCCGCCGCCGATGACGTTCATCTTGAAGGCGTCGCTGTACCGGACGCGGCTGACCGCACCGTCCACGCCCAGCATACCGCAGGCGATGCCCGCGCCCTCGAAGGCGGGGCCGGCGGCCACGGCGCAGCAGGTGAAGCCATCCATGCCGCCCAGGGCCATCTCGCCGTTGGTGCCGATGTCCAGAAACAGGAAATGGCCCGCGCGTCGGGCAAGGCCGGAGGCCAGCAGGCCGGCGGTGATATCGCCGCCCACGAAGCCCGCCGCGCAGGGGACGCAGTACAGCGGCGCGTCCAGCAGCGTGAGGCCGGAGCTCTGACGGAAGAAGGTCTCCGGGCAGAAGGGGGCGGCGGCCAGCGGGCGGACGGATACACCGGCGAGCAGGCTCTGCATGACGGTGTTGCCGGCGGTCACGGTGCGCTTCAGCTCGGCGGGCTGCCGCCCGGCCTGGGAGAGTGCCCGGGTGAGCAGGGCCTTCAGTTGCTGGCGGAGTAGGGAGGACAGGCGGGTGAGCCCGTCCTGGTGGTCGATGGTATACTGGATGCGTGTGATGACATCCGCGCCGTAGGGGGCCAGAGCCGTCCAGTCGGCGCAGGTGGCCAGGGCGTGGCCGGTGGCCAGGTCGTACAGCCGCAGCGCCGTGGTGGTGGTGCCCAGGTCGATGGCGGCGGCGCAGCCTGTCTCGCCGGTGGGGACGGCGGGGGGATCCAGCGTCTCGGTGAGGATGCGCCCGCCGGCGGCGGGAGGGAGGACGATCTCGTCGCCGTCCTCCGGCACCACACGGCAGGCCAGACGCGGCACGCCGTTGACGCTGACGCGGCATTTGCCGCAGCGGCCGTGGCCGCCGCAGGCGGCGGGCAGGGTACAGCCGGCGCGGCGCAGCAGAGCCAGCAGGGTATCGGTATCATTGCAGGGGAGGCGAAAAACATCTCCGCCGCGGGTCACGCGGATACTTGACACGGGCAACACCCCTTTTTATAATAATTCCACTACTACTTTTATCAGCCCGGGGCGGCTTTGTCAAGAGGATTTGCCATGAGAACGAAACTGATGACGCTGGCGGCGGAAAACGGGTTCTCCCACGCCGCGCCGGTGGACATGAACGCGCTGACGCCCCGGCGGGAGGTGCGGGAGATGTGCCGGGCGGACCGGTGCGGACAGTGGAACGCCAACTGGGCTTGTCCGCCCGGCTGCGGGACGCTGGAGGATGCCGCGGCGGCCATGGGATGCTTTGACGCCGGGGTGCTGGTGCAGACCACCGGTACACTGACGGACGACTTCGACTACGAGGAGATGGAGGCGATCCAGCGGCGGCACAAGCGGGCCTTTGCGGACTTTGCGCGGCAGGCGCGGCTGCTGCTGCCGGACTGCATGCCCCTGTCAGCAGGGGCATGCACCGTGTGCCGCCGGTGTACCTGCCCGGACCGGCCCTGCCGGTTCCCGGACAAGCGGATGTCCTCTATGGAGGCCTACGGACTGTTGGTGGGGGACGTGTGCCTGCGGTCCGGGCTGTCGTATAACTACGGACCGCGGACCATGACGTATACATCGTGCCTACTCTATACCGAAGAGGTGAAGTGATATGATGACACCCAAGGAGAACTTTCTGGAGCTGCTGAAGCCCAACGGCCAGCCGGACCGCCAGCTGTGCCAGTACGAGGCGCTGCATATGTGCCTGAACGATCCCATCAACACCTATCTGCGGGGCAACCGGAAGCGGGGGACCGTCAGCAAAGACCGCTGGGGCACCACCATCAGCTTTCCCGCCGACGCGCCGGGGCCTATGCCCGTTACCACGGACGGCCTGGCGGTGTGTCCGGACGTTACCCGCTGGCGGGAGACGGTGCACGCGCCGGACATCGCCGCCTGCACGGAGGGCTGGGAGACGTGCCGCGCCGCGGCACGGGCGGCCTGCGGGGAGGAGAAGCTGCTGGCGGGCTTTATGGGTACCGGTATCTTCGAGCAGTGCCACTTCCTGATGGGCTTTGAGGACACGCTGACGAACCTGTATGAGCACCCGCAGGAGATGCACGCGCTCATTGACTACATCACCGCGTACCGGCTGCTGTACGTGAAGCTGCTCATCGACAATTTACGGCCGGACGTGATCTTCTCTCACGACGACTGGGGCACCAAGGATGCGCTGTTCATGAAGCCGGAAATGTGGCGGGAATTCTTCAAGGAGCCGTACCGGCGGTTTTACGGCTACATCCGGTCCCGGGGCGTGATCGCCATACATCACGCGGACTCCTATCTGGCCCCTATCGTGGAGGATATGGCGGAGATCGGCATTCAGGTGTGGCAGGGCGTACTGCCGGAGAACGATATACCGGCCCTCCAGCAGAAGCTGCACGGGCGGCTGGTGCTGATGGGCGGTATGGGCGCCGCCATCGACCGGACGGATGCCGCGCCGGAGGAGATCTACGGCTATGCCATGGATACCCTGCGGCGGTGCTGCCCGGGTGGGCACTATATCCCCTCCATCACCTATGGCCTGCCGGGGGCGGTGTATCCCCATGTGGACGAGTACATCGACCGGGCCATAGCGGACTACAACCGGGCGCTGCACGTGCCGCGGTTCGATCTGCCGTCGGTGCCACGCCGGGTGCGGGCTGTTGCCGTGCGGCAGGCGGCGGGCGCCGCTGTCGAGAACGGCGACGTACTGGCCCGCCTGGCCGCAGCGCTGGAAAAGGGACAGCAGAAAAAGGTGCTGGCGCTGTCCCGGGAGGCGCTGGAGCAGGGTCGGACGCCGCAGGAGATCCTGTCCGGCGGGCTGATCCGCGGCATGAACGATCTGGGTGAGGCCTTCTCCACCAATCGGGCCTTCGTGCCGGAGATGCTGATGGCCGCCCGGTGCATGACGGCGGCGCTGGGGGAGCTGAAGCCGCTGATGACCGGCGGAAATGCCAAGACGGTAGGCCGCGCCTGCATCGGCACCGTCCGGGGCGATATGCACGACATCGGCAAGAACCTAGTGAAGATCATGCTGGAGGGCAGCGGCGTAGAGGTCATTGACCTGGGCGTGGACGTGACGCCGGAACAGTTCGTGGAGACGGCGAAGCGGCAGCGCTGCGGCGTGATCGCCTGCTCATCCCTGCTGACCACCACCATGGGCGAGATGCGCCGGGTGGTGACGCTGGCCCGGGAGGCAGGTATCCGGGACCAGGTGAAGATATTTGTGGGCGGCGCGCCCATCAGCCAGAGCTTCTGCGATGAGATCGGCGCGGACGTATACACCGAGGACGCGGCGGCAGCCGCACGGGCGGCGGTATCGGCGCTGAAGGGATAAATCGGCAGTCATAAAAAGCGACAGACCCGCAGGCATTGCCTGCGGGTCTGCCGCTTTGTTGGTCGTAGTTGGGGAGAAAATAATATGGTACGGAACAGATATGTGCGGTAGGGGGGAGATCACATGGCTATGATGGACAGCTTCCTACATACGGTCCGGTTGACTGCCTGCTTTCAATAAACACAGTTGACTTGCGCCCTCTATGTCAAAACGCGCGACGCTGCATCAGCATCCGCACCAGCGTGACAACGGCGAGGACAGCGATGACAGCCGCCGACGCGATGCTCACGAAGGAGAGCAGCGCACCGTGGGCGGGCGGCATCAGGAATGCGGCCACAGCGGAGGCGAGGCACAGGATGACCAGAGAGGTGATGAGCTTCGTTCTATCCATAGTAGTTGTTCTCCTTTCATGGTGTGGGAATGTTCGTTTCCTTCTGTGCTTACAGCATACCATATATAGTGGTACGTATCTTTACAGAAAAGCTACGAACCGGTGGAAAGACGGATACAAAATGGTTACAAAGTGGTCGGAACGGTGACAATGGGTGTAGACTTTCCGGCCGGTTTCTGCTATAATGCAGGAAAGCTGTCATTTTATCTCTCGGAGGCGCTGCTGTTGCAATATTTGACAAATCTTTGGAACGCGCTGGACTTCGGTTCGCTGGAGAGCATACTGCTCCGCGTGGCGTCCGTGTTCCTGTGCCTGACCATACACGAGACGTGCCACGGCCTGGCAGCCTATGCGCTGGGCGACCCTACGGCCAAGCGGGCGCATCGGCTGAGCCTGAACCCACTGCGGCACATCGACTGGCTGGGCCTTATCATGATGGTGGCGGCTGGCTTTGGCTGGGCCAAGCCGGTGCCGGTGGACCCCAGCTATTTCAAGGAGCCCAAACAGGGCATGGCGCTGACGGCGCTGGCCGGGCCGGTATCCAACTTCCTGCTGGCGCTTTTGCTGCTGCTGATCGCCCGGGGCGAGTTCCTGCGGGCGGTGACCACGGGGAGCTTCAGCGGTACATGGTTTTCTTTCCTGGTGGATACGGCATCGCTGTCGGTGGGCCTGGGGCTGTTCAACCTGGTGCCTATCCCACCGCTGGACGGCTCAAAGGTGCTGGCGGTGCTGCTGCCGGACCGGGCGTACAACTGGCTCATGCGCTATGAGCGCTTCGGTATGCTGGTGCTGCTGGTAGTTATCTCCGTGGGTGTCGGCAGCAACGCGCTGAACAGCGCCATACGCTGGACATTTACCCTGCTGTGCAGGCTGGTCGGTTTTGAGGTGTAAATTTGGACGATCCTATTTTTAAACTGGAAAAGGTGGTACAGACGCGGGGCGATGAGCCGCTGGAAGACTTCGAGGGGCCGCTGGATCTGATACTGTACCTGCTGGGAAAAAATAAGATAGAGATACAGGATATCCCCATTGCACTGATACTGGAGCAGTACCAGGATTATCTGGAAAAGCGCAAGCGGATGGATCTGGAGGTGGCCAGCGAGTTCATTACCATGGCCGCCCAGCTGATGTTTATCAAGACCCGTATGCTGCTGAACCTGGAGGACGAGGAAGCCCAGAGCGAGATGGACGCCCTCATCAAGTCGCTGGAGGAGCGCAAGCGGGGCGAGGCCTATGCCCGGGTGCGTATGTTGTCGGAACGGCTGGCGCCCCTGAGCGAGTTCGGGCGGAACATTCTGACCCGGCCGCCGGAGCCTATGGAGCGCGGGAAGATCTATGAGTACGACCAGGAGCCGGCGGATCTGGTGCTGACCATGCAGGAGGTCACGGACCGGCGGGGTGCGCCGGAGGCACCGCCTATCCGGGCCTTTGACGAGATCGTGAAGCGGGAGCCGTATCCTGTGGAGACAAAGGCGAAGGAGATCCTGCGGCGGCTGCGGGGTGTGGGCATTACGCGCTTTTTGCTGCTGTTCCGCGGCAGCAAGACACGCAGTGAGCTGGTGGCCACGTTCATGGCGGTTCTGGAGCTGTGCCGGAACAATCTGATCAAGCTGGCCGGCGCGGCCAGCGACTGCACCGTCACCGCAGAGGGCGACGCGCCCGAAGAACTGATGTAAGGGGAGACCTATGGATACACTGGAAATGAAGGATATCGAGGCCGCCGTAGAGGGCATACTGTTTGCCTCCGGTGAGCCTGTGGCGGTGGATCGCATCTGCGTGGCGCTGAACATGGACCGCCCCACGGTGGAGCTGGTACTGCAGCATTTGCAGGACTATTACAGCTATGAGCGACGGGGCGTGCGGCTGCTTCGGATGGAGGACAGCTGGCAGCTGTGCTCCGCGCCGGAGTACGGCGACCAGATCCGCAAGGCGTTTGAGATACGCAAGCCCGCCAAGCTCAGCCAGCCGGCGCTGGAGGTGCTGACCATCATCGCGTACTATCAGCCCACCACCCGGGCCTATGTGGACCAGATACGGGGCGTGGACAGCTCGTACACGGTGGGCCTGCTGCTGGATCGCCATTTGATCGAGGAGTGCGGACGGCTGCAGGTGCCGGGGCGGCCGCGGCTGTACCGGACGACACAGGCATTTTTGCGGGCGTTTCATCTGAATTCGCTGGAGGAGTTGCCTCAGCTGCCGGGAATGGAGGCCGACGGACAGCTGCGGCTGGACGACGATACGGTACCGGCGGACGGGGAAAACGGCGCGGAGGCGCTGTAAGCATACGGGAGAGATAACGCGGGAGGAGGGAGCACGATGACGGCGGTGTACATCATACTGGGCGTTCTGCTGTTTTTCTTCCTGCTGTCACTGCTGCGTATCGGCGTGCGGGCAGACTTCGCGGGCGACCTTGCGGACACAAGAGTCACGGTGATCGCGGGGCCGGCGCGGATACAGATGCTTCCCAAACCGGATAAACCGGAGAAGCCCAAAAAGCCCAAGAAAGAAAAGAAGAAAAAGACGCCGCAGGAGGAGAGCACCAAGGGGAAGGAAAAGAAAAAGCTGTCTCTGTCGGCGCAGGATATCAAGACGCTGCTGCCGGCGGTGTGGGCGTCCCTGAAGGGCGGACTGCGAAAGACGCGGCAGCGGCTGCTGATCGACCCGCTGGAGCTGTCGGCGGTGCTGCCGGGGGCGATGGACCCGGCGGGGGCGGCGGAGCTGTACGGCTATATCAACGCCGGAATGTGGACGGTAATGCCGCAGCTGGAGCAGTTGACGCGGATACCGGACCCCGGCCTCCACGTGGAGGTGGACTTTGACAGTGAGCAGCTGCGGCTCACGGGCCGGCTGGGCGTGAGTTTGCAGATACGGGACCTGTTCGCCATCGGCTGGGCCTTCGCCAAGCCGGTGATACGGTGGCTCCTGGCTATGCGGAAGCGGCAGAGCGCCGCGGAGAAGGCGAAGGCGGCGGCGCAGAGCGCCGCGAAGCAGCGTGAAACAGTACACACAGCGCCGGACGGCGCGGGACATACGACCACATCAACTTCGACAAAGGAGAGCTGACAATGGAAATGACCGAAAAGAAAAATGACCTCAAGAGCATGATGGTGGAGTCTATGGAGAAGGTCAAGGAGATGGTGGACGCCAACAATATCGTGGGCGAACCTATCACCACGCCGGACGGTGTGACGCTGATCCCCATCTCCCGGCTGAGCTACGGCTTTGGCTGCGGGGGCGGTGACTACGGCAAGAACAAGGAAAATTCCGGCGCCGGCTGCGGCGCGGGCGTGCGGGTGGAGCCCATGGCCTTCCTGGTGGTCAAGGGCGGCGTGACCCGTATGCTGCCGGTGGGTGCGCCGGCCATCACCACCGTGGACCGGGTCATCGAGATGGTGCCGGAGCTGCTGGATCGGGTCGAGGGCTTCGTGGATAAGAAGCGGAACAAGGATTTCTGATACCAGACAAGAAGACAAGCGGCGCGGGAATAGACTGAGAGCATCCTGTGATGAGGGGGGCTTTCTGTGACCCGAGGGATCTTGGCGGCGCTGTGCGCCGCACTGGCCGTGCTGACGTGCATACCCGCTGTGGCGGAGGCTGTGGAGGTCTCCGCCACGGCTTGCGTCCTGATGGACGCGGACACGGGGCAGGTGCTGTATGAAAAGAACGGCGACAAGCGGATGCTCATCGCCAGCACCACCAAGCTGATGACGGCGCTGGTGGCTCTGGAGCTGGGGACGCCGTCGCAGGTCATCACTGTGACTGCCGCCCACATGGCGGAGGGGTCGTCCATGTACCTGCGGCCGGGGGAGAAGCTGACGCTGGAGGAGCTGCTGTACGGGCTGCTGTTGTGTTCGGGCAACGACGCGGCACTGGCGCTGACGGAGTGTGCCGGGGGTACGGCGCCCTTTGTGGAACGGATGAACGAAAAGGCCGCCGCTTTGGGAATGGCAGACAGCCATTTTGCCAACCCCAACGGACTGGATGACGAGGCACACTATTCCACCGCCTATGACATGGCACTGCTGGGGTGCGCGGCGGTGAACGAGCCGACGCTGCGGCGGACGGCCTCTACACGGACGGCGGTCATCGGCGGGCGGACGCTGACCAACCACAACAAGCTGCTGAGCCGCCTGGACGGGTGCGTGGGGCTGAAGACCGGGTACACGAAGGCGGCGGGGCGGACGCTGGTGTCCTGCGCGGAGCAGGCGGGACATCGGCTGGTGGCGGTAACGCTGCGGGACGGGGACGATTGGAACGACCACGAGGCACTGTACCGCTGGGGGTTCCTGCTGACAGGCATACAGGAGACGCTGGAGACGCGCCTGCTCGGCGCACTGGGAAACGGGAGAGAGGTATCGCCATGACCGAGCGCATACAGAAGCTGCTGGCCGCCGCGGGGCTGTGCTCCCGCCGGACGGCGGAAGAGTGGATCGCCGCCGGACGCGTGACCGTCAACGGACGGCGGGTCCGTGTAGGCGACAAGGCGGATCCGGAGACGGACGATATCCGGGTGGATGGACGGCCCCTGCGGGGCGCGGCACAGCACGTGTATCTGATGCTGCACAAGCCGCGGGGCTATGTGACCACCCTCTCTGACGAACGGGGCCGCCCTACGGCGGCATCGCTGGTCAGAGGCTGCGGCGCACGGGTGTATCCCGTGGGACGGCTGGACCTGGACTCGGAGGGATTACTGCTGTTTACCAACGACGGGGCGCTGACCCATGCGCTGCTGCACCCCAGCTACCAGGTGGACAAGACGTATATCGTTACGGTCACTGGCGCGGCGGCGGACAGCGCACGGCAGCTGTCGGCGGTGGACAGACTGGACGGACAGCCCATCGTGCCGGCGGCGGTGACGGAGCTGTATCGGAAGGATGGTACGGCGAAATACCGGGTGGTGATCCACCAGGGTAAGAAGCGGCAGATCCGGCGGATGTGTGCCGCCGCAGGACTGACCGTGACCCGGCTGTGCAGGGTGGCGGAGGGCAGTATTGCCCTGGGTGACCTGCCGCCGGGAAAGTGGCGGTATCTGACAGCGGAGGAGCTGCAATCTATCAAAGGAAGCCATCAACATGAATGAAAACGTGCTACAGACCATCCGGGCCGGGATGGATACCTTTTCGAAGGGACAGAAGCGCATCGCAGCGTTTATACTGGACAATTATGACCGCGCGGCGTTTATGACCGCCGCGCGGCTGGGCGAGACGGCCTCCGTCAGTGAGTCCACGGTGGTGCGCTTTGCCGCGCAGCTGGGCTACGACGGCTATCCGGAGATGCAGAAGGCCCTGCAGGAGCTGATACGGGGTAAGCTGACCTCCATCCAGCGGATACAGGTATCGCGGGATCAGATGTCCGGCGCGGACATTCTGGGCAGTGTGATGCAGCGGGATATGAACAGCATACACAATGTCATCGAGCAGTTGGACCGGGATGCCTTCAGCCGGGCGGTGGACAAGCTGCTGGGGGCGGAGCACATCTATATCCTGGGTGTGCGGTCTTCCTCATTTCTGGCGGGGTATCTGAACTTCTACCTGCACCTGATCTTCAAGAACGTGACGCTGGTGCAGTCCAGCGCCGCCGGTGAGATCTATGAGCAGCTGGCCCACATCGGCAGGGGCGACGTGCTGGTGGGAATATCCTTCCCGCGGTACTCCAAGATGGCTATCCACGCGGTGGAGTTTGCCTGCCGGCGGGGCGCGGAGGTGGTGGCGATCACCGATTCGGCACTGTCTCCGCTGTACGGCATGGCGGCGGTATCGCTGCTGGCGCCCTGCGACATGATCTCCTTCGTGGACTCCATGGCTGCGCCGCTGAGCCTGTTGAACGCGCTGATACTGGCGGTGGGGCAGCAGCGGCGGGATGACCTGTCCGCCACGCTGGCGGATATGGAGCAGGTGTGGTCCAGGTACAGTATTTTCGGGAAAGATGACGAGTGACATGGCGAAGGAGATCGTGGTGATCGGCGGCGGCGCCGCCGGTCTGATGGCGGCCATCACCGCGGCCCGGCAGGGCGCGGCGGTGACGCTGCTGGAGCCCAACGAACGGCTGGGCAAGAAGGTGAATATCACCGGCAAGGGCCGGTGCAATGTGACCAATGACTGTGACCGGGAGACGCTGCTTGCCAGCATTCCCGGTAATGGGCGATTTTTGTATGGTGCGCTGACACGGTTCACGCCGCGGGACACCATGGCGTTTTTCGAGGCGCTGGGTGTGCCGCTGAAGGTGGAACGGGGAAACCGGGTGTTCCCGGTGTCTGACAGTGCCTTCGACATCACCAACGCGCTGGAACGGGAGCTGAAGCGCCGGAAGGTGCGGTGGGCCCGTGACCGGGCCGCAGCGGTGGAGACGGCGGAGGGCGCGGTATGCGCCGTAAAAGGGGAGAAGGAAACGTACCCCGCGCAGGCGGTCATCCTGGCCACAGGCGGGATGTCCTATCCCGGCACCGGGTCCACGGGGGATGGCTACCGCATAGCGGAGGCACTGGGGCACACCATTGTGCCGCCGCGGGGCTCACTGGTGCCGCTGGTGTGCGCGGGCGAGGACTGTCCGGCTATGCAGGGCCTGAGCCTGCGGAACGTGGCAGTGACGGTATACAACGGGAAGAAAAAGGCGGTGTTCCGGGATTTCGGCGAGCTGCTGTTTACCCACTTCGGGGTGTCCGGACCGCTGGTGCTGTCCGCCAGTGCCCATCTGCGGCGCTGGGAGGGGGAGCACTATACGATAGAGATCGACCTGAAGCCGGCGCTGGATGAGCAGAAGCTGGACGCGCGGGTGCTGCGGGATATCGGAGAAAATCCCAACCGGGAGATGGGGACCATCGCCGCGGGGTTGGTGCCCCACAGCATGGTGCCGGTGGTGCTGCGCCGGGCGGGGCTGACCGGAAGCGAAAAGGCCAACAGCCTGACAAAGGAACAGCGCCGGGCACTGGTGCAGGTGCTGAAGCACTTTACGCTGGAACTTACCGGGCCGCGGCCCGTCAGTGAGGCGATCGTCACCGCCGGCGGCGTGAAGGTGGGAGAGGTAACGCCAAACACCATGGCGTCGAAGCGGGTGGGGGGATTGTTTTTTGCCGGCGAGGTGCTGGACGTGGACGCCTATACGGGGGGCTTTAATTTACAGATCGCATGGGCGACGGGGTATCTGGCGGGGCTGAGTGCCGCAGAAAGCGAGGAAATGACATGACGGAGAGACAGTACGCAGTGGCCATCGATGGGCCGTCCGGCGCGGGGAAGAGCACGCTGGCCCGGGCGGCGGCGGAGGCGCTGCATATCTTATATGTGGACACCGGGGCCATCTATCGGACCATCGGCGTGTATATGTATCGGCACGACATCGCGCCAACGGATGCGCCGGCGGTGATCGCGGCGCTGCCGGAGATCACTGTGGCCCTGCGGTATGACGAGGAGGGTCTGCAGCGGATGTATCTCAACGGCGAGGACGTGACGAAAGAGATACGCCTGCCGATGATATCGAAGTACGCCTCAGACGTGTCGGCCATACCGGAGGTGCGGGCGTTCCTGATGGAGCTGCAGCGGTCTCTGGCGCGGGAGCACAGCGTCATCATGGACGGACGGGACATCGGGACCGTGGTGCTGCCGGACGCGGAGGTGAAGGTATTTCTGTGCGCGGATGTGGAGACGCGGGCGCGGCGGCGGTTTTTGGAGCTGGAGCAGCGTGGCACGCCGAAGCCCTTTGACGAGGTGCTGCGGGATATGGAGCAGCGGGATTATAACGATACCCACCGGGCGGCGGCGCCGCTGCGGCCGGCGGATGATGCCATTATGATCGACAACACGGACATGGACTTCGCGGCCAGCCTGGAGCTGCTGCTGGATGTGATACGGGGGCGTGTGGCATCGTGAGAAATAAGTTTTACGCGGCGGCGTGGCGGGTGCTGCGCCCGCTGGTGCTGCTTTTTCTGCCGGTGGACCTGCGGGGAACGGAGCATCTGGAGGGCGGAGAACCGGTGCTGCTGTGCGCCAATCACTCCAGCGCCTGGGACCCCATCCTATTTGTGCTGTCCATGCCCCAGCGGTTCAACGTGCGGATCATGGCTAAGAAGCAGTTGTTCTCCATCCCCATCGTGGGTGGATTCCTGCGGGCGATCGGTGTGTTTCCGGTGGATCGGGGCAACAGTGACATTGGGGCGGTGAAGACCGCCATACAGAGCCTGCGGGACGGGTGGAACCTGTTCCTGTTTCCGGAGGGAACACGGGTGAAGACACCGGGACAGGCGGATGTCAAGTCCGGCGCGGGCATGATGGCCATCCGTGCCGGCGTGAAGCTGGCGCCGGTATATATCGGCACGAAGAAGCGCATATTCCGCAAGACGCCCATCATAATCGGCGAGCCCTTCGAGCCGGAGTACACCGGCCGCAAGGGTACGGCGGAGGAATATACTGCCAACGCCCATGAGGTCATGCGGCGGGCCTATGCCCTGGGAGGGATCGAATGCAGGTGATACTGGCGAAGACGGCGGGGTTCTGCTACGGCGTGGAACGGGCCGTGCACATGGCGGAGGTGGCTGCCCGGGAGGGCGGCTGCGTTATGCTGGGCAGTATCATACACAATGACCGGGTCATCGCGGCACTGGAGGCGTTGGGTGCGCGGCAGGCGGACAGCCCTCAGCAGGTGCGGCCGGGAGAGACGGTGATCATCCGTGCCCACGGCGAGACACGGGAGGCTTTGCGGGTGCTGGAGGAGCGGGGCGCACAGATCATGGATGCCACCTGTCCCCATGTGCTGCGGATCCACCGGCTGGTGGAACAGGCAGCTCGTGCGGGCCGGACACCCATCATTATCGGAGAAGCGCACCATCCGGAGGTGATGGCCGCCGCAAGCCGCTGTGAGCGCAGCGTGGTGCTGGAAAACACGGCAGAGCTGGCTGATTGGGTGGCGGCGGACCCGGCGCGGAAGGACATGGATTTGCTGGTTACCGCACAGACGACCTGTATTCGTTCGATATGGGAAGAGTGTGTAAAATTTTTAAAAAAACAGTGTACAAACGCCGAAATCTTTGATACAATATGTGATGCTACGCAAAAACGTCAATCCGAGGCGGCGAATATCGCCGGACGGGCGGACGTTATGGTCGTGGTCGGAGATCGTAAAAGTGCCAACACCAGACATTTAGCGGAGATCTGCAGCACACGCTGCGCCCGGGTCTATCAGATCGAAGGGCCGGAGGAGCTGCGGGTCGGGTCCCTTAACGGATGTTCTGTGGCGGGGCTTACAGCCGGCGCGTCCACGCCTGCGGGCATCATTAAGGAGGTATATGCAACGATGAGCGAAGAGATCAAGAACATGGAAGCTACGGAAGAGAGCTTCGAGGAAATGCTGGAAAAATCTTTTAAGACTTTGAATACAGGAGAGAAGGTAACCGGTATCGTGACTGCCATCGGTCCCACCGAGGTGCAGGTTGACCTGGGCTGCAAGCAGGCAGGTTATATCAACATCGACGAGCTGTCCGCCGATCCCAGCGTGAAGCCTGAGGATGTGGTGAAGGTCGGCGACGAGATCGAGACCTATATCATCCGCGTCAACGACGTGGAGGGCTATGCCATGCTGTCCAAGAAGCGTCTGGACGCTGTCAAGGTCTGGGAGGACATCGAGAAGGCCCGTGAGGAGAAGACTACCCTGGAGGGCAAGGTCACCGAGGAGAACAAGGGCGGCATCGTGGTCAATGTCAAGGGCGTGCGCGTGTTCGTGCCCGCTTCCCAGTCCGGCCTGCCCCGCGGCGCTGAGCTCAGCGCTCTGATCGGCCAGACCGTCTCCCTGCGCATCACCGAGGTCAACCGTGCCCGCCGCCGCGTGGTGGGCTCCATCAAGGCCGTGACCTACGAGGCCCGTCAGGCTGCCCAGGCCGAGATCTGGGAGAACATTGAGGTGGGCAAGCACTACACCGGCACTGTCAAGTCTATGACCTCCTATGGTGTGTTCGTGGATATCGGCGGCGTGGATGGTATGGTACATATCTCCGAGCTGTCCTGGTCCCGCATCAAGAACCCCGCCGAGGTGGTTTCTGTGGGCGATACCCTGGATGTGTACGTTATCTCCTTCGACCCCGAGAAGCACAAGATCTCCTTGGGCGTCAAGGACCACTCCTGCAACCCCTGGGATACCTTCATGAACACCTATAAGGTGGGCGATGTGGCCAATGTCCGCATCGTGAAGCTGATGACCTTCGGCGCCTTCGCCGAGGTAGTTCCCGGCGTGGACGGCCTGATCCACATCTCCCAGATTGCGGACCGCCGCATTGAGAAGCCCGGCGACGTTCTGTCCGAGGGCCAGATGGTGGACGCCAAGATCACTGCCGTGGACGAGGAGAAGCAGAAGATTTCTCTGTCCATCCGCGCCCTGCTGGCTGATGAGCCTGCCGAGGACGAGGAGTAAGATCCCTTCCGAAAAACAACAAAAGGCCCCCGGTGTACGGCACCGGGGGCCTTTTTGTACGCTGTGGGTCAGCGCTGGTTCTGGCTCTGCTGCTGATTCTGGTTCTGGTTCTGCTTGGTATTGCGGTTCTGACGGGTGTTCTGGTTCTGGTTGCTCTGGTTGCCGTTCTGATTCTGGTTCTGGTTCTGATACTTGTCCATGACGGACACCTCCTTCTGTACCTGCGGTACAGGGATAGTGTGACCGGAATCGGCGAAAACATGCACGGAAGTGTGCAAAAAAATGCAAACGGCGGCGCCGGGGTTGTTCCGGAGGGCGGAATCTGGTATAATGCGGGTATCATATTTTGAAGGGAGGGAACGGCTGTGCGGATGCTGGCATCCATTGCACTGTCCTTTGCCGCAGCGGTCTTCGCGGCGGTGCTGCTGCCCTGGAGCGGCTGGACCTGGTGGGCAGCGGCCGCAGCCGGCACGCTGGGCCTGCTGGCGGTTTTTCTGCGGCGGCATCTGCCGGAGAAGCTGCGGCTGCGGGCCACGGTGATGCTGTTCTCTCTGTGCGCGGGGCTGGTGTACTATGGCGGGTATCAGAACTTGGTGCAGCGGCCGGTGCTGGACCGGTGCGGGCGGGAGGCGGCGTTTTCCGCAACGGTGGAAAACTATGGTCAGCTGACGGAGCGGGGAGCCAAGGTCACGGTGTATCTGGACGGGCTGCGGGGCGCCAAAGCGGTTTGCTATGGGGACGCGTCCCTGGCGGCTTTGGAGCCGGGACAGAGGATTACCGGCCGGGCCAAATGGCAGGATGCGGGCCGCATCCATGAAAACGACGTGACCACGTTTACCTCCCGGGGCGTGTTCGCTTTGCTGTACGTCCAAGAGGACGCAGCAGTGGAGCAGGGCGGTGCCGGGAGCCTGCGGTGGCTTCCGCAGCGGATGGCCCGGGCCATGCGGGAGAAGATCGCCGCCATCTGGGACGACGGGACTACTGCCGCATTCGTAACGGCGGAGCTGACTGGGGATCGGAGCGGCTTGTCCGTAGAGGACGAGACCGCTATGTCCCAGGCGGGCCTATCGCACCTGTTTGCGGTCTCCGGACTGCACTGCGCTTTTTTGGTGAGCCTGTTGGGACTGCTGCTGGGCAGCCGGAGGCGTCTGTTTGCAGGAGTATCCATGGCGGTGCTGGCATTTTATATGCTGATGGTGGGCCTGTCCCCGTCGGTGGTCCGGGCGTGTGTCATGCAGGCATTTGTGCTGGCGGCTCCGCTGTTCAAGCGGGACAGCGATGGGCTGACCAGTCTGGGTGCGGCACTGCTGGTGATTTTATTGGGGAACCCCTTTGCCGCCGGAAGCATCAGCCTGCAGCTGAGCTTTGCGGCCACGCTGGGACTGGTGTGGCTGTCGCCTAAGCTGTATGGGGCCATGTCCCGGGTATATACCGGGAAAAAACGGGCCATACGGTGGGCGGTGAACTTTGTGTGCGCCAATGTATCGGCATCACTGGCGGCGCTGATTTTTACCATTCCGCTGACGGCGGTCTACTTCAACATTCTGACGCTGGCTGCGCCGGTGAGCAATCTGCTGGCGGTACCGGCGGCGGGCTGGAATTTTATGGCCGGCTTCGTAACGGTGCTGGTGGGCTTTGTGTGGCTGCCGGCGGCCCGGGTGCTGGGCTGGGTATGCTTCGGGCTGGTACGGTATGTGCTGTGGGCCGCCGGACTGCTGGCCTCCGTCCCGGGGCATGCGGTGTATTTTTCCAACGGTTTTCTGAAATACTGGCTGCTGTATGTGTATGCCATGTTCGGCGGGTGCGCGCTGACCCGGGACAGGATGCGGAAGTATGCTGCGGCCGGAGCTCTGGCGGCGGTGACACTGCTGCTGGCGGTGGGACTCAACGCCGGGCTGCACCGGTATGGAGACCTGTCCGTGATGGCGCTGGACGTGGGCCAGGGCGAGAGTGTGGCCCTGTATACCCGGGAGAAGGCGGTGCTGGTGGACTGCGGATCCAGCAACGGCTATATCAGCGCCGGAGCCCGGGCGGCAGACCAGCTGGAGAGCATGGGCATCCACCGGCTGTCGGCGGTGGCGGTGACCCACTATCACGCCGACCACACCAATGGGCTGGAGAAGCTGCTGGCCCGGATGCCTGTGGAGCGGCTGCTGCTGCCGGATATTGAGGACGAGTACGGCGTGCGGGACCGGCTGCTGGAGCTGGCCCGGGAGAAGGACATTGCTGTGACCATGGTGACGGACGTTTACCGACTGCCTATGGGCAGCGCCATGCTGACCATCTATCCGCCGGTGGGCGCGGGAGATCTGAACGAGCAGGGACTGACGTATCTGTGCTCCGCAGGGGATTTTGATGCCCTTATCACCGGGGACATGGCCGGAAATACGGAAAAAAAGCTCATAGAGCAGTTTGCGCTGCCGGATATCGAGGTGCTGGTGGTGGGCCACCACGGCTCCCGGTACAGCAGCACCGACGCCTTTTTGCAGCAGGTGCGGCCGGAAACGGCTATCATCAGCGTGGGAGACAACAGCTACGGTCATCCCACCCAGGAGGCTATGGACAGGCTGTCCCGGAACGGGGCCGCGGTGTATCGCACCGACCGGCAGGGAAACATTCTGGTGACCGTGAACGGAGGAACATAAATGGCGGCAAGGACCACAAAAAAAAGCGGCGCGGCGCTGGAGCGGCTGCGGGCGGATCTGAAGGCCGGGAGTCCGGCCAATGTGTATATTTTCTACGGAGAGGAGACGTATCTGCGGGACCGGTATCTGGAGGAGCTGCGGCAGCTGCTGGTGCCGGCGGGTTTTGAGGAGTTCAACTATCACCGGCTGCCGGGGAAGGGGCTGACGGTCCAGGATCTGACGGAAACAGTGGAGGCCATGCCTATGATGGCCCAGCACACCCTGGTGGTGGTGACGGATATGGACCTGTTCCGGCTGGACGAGGGGCAGCGGGGGCTGCTGATCGAGCTTCTGGGAGATTTTCCGGAATACTGCACGCTGGTGTTTGTCTATGACGTGCTGGCATACAAACGGGACGGAAAAATGAAAAAGCTGTGCGCCGCTATCGGGGACCATGTCCAGGAGGTGGAGTTCTGCCAGCAGGAGCGGGAGCAGCTGCTGCGGTGGATGAAGCGGCGGTTTGCGGCGGAGGGCCACGACATCGACATCGCGGCTGCGGATCATCTGCTGTTTACCTGCGGGACACTGATGACGGACCTGGTGCCGGAGATCGGAAAAATCGCCGCCTATGCCAAGAGCCAGCGCATCACCATTGCGGATATCAACGCCGTAGCGGACCCCATTCTGGATGCGCAGGTGTTTGACATGACCAACAGCATCACCGCCGGAAAGTACGACGATGCGGCCCGGGTGCTGGGGGAGCTGCTGCGGATGCAGACGGAGCCTATCGTCATTCTGGCGGCGGTGGGCAAGGAGCTGCGGCGGCTGTATACCGCCCGGATGGCCCTGGACGGCGGAAAGGACCGGCTGTGGCTGAAGCAGCTGTGGGGCATGAGCAGCGACTATCCGGCCAGGCTCCTGATGCAGGCGGCCAAAAAGGTGGACCACGACTGGTGCCAGACGGCGGTGCTGCGGTGTCAGCGGCTGGACCGGCGGATGAAAAGCGTAAGCATGCCGGATAAGCAGAAGGAGGACGAATTGAAGCTGTTTTTGATGGAATTGGCGGGGCGCAGATGAAGCCGCGTATTAAGGAGGTCATCGTGGTGGAGGGGCGGTATGACCGCAACGCCCTTGCCCAGGTGGTGGACGCCACGGTGGTGGAGACCGGCGGGTTTTCCGTATTCAACAATCGGGAAAAGCTGGCTTTTTTGCGGCGGCTGGCGGAAAAACGGGGGCTTATCCTGCTGACGGACCCGGACGGCGCAGGCTTCGTGATCCGGAACTATCTCAAGGGCGCCATTCCCCGGCAGCAGGTGAAGCAGGCGTATATCCCCGATGTGGCCGGGAAGGAGCGGCGCAAGCGCCGCCCCGGCAAGGAGGGGAAGCTGGGCGTGGAGGGGATGCGCCCGGAGGTGCTGCTGGAGGCTCTGCGGCGCTGCGGCGCAACGTTCCAGGGAGAGGAAGCTCCTGTCCGGAGCGCAGAGCTGACCAAGGCGGACATGATGGAGAAGGGACTGGTGGGGCCTGGCTCCGCCGCCCGGCGGCAGCAGGTGCTGAAGGAGCTGGAGCTGCCGGAGCACTTGACGGCCAACGGCCTGCTGGAGGCAATGAATCTGCTGCTGAGTCGGGAGGAGTTTGACAGACTATGACGGAGCCCCTGGAAATCGAACGGAAATTTCTCATCGAAATGCCTGAGCGGGCGGTGCTGGACCGGTGTCCCACGCGCTGGGAAATATGGCAGACGTATCTGCTGGCCCCTCCGGGGATCAGCGCCCGGGTCCGCCGCCGGGTGGGGGAGACGGAGCAATTTTTCCACACGGAGAAGCTGCGCCGGACAGACCGCACCTGCGTGGAGCGGGAGCGGGAGATCACCCGGGCGGAATATAAAACGCTGCTGCGGCAGCAGGACCCGGACCGGGTGACCATCCACAAGGAGCGGTACTGCCTGCCGGAGGGCGGTCTGGTGTTTGAAATCGATGTGTATCCCTTCTGGCGGCGGCTGGCCGTGATGGAGGTGGAGCTGCAGCGGGAGGACCAGGGATTCACCGTACCCCGGGGGCTGCGGGTGCTGCGGGAGGTGTCCGGCGACTGGCGGCTGAAAAACGCCGCTCTGGCAGGCCATGTGCCGCCGGAGGAGGAATTACTGGCGGAAATGGAGGAAAACGGCGGTTTTTCCTTGCATGAGGGAGCGGAGTGTGGTAAAATAAGCTGAATATGCCGGAAGGGAACCAAACCGCCGGCAGGTTCCGTTTGAATCGTGCTGCGGCACGGGTTCGATATATTTTTTCGCACAAACAGGAGGAAAAAACAATGTCTTTCATGATCGAAACGTCTGCCCGCCACATCCACCTGACCCAGGAGACGGTGGAGAAGCTGTTCGGCAAGGGCTATGAGCTGACTGTCCGCAAGCCCCTGTCCTATCCCGGCCAGTATGCCTGCAATGAGCGGCTGACCATCGTGGGGCCCAAGAAGGAAATGGCCAATGTGTCCATTCTGGGGCCTGTGCGTAAGGCTGACCAGGTGGAGGTCTCCGCCACCGACGCCCGCACTCTGGGCATCACGGCTCCCGTCCGCGAGAGCGGCCATGTGGAGGGCTCCGGCGCATGTAAGCTGGTGGGCCCCAAGGGCGAGGTGGAGCTGAGCCAGGGTGTAATCATCGCCAAGCGGCACCTGCATGTCCGCCAGGAGGACGCCGAGAAGATGGGCGTCAAGGACAAGGAGATCATCAAGGTGGCCTGCGGCGGCGAGGGCCGTAAGCTGATCTTCGATGACGTGGTGGTCCGCGTCAATGTGGACGGCGCCACCACCATGCACATTGACACCGACGAGTCTCAGGCCGCCGGCAACCCCACCGTGGGCGAGATCTATCGGTAAAAAAACAGGCAACATCCATGGGGGTGCGCGGAGCGCACCCCCATTTTTTATGAGAAAGGAGCGCGACCTATGGCGACTACACTGATCCGCAATGCCCAGGCCATCGTTACCGTGGACCGGGAGGACCGGGTGCTGCGGAACGGGAATATCCTGGTGGAGGACAACATCATCCGCTATATCGGGCCGGCGGAACGTGCGGCGGACCGCGTCATCGACGCATCCCACTGTTTTGTATATCCGGGCCTGGTGAACACCCACCATCACCTGTATCAGACCTTTACCCGGAACCTGCCTCAGGTGCAGAAAATGGAGCTGTTTCCGTGGCTGCGGACGCTGTATGAGATCTGGAGGGGACTGGACGAGGACTGCATCTACAACAGCTCCCTGGTGGGGCTGGGGGAGCTGCTGAAATATGGCTGCACCACCTGCATGGACCATCATTATGTGTTTCCCAAGGTGGGTTCGGAGCACTTCATCGACCAGCAGTTTCGGGCAGCGGATCAACTGGGCATCCGGTTCCATGCCACCCGGGGCAGCATGTCCCGGGGAAGGAGCGACGGAGGTCTGCCGCCGGATGACCTGGTTCAGGATGTGGATACCATCCTGGAGGACAGCCAGCGGCTGGTGGAAAAGTTCCACGACACGTCCCGATTTTCCATGCACCAGGTGGCGCTGGCCCCGTGCTCGCCCTTCAGCGTTACCACAGACCTGCTGAAGCAGTCGGCAGTGCTGGCCCGGTCCATGGGCGTGCGGCTGCACACCCATCTGTGCGAGACCAAGGATGAGGAGAACTTCACCCTGGAGGCTGTGGGCATGCGGCCCTTGGCGTATATGGAGAGCTGCGGCTGGCTGGGGAACGATGTGTGGTACGCCCACGGTATCCACTTCAACGACCAGGAGCTGCGGCTGCTGGCCCAGACCGGAACGGGCATCGCCCACTGCCCGGTGTCCAACATGAAGCTGGCCTCCGGCGTGTGCCGGGTGCCGGATATGCTGGCGCTGGGAGTGCCGGTAGGACTGGCGGTGGATGGCTCCGCGTCCAACGATTGCTCCAACCTGCTGGCGGAGATCCGGGCGGCGTATCTGCTGCACAGGCTGACCTACAGCGCTAAGGCTCCCACCGGGTATGACCTGCTGAAAATGGCCACCATGGGCAGCGCACGGCTGCTGGGCCGTCAGGATGAGATCGGCAGCCTGGAGGTGGGGAAGGCGGCGGACCTGTTCCTGCTGAACGTGGACCTGCTGGAGCTGGCCGGAGCCAAGCTGGACCCTGCCTGCCTGCTGGGCACCGTGGGCTATGCACGCCCGGCGGAGCTGGTGATGGTCAACGGCCGCGTGGTGGTGGAGCATGGCCGGGTGCTGGGTATGGACGAGGAGCGCACTCGGGTCCGGGCCGAGCAGCTGGTGAAGGACATGCTGCAAAAGGCGGAATAAATCAAAAAACTGGTATGGCAGCGTCTGCCATACCAGTTTTTTCAGACTTTTTCGATGAGGGCTACAGCGTGGGCAGACATGCCGGAGCCGTCGCCGGTGAAGCCCAGGTGCTCCTCGGTGGTGGCCTTGACGTTGACCCGGTCCACGTCTATGCCCAGAGCGGCGGCCATGTTTTCCTGCATTTGCGTGCGGTAGGGGCCGACCTTAGGGGCCTGGGCGATAAGGGTGGCGTCGATATTCACCACCCGGTATCCGGCGCGGGTCAGGGCATCGCGGACCCGGGACAGCAGGGTCAGACTGGAGATATTCAGGAAAGCATCGTCGCTGTCCGGGAACAGCTGCCCGATGTCTCCCAGGGCGGCGGCACCCAGCAGCGCGTCCATGACGGCGTGGGTCAGCACGTCGGCATCGGAATGACCGTCCAGGCCACGGTCATAGGGGATGGTGACGCCGCCTAAGATCAGGGAGCGTCCGGCGGCGAGACGGTGAACGTCGTAGCCGTGGCCGATGCGGAGCTTTGTCATTGGTCACGCTCCCGGAGGATGGCCTCGGCAATCAGCAGGTCCAAGGGGGTGGTGATCTTGATGTTTTCCCGGCTGCCGGTGGCCAGGTAGACCTCCTTGCCCAGGCGCTCCACGGCGGAGCAGTCGTCGGTAAGATCCACGCCGGCGTCGATGGCGGACTGAAGGGCGGCCTTCAGAAGGCTGGCCTCCATGACCTGGGGCGTCTGCACCGCGAAGAGGGTGGAGCGGTCCGGCGTGGACAGGACGCGGCCGTCGGTGGGGTCTGCGGTTTTGATGGTGTCCGTCACCGGCACCGCAGGGGCTGCGGCGTTGGTGCGGCAGGCAAAGCGGATGATCTCGTCAAACTCCGCCGGGTCCACCAGGGGCCGGGCGGCGTCGTGAACGGCCAGAAGCCCCGCTTTGGGGTTTGCCTCCACGGCGGCGGCCAGCACGGACCGGGCCCGGGTGGGGCCGCCCAGGACCACCTTGACAGGCTTATGCAGGCCGCAGCGGCTGCACAGGTCCGCTACGGTCAGCAGCAGATCCTGGCGAGTAGCCATGATGATCTCGTCCACCAGCTCTGTTTTGTCGATGGCGCAGAGGGTGCGCATCAGCACCGGTGTGCCGCACAGATCTGCCAGCAGCTTGTCCTGACCGCCCATGCGGGTGGAGGATCCGGCGGCGGGGACGATGGCCGTGCAGAAGGGGCGGGTCTTATCCTGGACCCGGCGCAGCTTATCCCAAAATTTTCCCATAGTCTTACGCTCCCAGCATCATAGCTTCGTTGATCCGCTGCTCCACAGCGGGGTATTCCGAGCCCTCCACCAGCACCACCTCGGAGATGAGGATCTGTTTGGCACTGTGGAGCATTTTGCGTTCGCCGTTGGACAGGCCACGGCGGTGATCCCGCCACATGAGGCCCTTGATGACCCGGGCAACCTCCAGCAGGTCGCCGCTTTTCAGCCGGGCCAGATTGTCCCGGTAGCGCTGGTTCCAATTGGCGGACATCTGGACCTCCAGGTTTGGAATGGCGGAGAGCACCTGGCAGATATGCTCCGCTGTGGACAGGCACCGCAGGCCGATCTGACAGCAGGCGTCGGTGGGGATCTTCAGCACCAGGCCGCCGGAGGGCATGCGGAACACATAGTAGCTGCTGACGCAGCTGCCCAAGCGCTCGTGCGTGATGCGCTCGATGACACCGGCCCCGTGCATGGGGTGGACCACCTTGTCGCCGATCAGAAACATGACGGCGCCTCCTCTCCTATGAAATACAGGCGTGTATAAAATCTCACAAATATATTATAGCGGAGCCGAACGAATTTGGCAAGGGGGAAAAGAATACACGAGATCTTAACAGGGCGGCGGATTGCATTCCCCACCGGAGAGGTGTATAATACCGGCGTGAAAAATTACCCGAAGGAAAGGAGCTTGCGGGAATATGCTGGAGTTTTTGGAAAAGGAACAGATCGATCAGGGCATCATCGACGGTATCCGGGAATACCGGGAGAAGTATCCGGCTGCGCCGGACATGGCGGGACGGGTGCCGAGGCCCCGGTATCACTACTACGGAAAAGAAGTGTGGGAGGCGGCGGCAGCGGCCCTGCTGTGCGGGGAAAACCTGCTGCTGGCAGGCAGCAAGGCCACCGGCAAGAACGTGCTGGCGGAGAACCTGGCCATGGCCTTCGGCCGTCCGGCCTGGGACGTGTCGTTCCATGTGAACATGGACGCCGCCAGCCTCATCGGCATGGATACCTTTGTGGGCGGGGAGGTTACGTTCCGGCCCGGCCCGGTGTATCTGTGCGCCAAAAACGGCGGGTTCGGCATTCTGGATGAGATCAATATGGCGAAAAACGAGGCCCTGGCCGTGCTGCATGCTACGCTGGACTTTCGCCGGGCCATTGATGTGCCCGGGTATGACCGGGTGGAGGTGGACGAGGCGGCACGGTTTATCGGCACCATGAACTACGGCTATGCCGGGACCCGGGAGCTCAACGAGGCCCTGACCAGCCGGTTTGTGGTGATCCAGATGCCTACCATCGGCCAGGAGGGCCTGGAGCGTCTGCTGGTGGATGAATTCCCCACCCTGGAGAAAAAGTATCGGCAGCAGTTTGCTCAGCTGTTTCTGGACTTGCAGAAAAAGTGCGAAAGCGCGGAGATATCCTCCAAGGCGCTGGACCTGCGGGGCCTGCTGGATGCGCTGCGGCTGATCCGCCGGGGCGTTCGGGCAGGGATGGCCCTGGACATGGGCATTACCAACAAGGCGTTTGACAGCTATGAGCAGGACCTGATCCGGGACGTCATCGCCGGACGAATTCCGGCGAAGCTGGACCGGTCCAGGCTCTTTACGGACTGAGCGTTATGGGCGTGCAGACTTACAGCGCCCAGCAGCGGCGGGCGGTGAATCTGATCTGGGCCGCGGCGGGGGTGTATGGCTTTGAACCGAAATTTCTGGCCATGAAAACCGACGGAACACCGGATTTTTACATGAATTTTGTCATCGGCCTGGTACACAAGTGGTTCGGCGAGGAAATGCCCCGGCGGCTGTTTGACTCGTGGCTGGGGGATGTGCGGCAGGCGGTGATGGACGATCTGGCGTGGCTGGCCCTGGAAAATGCGGCGTATGAAAAGGAGCTGCCCCAGCGGCCCGCACTGGAGGAGCTGCGGCAGGCCCATGCCCGGGAGTTCTTCGCCATGGAATACCAGACCTCCCGGCAGGAGTGGATGGCGCGGAATCAGCTGGTATACTCCATGCAGGCGGCCCGGTGGAAAAGCGTGCTGGGGAAACCCACACGGCTGGTGACGCCCTGGGACAAGGGCCTGTACCGGGCACTGTGCTGCGGGGACGTCAGCCCAGAGCAGCTGGAGCAGGACATTCGGTCGTGCTTCCGGAAGTATCTGGGCTTTGACGGAAGGGTGCGGACCAAGGCGGAGCTGCGGCTGCACTTCGACAACCGGCGGTGGATCGCATTTATGACCAAGGTAGCGCCAACAGAGCTGGTGCGCACCGACGATCTGGCTATCGGCCGGGCGGCCCATGCCGGACAGGCGGGGTTTGTCCGGGCGGCGGACGCGCTGCGGTCCATGCTGCGCTCCAACGAGCGGGCGGAGGCGGACCGGGCGTATATCCAGCGGTGCTTCGGGCGGAGCATGTATTCCCCAAAGCAGCTGAGCGCCATCGAGCAGCAGCGGTGCACCGGGAACCACCTGGGGTGCCGGCTGTGGTTTACCCGGGGGGACCCGGCGGCGGATGTGCCGCCCAGCAGCGACAGCCAGCAGCTGTATGAGCAGGCGGCGGAGCAGTCCCGGCTGAACCGGGCGGCCTACGCCAAGAACAGCGAGCTGTATGAAAGCGCCTTGCTGCGGCTGACGGAGCAGATCCGCAACTGCATGCTGGTGCATCAGCAGCCGGAGGCCGTGACGGCCCGGCAGGGATGGCTCAATGGCTCCCGGGTATGGCGGGAGCCGGTGCTGGGGGACGACCGGGTGTTTCTGCGGCAGGACCAGGAACCTCGGCCCGGATTCAGCGTGGATCTGCTGCTGGATGGTTCGGCGTCCCGGCTGCACTGTCAGGAAACCATTGCGGCCCAGGGGTATATCCTGGCAAAGAGCCTGCTGAACTGCGGCATCCCCGTGCGGGTCACCAGCTTTTGCAGTCTGCGGGGCTATACGGTGCTGCGGGTGCTGAAGGAGTACGGCGACAAGCATGGGGAGCGGCGGATATTCGACTATTTCGCGGCGGGCTGGAACCGGGATGGGCTGGCCCTGCGGGGAATGGAGGAGCTGATGCAGTCGGCTCCGGCAGAGAAGCATCTGCTGCTGATCCTTACTGACGCCAACCCAGACGACAGCCACCGGATCCCACCCAATGGGAAAAATCCCATCAGCCGGGAATATGACGGCAAGGCCGGCGTGGAAGATACCGCAGACGAGGTGCGGGCTCTGCGACGGAAGGGGATACGGGTGGCCGCCATCTTCATGGGAGAGCAGGACAGCGTCCCGGCGGCGGATCAGATCTATGGCAAGGACCTGGCCCGCATCCGGCGGATGGACCAGCTGGCCCAGGCTGCCGGGCGGCTCATTCAGGACCAGATCCGGGAGTTGGCCAACTAAATAAAATTTCTCAAAAATACGCTCTGTTGCTGTGTATACGGCAACAGAGCGTATATCTTTTTGGGAAAGTCCAAGGGTATATAGAACGACAGCAAAGGAGGACGGTCAATGGAACAGAACCTGGAGCCTCAGCGGCCGAGGATCGGCACGGAGGAGGTGCGCCGTGCGGCAGATATCCTGCGCCGCTATCATGCCGGAAAGCGGCAGCTGGAGCAGCGGATCATCGACAACGAGCAATTCTGGAAGCTGCGGCACTGGCAGCAGATGGAAAAGACCGGACAGGGCGGCAATCCCGCAGATCCACAGCCCACCAGCGGGTGGCTGGTGAACTGCATTCTTTCCAAGCACGCGGACGCCATGGACTGCTATCCGGAGCCGACGGTGCTGCCCCGGGAGCCGGGAGACCGGGAGGAGGCCGGAAAGCTGACACGCATTCTGCCGGTGATCCTGAAGAAAAACGGATTCAAGCGGACGTATTCCAGCGCGTGGTGGTACAAGCTGAAATCCGGGTGCGCCGTGTACGGCGTGTTTTGGGACGCCGGAAAGCTCAATGGGCTGGGGGACATCTCCATCCGGCGGATGGATCTGCTGAACCTGTTCTGGGAGCCGGGGATGACGGATATTCAGGATTCGCCCCACTTTTTTTCCACGGAGCTGCAGGACCGGGAGGCACTGGAGGAGCGGTATCCCCAGGCAAAGGGCAAGGCGGACCGGGGCGGATGGACCCTGAGCCGGTATCTGTATGACGACGCGGTGGATACCTCCGGGAAGGTGCTGGTGGTGGACTGGTACTATCACACCCGGGAGAATGGACGGCGGGTGCTGCAATACTGCAAATTCGTGGGGGATACGGTGCTGTATGCCACGGAAAACGACCCGGATATGCGGAACAGAGGGTGGTACGACCACGGAAGGTATCCCTTTGTATTTGACGTGCTGTTTCCGGAGGAGGGGACGCCGACGGGGTACGGGTATGTGGACCTGTGCAAGTCGCCCCAGAAGCAGATCGATCTGATGAATCAGGCGATTCTCAAGAATACGCTGGCCTCGGCCACGCCGCGGTTCTTTGTCCGCAGCGACGGGGCGGTGAACGAGAACGAGTATGCTGACTGGACGCGGCCCTTTGTCCACACCAATGGAAATCTGGGCAGCGATTCCATCGCACCCATTCAGACGGCGGGGCTGGACAGCGTGTATGTGGCCATTTTGCAGAGCAAGATCGCGGAGATGAAGGAGACGGCGGGCAACCGGGATGTGGCCAACGGCGGCACCGCTGGCGGCGTTACCGCCGCCACGGCCATCGCGGCTTTGCAGGAGGCCGGAGGAAAGCTGTCCCGGAACATGATTGACGACGGGTATGAGGCGTTCTCCGACGTGGTGACGCTGTGCATCGAGCTGATCCGTCAGTTTTACAGTTTGCCCAGGCAGTTCCGGCTGCTGGGGGTCATGGGACAGGAGGAGTTCGTCAGCTACGACAGCCGGGGGCTTCAGCCCCAGGCAGTGGACGACGGCGTGGTCAGCGGATACCGGGTGCCGGAATTTGACCTGGAGGTGTCGGCCCAGGATGAGAATCCTTACAAGACCATGGAGTATAACCAACTGGCCCTGCAGCTGTTCCAGATGGGCTTTTTCCGGGCGGATATGGCGGATCAGGCCCTGCGGTGCCTGGAGCTGATGGACTTTAAGAACAAGGACCGGCTGATGAGCAGCATTCTGCGGGGGCAGACCGCCGATCCGGCGCGGCAGGCCCAGTCCGTCCCCGCAGGGATGGCGGAGATGCAGAAGCTCAGCGCCATGGACCGTATGCGCCAGCAGACCCAGGAGGCGGTGAGGCCCCGATGATCTGCGCAGTGTTCGGGGAGAATCGGGTGACCCTGCGGGGGCACGCGGGATATGCGCCCCCAGGAGAGGACATCGTGTGCGCCGCCGCGTCGGCGCTGGTATTTGCCCTGATCGGGGCGCTGGAGGAAAAGGGCCTGCTGCGGGAGCTGGTGGTCAGACCGGGCTTTGTGACGGTGGCGGCGGAGGGAGACTGTCAGGCGGAATGGCAGCTTATCCGATGCGGACTGGGACAGCTGGCAGGGAAATATCCGGCATGCGTTCGCCTGGAGGCGTGAGCATAGGGGTCGTGGCCTACCACGGAAAGGAGCAGATATGCGGAAAACGGATTGGCTGCAGCTGTTTGCGCAGCCGGAGGAACCGGCTCAGGCCGGGGAAAACGCGGGCGATACGGCTCCCGACGCCGGGGAGCGGCAGGAGGACTTTGAGGACCTGATCCGGGGACGGTACAAGGCGGAGTTTGACGCCCGGGTACGGAAGATCCTGGACGGGCGGCTGCGGGGCCTGCGGCAGGAGGTGGCCCAGCTGCGGCAATGGGAGCGAGAGCGGGACCTGCGGCATCAGGCGGCCATGGGACGGCTGTCCCGCCAGGAGCCGGAGATCCAGCGGGTGTATCCGGAATTCCGGTGGCAGCGGGAGATGGACGACCCCGGCTTTGCACGGCTCATTGACGCGGGAGTGGAGCCCCGGGAGGCCTATGAGATGGTACACCGCCGGGAGCTGACGGCCAAGGCTATGCATTTTGCCGCCCAGATGGCCGCACGGCAGGCGGCCCGGGTAGTGGCCAGCGGCGGGCAGCGCGTCCGGGAAAATACCGGACGCAGCGCCAGCGTCAGCCGCCCGGACCCGGGGAAGCTCACCAGCCAGGAGCTGGCGGACATCCGCAGGCGAGTCATGGACGGGGAGAGGATCAGCTTTTGAGTTCTTCCAGAAAATGGAAGTATTTGGATGAAGAAAGGGGAATGCTTATGATGAACAAACTGTATGACCTGCAGCTGTTTGCAGGCGAGGCCAATACCCAGACCACCGGTCACGGCGGCCTCAGCGCGGAGATGAAAACCTATTACGGCATGGAGCTGCTGGAAAACGCCAAGCCCCAGCTGGTACACAACCAGTTCGCCGCCACCAAGCCTCTGCCTGCCGGCGGCGGCAAAACCGTGGAGTGGCGCAAATTCGGCTCCTTTGACAAGGCACTGACGCCGCTGACCGAGGGCGTGACTCCCGATGGCAGCGGCATCTCCGTCAGCTACATCACCAAGGAGCTGGCCCAGTACGGTGACTACACCACCGTGTCCGATATGCTGGACCTGACCGCCATTGACGACGTGGTGCTGGAGATCACAGACCGCCACGGCAGTAACATGGGCCTGACCCTGGACACCGTGACCCGCAATGAGATCCAGCAGGGCAGCCAGGTGATCTACGCCCCGGTGCAGGGGGAGGGCGGCAGCCAGACCGATGTGCTGCACCGCTATGACCTGACGGACAAGTGCAAGCTCACCAGCGAGCTGGTGGCCAAGGCTGCTACCCAGCTGAAGAAGATGAACGCGCCTACCTTCGAAGGGAAGTATGTGTGTATCATTCATCCCAGTGTGGCCTTTGATCTGCGCCAGGACCCCGCCTGGGTGGCCGCCCATCAGTACGCCGCCGCCACGGAGCTGTTTTCCGGCGAGATCGGTGAGCTCCACGGCGTGCGCTTTGTGGAGACCACGGAGGCCAAGATCTTCCGGGGCCAGGACCTGGCCCGGAACAGCCGCACCCTGACCGTCAACGGTAAGGTGGATAACGCCTCGGCTGTGACCTTCGATGGCGGCACTGTGGCCGCCAATGCCCTGAAGGGCCGGTATGTGCTGCTGGGCGGCAAGCGGTGCAAGGTGCTGAGCAATACCGCCAGCCAGATGACGCTGGACACCGGCGTAACGGCTGCCGATGACACCGTGATCTATCCCGGCGAAGGCGGCAGTCAGGGCTGCGCCGTATACGGCTGCCTGTTCCTGGGCAAGGGTGCATACGGCGTGGTGGACCTCAGCGAGGGCACCGAGGTTATCGTGAAGCCCCGCGGCTCCTCCGGCACCGCTGACCCCCTGGACCAGCGATCCAGCGTGGGCTGGAAGGGCATTCATGCCGCCGCGATCCTGTACGATGAATACATGGTGCGGGTGGAGTGCGGCTCCTCCTATTCCGGCGAGGACAAGGCCAACTGACAGAAATGGGGGCGGGCCTTTGCCCGCCCCCTGGAGAGGAAAGGAGCGATTCTGTGAAAAAGACCGTTTTGCTGCATCGGGGCAGAAAGAACGAGGAAAACTTCCAGATCGTGTCCGTCAACGGACGCAGCTGGAAAATCATGAAGGGCGTGGAGGTACAGGTGCCCGACTTTGTGGCGGAGGTGCTGGAAAACGCACAGATGATGGCCGACGACGCCCGGCGCTATGTAGACCGCATGGCCAACTGAGAGAGGAGGCACGGTAATGGGGCAGATGACAGCGGGGCAGGTGCTGGCCCAGGTGGATGACCTGCTGCCCAACAGCTATCCGGGAGAGCAGAAGCGCCGGTGGCTGCGGCAAGCGGAGGGTTTCGTGCTGGAGGAGGTAGTCCGGGTTCATGAGGGCGGCCAGGGTGCAGTGCTGCCCGGGGAGCTGACAGACGCGGCGGAGCTGCTGGCGCCGGCGCCCTACGACGGGCTGTACCGCCACTATGTGGAGGCCCAGATCCACTATGCCAACGGGGAGCTGGAGCGGTATAACAACGCCATGGCTCTGTGGAACAACGGGCTGATGACCCTGCGGGACTATTGGTGCAGGGAGCATCTGCCCCGGCGGCAGGTCCAGGCCCTGCGCCTGTGCTGAAGGAGGGAGGAGCATGTATTTTCCGCAGCTGAGCGCCCCACGGCAGAGCCGGGTGACGGTGAGCCGGTTTTTGGGACTGGACCGACGGCCCCGGGGGCAGGAGGGCAGCTTCCGGGAGATGGAGAATCTGTGCGCCGACGGGTATCCCACCCTGACGGTGCGCCGCCCCCGGGGGATAGCGGGAAGCGTTACCGCTCCCGGGGGCCTGACCGCCAAGGACGGGCTTATCTGGGTGGACGGGCACACCCTGTATGTAAACGGCAGCGCGGCGGGGCTGGTGCTGTCGGAGGGAAAGAAGCAGCTGGTCAGCATGGGTGCGTGGCTGCTGATCTGGCCGGATAAGGCATACATCAATACCAAGGACCTGACGGATTTCGGCAGTCTGGAAAATAAGCGTGTCACAGAGGGGGAGGTATCCTTCGCCCTGTGCCGGCCCGACGGCACGGTATACAGCGGGTATCTGGCGGCGGACGAGGCCCCGGAGGAGCCGGAGGTCGGCAGCCTGTGGCTGGATACCGGCGGCGATGAGACTGCCCTGCGGCAGTACGGCGAGGACGGCTGGACGGCGGTGGACGATGTGTGCGTGCGCATGAATGCGGCGGGCATCGGCATTGGCTTTACCGCCGGAGACGGCATCGCCGTCAGCGGGTGCCGGGAGACGGCTCTCAACGGCAGCTTTCCGCTGCGGTCTGTGGAGGACGATTATGTGGTGGTGACGGCTCTGCCCCGGAGTCTGTCGTCCCAGTCGGACCCGGTGACGGTGGAACGGTCCGTGCCGGATATGGATTATGTAGTGGAGAGCGGCAACCGGCTGTGGGGGTGCAAATACGGTATCGTAAACGGGCAGGCGGTGAATGCCATCTATGCCAGCAAGCTGGGGGACTTCAAAAACTGGAACTGCTATGCGGGGCTGTCTACCGACAGCTATGCCGCGTCCCGCGGCTCCGACGGGGCCTTCACCGGAGCGGCGGATTATCTGGGGAATCCGTTGTTTTTCAAGGAAAACTGCGTGGAACGGGTATATCCCAGCGCCAGCGGCGCCCATCAGATCGTGACGGTGCAGTGCGCCGGGGTGAAGTCCGGCAGCAGCGGCAGTCTGCGGGTGGTGGACGGAAAGCTGTATTACCACAGCCAGGGCGGCGTGTGCGTGTTTGACGGCAGCATGCCGGTGCACGTATCTCAGGCGCTGGGAGAGATGCGGTATCACAACGCCGTGGCGGGGGCTCTGGACGGGTCCTATTATCTCTCAGCTGCCGATGAAAACGGCGCGTGGCACCTGCTGGTGCTGGACACCCGGCAGGGTCTTTGGTATCGGGAGGACGGCGTGGAGGCTGTGGGCTTTGCGCCCTGGGGCGGCGACCTGTACTGCCTGACGGCGGCGGGGCAGCTGCTGGCTATGAAGGGCTCCGGCGAGAACCGGGAGGGGCCGGTGCAGTGGCTGGCGGAAACCGGGGAACTGGGATTGGATGCGCCGGAGAGCCGGTATCTGGTGCGGCTGAGCCTGCGGCTTTTGCCGGAGGCGGACAGCACTGTCTGGGCTTGGGTCAGCTATGACGAAGGCGGCAGCTGGCAGCCTGCCGGAAGTCTCTGCGGCGTGGGGCGGCTGCGGGCGTGCACCATGCATGTGCGGCCCAGGCGGTGCCGTCAGCTGCGGCTGCGGCTTACCGGCCAGGGGGGCTGCCGGATCTACAGCCTGTCGGCGGTGTATGAGAAGGGAAGTGACGGGCCGTGACGCTTTCTATGCCTCCAGCGCCCAACGGCAGTCCCCAGCAGATGGCCGTTGCCCAATATGCGTATCTGTTCCAGATGGCACAGCAGCTGAATCTTGCCCTGGGGCAGCTGGAATCCGGCGGCACCGGGGCGGCGTCCGGCGGCGGAACGTCGACTCATCAGGGGACGGCCCGGAAGGAGAGCACGGGCTATCAGGAGCTGAAATCCCTGATCGTCAAAACTGCCCGGCTGGTGAAGCGGCAGATGGAGCAGCTGTCTGCCCGGCTGGAGGGCGAATATGTGGCGGTGTCGGATTTCGGAACGTATGTGGAGCGGCTGAGCGCGTATTTGGAGGCAAATCCGGAGGCGCTGACCCAGTATTACAGCTTCTGCTCGGATCTGCAGGCCAACACCGACGCCGTCAGCGCCGCCTTTGGACAGTATAAGACGGAGACGGAGGGCTATATCCGCACCGGTATCGTGGGCTATAACGGCTCCATTCCCATTTACGGAGTGGCCGTTGGCCAGGGGCTGACAGTGACGGACGTGGACGGGGAAACGGTGGTGGACCAGAACAACTTCCGGGCCACCTTCACCGCCCAGCGTCTGTCCTTCTGGCAGGATGCCAACGAGGTGGCGTATGTGTCCAACAACCGGCTGTACATCACCAACATCACGGTACTGGAGGGTGTGACCCTGGGCCAGTGGCAGATCACCACCGCCTCGGGACTGGCCTTCCGGTGGATCGGAGGGTAAGATGGCGAGTATTTACGGGGCGGTGTCCGCCACCGGGTGGCAGCTGCGGCTGGACTATACCGTCAGCCAGGATGCAGCCAATAACCGGTCTGCACTGGCGCTGACGCTGTACATCTACGATGGGACCGGGGAGTCGTACAACCAGGCGGCCAACAGCTGCCGGTATGTTTTGCAGGGGAAAACCGTGTATCAGCCGTATCGGTATGAGAGCAAGGGATGGTATAAGCTGGGCAGCGGCTCGGTGACAGTGAATCACCGCTCCGACGGCAGCGGCAGCGCGGCCTTGTCCGCAGCGTGGTACAGCGGCTTTACCTCCCAATGGACACCGGCGTCGCTGTCGGTAGCCCAAACCGTGGCACTGCCGGTGATCCCGCGGGCATCCGGCCTCCAGGCCGGGGCCATGACCCTGGGGCAGACGGGAAGCATTACCGTGCAGCGGGCGGATGCGGGTTTTACTCACAAGATCAACTATCAGATAGGCAGCGCCCATGGCGCGGTGTGCGGGAAAACCGGGGAGACAAGGGTGACATGGACGCCGCCCCTGTCCTTGGCGGAGGAAATCACCGATGCGGTGGCCGGGGACTGTGTGTTGACGGCCACCACCTATTCCGGCAGCAGCGTGGTGGGGACCAGCTCCTGCCCGATAAAGCTGTATGTGCCGGAAGAGGTGAAGCCCACCGCCAGTCTGGCGACCCAGGTGATGAATGACAACGCCGTCATTGCCGGGTGGGGTGTGTGCGTCCGGGGATACAGCCGCCTGGCCTATCAGGTGACGGCGGCGGGAGCCCGGGGCAGCAGCATCCGTTCCTGCCGGGTGCAGTTTGCCGGGCAGACAGCAGAGGGCATTACCGGCCAGACCGGCATGATCCAGCAGGCGGGGACGCTGATCCCGGAGGCACGGGTGACCGACTCCCGGGGACGGTGGGTGACGGCGCAAGGCGGCGCCGTGGAGGTGCTGTCATATGCCAACCCCACGTTGACAGCCAGGCTCTTGGGCCGGTGCGGGGCAGACGGCACCCTGCGGGACGACGGCGACTGCGTGAAGGTACTGTGTACCGGCGCATGCTCACCGGTAGGCGGGCACAACACCGTGACGGTGCGATACCGGCTGCGGCCGGTAGGCGGCAGCTACAGCGGCTATACCGCTCTGGAAAACGGGCAGGAGCAGATCATTGAGGGTGTATTGAAAACCGCATCCTATGAGCTAGAGCTGTCGGCGGTGGATGCGCTGGGGTCCGTGCGGGCGGTGGAATACGCCATCCCCACGGCGGCGGTGGCGGTACATCTGGCCCAAGGCGGCACGGCCGTGGGCGTGGGCAAGTACGCCGAGCACGACAAGGCCGTTGATATCGCGCCGGACTGGGACGTATGGTTCCGGGGCAAGCGTCTGCTGGATGCCGTGTGGCCGGTAGGCAGCATATATCTGTCCGCATCGGAGATAAGTCCGGAGACGCTGTTCGGCGGCACCTGGGAACAGGTGAAGGACCGGTTTCTGCTGGCGGCGGGGGACGTCTATGAACCGGGGGAAACCGGAGGCGAGGCCCAACACACCCTGACCAAGGCGGAGATGCCCGCCCATACCCACGGATATGACTTCACGGGGCAGTCCGACGTCACCGGCGTGACGGCCATCCGGCTGTACGATGCGGACGGGCGCAGGAACGAGTATCAGGGCGCGTCCGCCTCGGCAGGCGGGGGGGCCGCCCACAACAATATGCCGCCGTACCTGGTCGTGTATGTCTGGCGCAGGACGGCGTGAGAAGAAAGGACGAACGATATGGCATCAAGCTATCCCATGTTACGGTACGGCTCCTCCGGACAGGAGGTTCGCCGCTTGCAGCAGGCTCTGAATCGGGAGGGCTACTCCCTGGACGTGGACGGCGGATTCGGGAAAAAGACCCTGGCAGCCCTGATGGACTATCAGCGCCGGGTGGGCATGACCCCGGACGGCGTGGCGGGCAGCAAGACCTGGGCCAGCCTGGGCGTTCAATCGGCACAGGATCGTCTGGCAGACCTGGAGAAGGGGTATACGCCATCCCGGGAGACCCAGGACGCAAAGCGCAGCTGGGAGGAGCTGGCGGCCAACCGGCCCGGAGATTATACCTCCCCCTATACGGAACGCATGGAGGAGCTGCTGCGGCAGATGGAGGGGCGCGGGCCCTTTGCTTATGACCCCAGCCGGGATGACACGTTCCAGCGCTACGCCCGGCTGTACCAGCGTCAGGGACAGACGGCCATGGAGGATGCCCTGGGGCAGGCGGCTGGCCTGACCGGCGGGTATGACTCCACATATGCCCAGCAGGCGGGCCAGCAGGAGTATGGCCGCTATATGCAGGAGCTGGCGGCACTGGTGCCGCAATTGCAGCAGAACGCCTGGGACCGGTACGAGAGTCAGGGACAGGCACTGCTGGACCAGTACAAGCTGCTGCAGGGACAGGATGCATCCGCCTATGACCAGTGGCGGGACCAGGTGGAGGATTGGCAGAACGCCTCCCGCCAGGCCCGGGACCGCTATGAATCCCTGGAAAAGCAGGACTACAGCAACTATCTGGCCTTGATGAAATATTACGCCAGCCGGGCGAAGCAGGAGCAGGACGCCGCTCTGGCGCAGCAGAAGCTGGAGAGCACAGGAAAAGGCGGAAGCAGCTCCCGTTCTTCGGCCAAGAGCGGCGGGAAAAAGACGTCCCTGAGTTCCGCTGCCAGCGAGAGTCTGGAGCGCACCATGAATCGTTATCTGGGGAAGGGGGACACCCGCCAGGTAAAAAAGCTGTTTATGCAGTACCGGGACCGGATGACGCCTCTGCAGCTGCGCCGCTTTGAAAAGCTGTTGGGCCAGAATAACATTCCCATGACGGAATAATGAATAATAGAAAGCACCCCCTGCCGGGCAGCACACTGAGCCGCCCGGCAGGGGGGTGTTCTGATTTTGGTGCCTTTTCGCAGGGGATTACTGGTCAAACGAAGGGTTTACGAAATACAGGTTCTTCTGATCCATCTTCTCCTTAGCCAGCCGCAGCCCTTCACCGAAGCGCTGGAAATGCACGATTTCCCGCGCCCGCAGGAACTTGATGACGTCGTTGACATCCGGGTCGTCGGACAGACGCAGGATGTTGTCATAGGTGACCCGGGCCTTTTGCTCGGCGGCCAGATCCTCCGTCAGATCGGCGATCAGGTCGCCCTTCACAGCCATAGACGCAGCGTTCCACGGGAAGCCGGAGGCGGCGGCCGGATAAACACCGGCGGTGTGGTCCACGAAGTATGCCTCGTATCCGGCCTTCTTGATCTCCTCCGGCGTCATGCTCCGGGTCAGCTGATGAACGATGGTGCCAATAATCTCGAGGTGCCCGAGCTCCTCCACGCCGATGTCCGTCAGCAAAGCCTTCAGCTCCGGATATGGCATGGAGTACCGCTGACTCAGATACCGCAGTGATGCACCGAGTTCCCCATCCGGCCCACCTGATGGCAAAAGGATATAATTAAGTGTAGAAGTATATGGCCAGGTGCCGGCTGGCCTTTTCATAGGTGATATGGTCAACGACGGAACGGAGGACCTCATTTTTGGCGCCTTCGTCGGCGGATGTCTCCAGGAAGCGGAGGATGTCCGCCGCTTTTTTTCCATAAGCGGCCTTATCGAAGGATTCCGGGGCCGCAGCAGCTGAAGCGGCCTGTTCTTCTATGCGGCGGATACGCTCCTCCAACCGCGCCTTGTTGTCGCGGTATTCCTCCAGAGTATCTACGCCGGCCTGGTAGGCATCCTTGCAGCGGGCCAGCCTTCGGCGCTCCTGCTCCAGCAGACGGCCATAGTCTGCGGCACGGGACGGGGCGGACGTCAGGTGGGGGACCATATGGAAGGTCAGCGTACCCACAGAACGCCGCAGGCCCGTCAGCACGGCGGCGTTGGCCCTCCGCAGGGATAAGGAATGGGACGTGTGACACGCGCCCTTGGCGTAGCTGTGGCACTGGAGAAAGGGGCAGGAGGAGCTTCGGCCGGCCATGATCAGCGTGGCTCCGCAGGCGCTGCAGCGCACCAGGCCCCGCATCATCCAGGCAGCGGGAGCCTGACGCTGGTACCTCCCGTAGGCCGCCTTGCGCTGATCCATGCGGCGCTGCACAACCTCCCACAGGTCCATGGAGACGATCGGCGGGTGCTTGCCGTCCACAACCTCCACGCCGTCCGCTATATGTACGCGGGAATACCGGGTTTTGTGTCCGGGCGTCCAACGGATCTTCCCGATGTATACGGGGTTGCGGAGCATATACTCCACAAATCGGCTGTCCGGCCGGTTGCCGCGCCGCGTAGTGATCCCGGCATCGCCCAGCTGCACGGCGATGTCCCGGAGCCCGGCGCCATCGGCGTAGGAGCGGAACACATCGCACACGATCTCCGCCCGTTCCGGATCCACCGTGAAGGTCTTGTTGGCACTGTCGATGCGGTAGCCGAAGGGCGCTGTGCCCATGGCTTCGCCCCGGAGAAACTTTTCGCTCATGCCGCGCTTGACCTCGGCGGACAGGTTGATAAGGTAATATTCGTCAAACCACTCGATGATGCTCTCGATCAGCGTGCCGAAGGGACCGTCCACGGCGGGCTCCTTGACGGAGATCACGGAAATGCCCTGTTTGCGCAGCAGACCCTTGTACAGCACGCTCTCCTCTCGATTGCGGGCAAAGCGGCTGAACATCAGCACCAGGATCGCGTCGAAGGGCCTTTCTTTCTCCTTGGCCAGGGCGATCATGCGGTTGAAGGCCGGGCGCTTCCGGGCGGTGGCGGCGGAAATGCCGTCATCCTGGAACACATATTCCTCCGGCAGCAGGTATCCGTTCTTCCTGGCATACTCCCGGATGAGCCGGACCTGGCTGTCCGGGGAGTACTCCTCCTGGTCGTCGGTGGATACCCGGATATAGGCGGCGGCAATTTTCAGATCACTGGTGGGCATGGCGTTTCTCCTTTCACTGTGTCCGAATCGGGTACGGGTGTGGCTAACAGTAACACAAAAACAGCGATCATGCAGTCGAAAAGGCGGCGCCACCTTGAATCCAGGTGAGTCCCGGTGCGCGGAAAATGCTGCCCCGTGTATGCAGCGGAACGCTGTGAACGGGATAGGACATCCCACCCGGCGCATAAGCTGGATGGGAGGTGTATCTCATGGCAGGAGAGACGCGGCAGCCGCTGACGTGTGTATTTTACCTGATCGACCGGGAGACCGGCGAGACCAAGCGGATCGACAAGGTTCCTCCGGAGGCTCTGGAGAAGATGAGCAAGCGCCTGAGCGAGAATATGAGCGCTTACTATACCCGGCATATGGACGAGTACGTCCGTCTGGAGGTGTAACCTGAGATGAACAGAAGAAGCCGCCCGAAGGCGGCAGGGGACGATGTCGATGTGCTTTGGCGGATCTGGCCGCAGCTGGATTCGCGGACGCGGCAGCTGCTGGAGGACAAATATGTCCTGAACATGAGCGATGCGGAGATTGCCTCTGCCCTGGGCGTCAAGCCCAGCAGTGTGCGGATGCCGCTGACAAGGGCCAGGAGCAAGGCGCGTAAGGCGATAGAGAAGAAAATGTGAACAAAACTAAGCCTCATATATAAGACAGGTAAGCTGTTATACCCGTCTTATATATGAGGCATTTTTGTGGTAAGAGGGACTCCGTTTTTGGCGGTCAGCCCTGTCATGCGGCTGAAGCTGTCTGTACGTTGTGCCGTTGACTGTCTTGGAAATGCGCTTGCCGTCGGCATTGTAGCCGTAGGCGATGCTGCTGCCGCTCTTGCTCATGGACGCCAGCTGGCGTCCATGCTGCCAGGTATACGTCCACGTTCCGTCGTTCAGGGGGTTGCCTATGGCATCGTAGGTGATGGATTTCCCGTTATACGCCGTCAGCAGGTCCGGCCAATTGGCGTCGCCGTAGGTATAGGTGCTGCTTGCTGTCCGGACGTGGCCGACAAAAGACGGCCACGTCCGTCAGCCGGGACACTTATTCCTCCTCGTCGGGTTCCTGATCCTCCAGGTCGGGAGGTATTTCCCCGCGCCGCAGGCTTTCAAATTGCATGCGTTCCTCGCCTGTCAGCGGTGGAAAATCAAAACCTGCGGCCAGCGAAAGGTGGCACGCTCTATATTGATCCGTCCACCGGCTGTTCCTTCTAACATTACGGTGCTGCATACCATCATGAATGCCTCGCCAGGTGTTTCTTCTATAACTTTCGATATGGGATACAGGCCCACCATCTGAAACCGTTCCCACTGATAGAGGTGACGGAAGATACCCAGCAATATCACGGTAATCCCCTTGGTGGATACAATGTATACCCGGCTGAGCGCAATAATCATGGTGAACACTACACCAGTGAATATCAAGAAAAAAGCTGTGATGGTAACGGTATCAATCGCTATACGTATGGGGGGGTCAATGACCCATGAAAATGTATCAATGTAGAGAACATCAACTCCTACACCGGATATAATGAAAAACATCATCTGGTCATGCATCCCAGATGAGGAGATACGCATGTTGCCTTTTTCTGGTTTCTTCATACCGTCATCCTTACCGGGCCCCTTCGGCCCCTCGCCGCTGCTTCGCGATGCTGCCTGATGGTTCATAAGCAAATCGAGAGAGAACACCCTTCGGATTTGTCGTTTTCAGCGCATCGCTGTCAACTATCCTAAGTATACAATCGAATACCCCTGCTTGACAAGAACTTTTTCCAAATTGTTCGTGAAAAAGTGCTATGGGATTCGGAGCGGAGGAATAGCATGATTGCCTTTCCAACGGATAAAGACGGCGCGGCTATTCGCCCCCATGACGATACACTTGACAGAGAGCTGTCCTACAGGATGCAGCAAATCAGGAAAAACGTATCGCCTCACCATCTGCTGCACGGAATGTTCGGAATATTACTTGCAAATTCGCGGTGGGCTTGCTATAATGGCGTATAAGAGGACATCCCTCATTATTTAGAAGGAAGGAATTCGCTATGATCTATACCACTGAGGTACAGCATATGTGTCCCGTCGCCAAGGGCGCTTATCACGGTCCGGCCCCCATCCCCGAGGAGGGCAAGTGGGTCCAGGCCAAGGAAATCTCCGATATTTCCGGTTTTACCCACGGCGTGGGCTGGTGCGCCCCCCAGCAGGGCGCCTGCAAGCTGACGCTGAATATCAAGAACGGCATCATTGAGGAGGCGCTGGTGGAGACCATCGGCTGCTCCGGCATGACCCATTCCGCCGCTATGGCCTCCGAGATCCTCATCGGCAAGACCATTCTGGAGGCGCTGAACACCGACCTGGTGTGCGACGCCATCAACACCGCCATGCGGGAGCTGTTCCTGCAGATTGTGTACGGCCGGTCTCAGTCCGCCTTCTCCGAGGGCGGCCTGTCCGTGGGCGCCTCTCTGGAGGACCTGGGCAAGGGCCTGCGCAGCCAGGTGGGCACCATGTTCGCCACCAAGGCCAAGGGCCCCCGCTACCTGGAAATGGCCGAGGGCTATGTGACCCGGGTGGCCCTGAACAAGGACGACGAGATCGTGGGCTATGAGTTCATCAGCCTGGGCAAGATGATGGACTTCATCAAAAAGGGCGACGACGCCGCCACCGCCCTGGAAAAGGCCAAGGGCCACTACGGTCAGTTCGACAACGCCGCCAAGTATATTGACCCCCGGCAGGAATAAGAGGAGGACGGAAAAATGGCACTGTTTGAAAGCTACGAAAGAAGAATCGACAAGATCAATGGCGTCCTCGCTCAGTACGGCATCGGCTCCGTGGAGGAGTGCCGGGAGCTCTGCAAGGCCCGGGGCTTCGACCCCTACGAGATCGTCAAGGAGATCCAGCCCATCTGCTTTGAAAACGCCTGCTGGGCATACACCGTGGGCGCAGCCATCGCCCTGAAGTCCGGCGTCAGGACCGCCGCCGAGGCCGCCAGGATGATCGGCGTGGGCCTGCAGTCCTTCTGCATCGACGGCTCCGTGGCCGACGACCGCAAGGTGGGTCTGGGCCATGGCAACCTGGGCGCTATGCTCCTCAGCGACGAGAGCAAGTGCTTCGCCTTCCTGGCGGGTCACGAGTCCTTCGCCGCCGCCGAGGGCGCTATCGGCATCGTGAAGAACGCCAATAAGGCCCGCAAGGAGCCCCTGCGGGTCATCCTCAACGGCCTGGGCAAGGACGCCGCCCAGATCATCAGCCGCATCAACGGCTTCACCTATGTCCAGACCCAGTTTGACTATTACACCAGCCAGCTGAAGGTGGTTCGGGAGATCCGCTATTCCGAGGGCGAGCGGGCCAATGTCCGCTGCTACGGCGCCGATGACGTCCGTGAGGGCGTGGCCATCATGCACGCCGAGGGCGTGGACGTGTCCATCACCGGCAACTCCACCAACCCCACCCGGTTCCAGCATCCCGTGGCCGGCACCTATAAGAAGGAATGCATCGAGCAGGGGAAGAAGTACTTCTCCGTGGCCTCCGGCGGCGGCACCGGCCGCACCCTGCATCCGGACAACATGGCCGCCGGCCCCGCCAGCTACGGCATGACCGACACCATGGGCCGTATGCACTCCGACGCGCAGTTCGCCGGCTCCTCCTCCGTGCCCGCCCATGTGGAAATGATGGGCTTTTTGGGCATGGGCAACAATCCCATGGTGGGCGCCACCGTGGCCGTGGCCGTGGCCGTGGCACAGAGCCTGAAGTAAGAAAACCTGCCTGCTGCTGCACCCCCTATCCGAACAGGATAGGGGGTTTTCTTTTGAGGCGGCCATACCCAAGTCCCGGCGGTGGGAAATTTTATTGAACCATTCGGCGTTTTTTCATTGACGGGTCCGGTGCAACGCTGTATAATGTGGTCAGAGTGATAGACGAGAGCGACTGTTTTTTTGTGGATAGATACAAGGAGGAAAAGCAATATGATCCATACCATTGACGGCATCATCGAGGCTGCCCGGGGCGGAACCCCGGGGGTCATCGCCGTGGCTGCCGCCCATGACCAGCCGGTGATCCAGGCGGTGGTCGAGGCCCGCCGTGAGGGCATCGCTGTCCCCATTCTGGTGGGTCACGCCGGCGAGATCACCGCCATGCTGTCCCAGCTGGGGGAGGACCCTGCCGCCTATCAGATTGTCGCCGGTGACAGCGACACCGACTGCGCCGCCAAGGCCGTGGCCCTGTGTGCCCAGGGGAAGGCCAACTTTCTGATGAAGGGCATTCTGGGTACCGCCGATCTGATGCGGGCGGTGTTCAACAAGGAGCACGGCCTGCGCACCGGCCGCCTGACCACCCACTGCATGTTCTACGAGATCCCGGCCCTGGGCCGGATGGTCATCCTCACCGACGGCGGCGTCAACACCTTCCCGGATCTGGAGAAAAAGGCCGATATTCTGGAAAATGCCGCCATGTGCTTCCAGGCCCTGGGGTACGAGACCATCAACGCCGCCTGCATCTGCGGCGCGGAGCAGGTGAACCCCAAGATCCAGTCCACCGTGGACGCCGACGCCCTGGCCCACATGACCGACCGCTGGGCCAAATATCACATGAACGTCTGCGGCCCCGTGGCCCTGGACCTGGCCGTCAGCCCCGAGGCCTGCCGCCACAAGCACTACAGCGCACCCGGCGCAGGCATGGCGGATATTCTGCTGGTGCCCAATTACGAGGTGGGCAACGGCATCGGCAAGGCCGCGTCCCTGTTCGGCGGAGCCAAGAACGCCGGCGTGATCCTGGGGGCCAGGGTGCCCATCGTGCTGGTGTCCCGGTCCGACAGCGCCTATTCCAAGCTGGCCTCCATCGCCGCCGGCAGCGTCCTGTCCCGGCGGATGCACCTGTCCTGACCAAACCGCATACATAGAGGAGAGTATGTTATGGTAAACCAGAAATTCTATCAGCTGGGCACCGCGCCCTCCGTCATCCGGGAGCTGTTCGCCTATGGCCTGGAGCAGGCCAAAACGGTGGGCCCGGAGAACGTGTTCGATTATTCCCTGGGAAACCCCAGCATCCCCGCCCCGGCCAAGGTCAACCAGTCCATTCACGATATTCTCAACGACACCGATTCCATCAAGGTCCACGGCTATTCCATGGCCTGCGGCTTTGACAGCGCACGGGAGGCCATCGCCGCCAACCTGAACCGCCGGTTCGGCACGGACCTGAAGGCCGGGAATCTGTTTCTCACCTGCGGTGCGGCCCCGGGGCTTATCGCCGTGATCAAGGCCCTGCTGGCGGAGGAGGACTCCGAGATCATGGCGGTGGCCCCCTTCTTCCCGGAATACCGGCCATTTACCGAGTCCAACGGCGGTCATCTGGTGGTGGTGCCGGCAGACACCGATGCGTTCCAGATCGACCTGGACCAGGTGGAGCGCCGCCTGACCCCCCGTACCCAGGCCATCATCATCAACTCCCCCAACAATCCCTCCGGCGTGGTGTATACCCGCCGTACGCTGGAGGGCCTGGCCCGGCTGCTGGAGCGCAAGAGTGCGGAGTACGGCCACCCCATCTATATGATTGCCGACGAGCCGTACCGGGAGCTGGTATACGGCGGGGTGGAGGTGCCCTTCATTCCCACGGTGTACCGCAATACCATCGTGTGCTACTCCTATTCCAAGTCCCTGTCCCTGCCCGGTGAGCGCATCGGCTATATCTGCGTCCCGGATTCCGTGGAGGACCACCAGGCGGTGTACAGCGCCATCGCCGGGGCGGCCCGGTCCTGCGGCCATGTGTGCCCGCCCACGCTGATCCAGCTGACCATCGCCCGCTGCGCCGATGAGACGCCGGACCTGGCAGCCTATGATGAGAACCGCCAGCTGCTGTACCGGGAACTCACCGCCATGGGCTATCAGTGTGCCAAGCCCGACGGGGCCTTCTATCTGTTTGTCAAGGCTCCCGGCGGTGACGACGTGGCCTTCTGCGAAAGGGCCAAGCGGGAGCATAACCTGCTGGTGGTGCCCGGAACGGGCTTTGAGTGCCCGGGCTATGTGCGCCTGAGCTACTGCGTGTCCAACGGCATGATCCGCCGCAGCCTCCCGGCCTTCCGGGAGCTGATAGCGGCATATCAGAGCTGAGAGAGAAAGAAATCCCCCTGCCGCGGCTGAACAGGCAATTTTCCGATTTTTGAAAGTTCTTGTTGAAACGGCGGCACGGTTGGGGTATACTATGAACAGCAATTTCAACATGGAGGTAATTTATCATGATCGAGATCACCAAGGACACCATCATCGGTGATATCCTGGATGTCGCTCCCCAGACCGCTCCTATTTTCCTGTCCATCGGCATGCACTGCCTGGGCTGCCCCTCCTCCCGCGGCGAGACCGTGGAGGAGGCCTGCGCCGTTCATGGCATCGATGTGGACAAGCTGCTGGCCCTGGTCAACGAGGAAGCCAACAAGAGCGCTCAATAACATCCCGCCCGCAAACAGGAACGCATACGGCCCGTCCGTATGCGTTCATCTGTGTTATCAGGAGAGCCTATGAAACACTTACAATTGCAGCCCCGGCTGCGCCTGCTGGCGGACATGGTCCCGGCAGGGGCGCACCTGGCGGATATCGGCACAGACCATGGCTACCTTCCGGTGTGGCTGATGCAGCAGGGGCGGATCGCCTCCGCCATCGCGGCGGACATCGGGCCGGAGCCCCTGGCCCACGCCCGGCGCACCGCGGCGGAATACGGCGCGGCCCTGGATCTGCGCCTGTGCGACGGTCTCCGGGGCATCGCTCCCCATGAGGCCGACACCCTGGTCATGGCCGGTATGGGCGGCGAGACGATCATACAGATCCTGACGGATAGCCCCTGGCCCCGGACCTCCGGCTGCACCCTGCTGCTCCAGCCCCAGACCAAGGTGGAGCTGCTGCGCCGCTGGCTTTCGGAAAACGGCTATGCCTGCCGGGACGAGCGGCTGGTGTGGGACAAGGGCAAGCTGTATGTGGTGCTGCAAATGGCGGCAGGGGAGGCCTTCACCCCGGAGGAAGCCCGGCTGTACGCCGGCTTTTGCCTGGAAAACGACCCTCTGTACGGCGACTATCTGGATGCACAGCTGCGGCGGCTGCGGCGGAGACTGGAGGGCCTGCACCGCAGCCGGGAAGACGCGGACTGCGGCACGCTGCCGGAGCTCATTGCCGCCCTGGAGAAGAAAAAGGAGGCGCTTTCATGATCACAGTACGGGATATTGAGCAGTTTTTGTACGACTGGGCGCCTCCGGACACGGCGGAGAGCTGGGACAACGTGGGCCTGCTGGTGGGCCGTCCGGACCGGCCGGTCCGGCGGGTGCTGGTGGCGCTGGACGTAACGCCCGCCGTGGCGGCGGAGGCAGCGGAGCTGGGGGCGGACCTGATCGTGGCCCATCACCCGGTGATGAACGTCCGCTGGCATGAGCGGGAAATGCAGACCCTGCGGGACGATACCCGCCTGGGCGGTCTGCTGACCTGCCTGGTGCGGCAGGACCTGTCCGTCATCTGCATGCATACGAATCTGGACGCGGCGGAGGGCGGCGTCAACGACTGTCTGGCCCAAAAGCTGGGCCTTTCGGGCACCATTCCCCTGAACGAGGAAAAAATTGGCCGCATCGGCACACTTTCCTGCGAAATACCCCTTGAACAGTTCCTGCATGATGTGGTAAAATCATTAAGTTGCAGGGGCCTGCGCTACCGCGACGGCGGGCGGCCTGTGCACCGGGTGGCCGTAGGCGGCGGGGCCTGCGGCGAATACATCCCCCACGCGCTGGCCCAGGGCTGCGATACCTTTGTCACCAGCGACCTGCGCTACAACGACTTTTTGGATACCCGGGGCCTGAACCTCATCGACGCAGGGCACTTTCCCACGGAGGACGTGGTGTGCCCCGAGGTGGTGCACCGCCTGCAAAAAGCCTTTCCCGCCATCTGCGTCTCAAAATCGGCGGTCCACCGGGACGCCGTGCAATACTATATGATCGAAGGAGAGTAATCACATGTCCGGACATTCCAAGTGGCACAATATTCAGAAGACCAAGGGCGCGGCCGACGCCAAGCGCTCCGCCACCTTTACCAAGATCGCCAAGGAGATCATCGTGGCCGTCAAGCAGGGCGGCAGCGGCGACCCCGCCAATAACTCCCGCCTGGCCACCGTGGTGGCCAAGGCCAAGGCCGCCAATATGCCCAATGACAACATCAAGCGCACCATCGACAAGGCGCTGGGCTCCGGCAACACCGACAACTACGAGTCCGTCACCTACGAGGGCTACGGTCCCTGCGGCGTGGCCGTCATCGTGGAGGCCCTGACCGACAACCGCCAGCGCACCGCCCCCGAGATCCGCCACTACTTTGATAAGTACGGCAAGGGCATGGGCGCCCAGGGCTGCGTCTCCTGGTCCTTCGACTGCAAGGGCGTCATCGTCATCGACAACGAGGACGGCGAGCTGGACGAGGATACCGTCATGATGGACGCGCTGGATGCCGGCGCCGAGGACTTCTCTCCCGACGGCCCCGTGTTCGAGATCACCACCGATCCCGACAGCTTCAACGATGTGGTGAAGGCGCTGGAGGCCAAGGGCTATACCTTCGCCAGCGCTGAGCTGGAGATGGTGCCGCAGACCTACGTGACCATGACCGGCGAGGAAGATGTGAAGAACATGAACAAGCTCATCGATATGCTGGAGGACAACGAGGACGTGCAGAACGTGTGGCACAACTGGCAGCAGGACTAAGAAAGAGTCCTGCAAGAAAACGGCCCTTACATGAAAAAGCAGGCGGCGCTCAACTTCAGTTTGGTGCCGCCTGCTTTTGTGCATTTCACATTTTGTGTGTTCCACACCGGAAAAGGCTGAGATCCATTTGTATTCGCAGAAAGGTTACATTTTGGGAGATAACTTCCGTCACGCCTATTGAAAGCTAAATGATTGCTATGCTACACTGCGTATACACACGAACAGAAAAGGAACATAATGGAGAGAATCGAAACGGTTGAATTTACCAATATGTGCATGATCTGTGATGGCAGCCGAGTTGTCGTGATCGACCGGAAAAAGCGGGACTGGCCGGGCATCACCTTCCCCGGAGGTCATATAGAGCCGGGAGAATCCT
>OLOA01000162.1_pt1 | contig 74069 bp, 86 predicted proteins | sample 1672201 | NCBI WGS metagenome assembly OLOA01 (sample SAMEA3136658, study PRJEB25190) | human gut metagenome
CCTATGACCCTCTGCTTGTAAGGCAGATGCTCTCCCAGCTGAGCTATGCTCCCATTTGTTGGCCGCCGTTTTCTGACGGCTGAAATAAGATAACATATTTTAAGCCCGATGTCAACACTAATTTGCAAAAAAATTAATTTTTTTATTTTTTCGGTCTCGGTACTGTTTTATTATATATTACATTATATGAATTGTAAAGATTTTTGTTATTTTCCTCTTTTGTGTTTACTTTTAAGATTTAGTGTGCTAAAATATAAAAACAACAGGGCAATTTCACTATTGATTTTTGCCTGTTTTTTTCACTTTGAAACCAACTGCGCATAATTAAATATGCGGCTGTTTCGGCTCCTTGATTTTTGCCGCGGCAAGGGGCTCGCAAGTTCAAAACAATATCGCGGTGCGAAAGGCATTGGAATTATTATGAACAGTAAATTAAAAAACGCCGATACGGACTTTCTTTTTGACTGCGTGCTCTCCTTAAAGACGCGTGAGGAATGTTATGATTTTTTTGAGGATCTGTGCACAGTAACCGAGCTTAAGGCTATATCTCAGAGAATAGTCGTGGCCAAAATGCTGTCTGACGATCGCGTTTACAGCGACATTGTAAAGGAGACAGGCGCGTCCACAGCCACAATTAGTCGCGTTAACCGTTCTCTTCAATTCGGCTGCAACGGATACGAAAAAATCTTTGAGCGCGTCGAAGAAAAAGACAAATAAATATGAGTTACGGTTATTTTGCGGAATTCTATGACAGCTTCACAGATGACGTGAATTATGACAAAATCGAAAAATTTGTATACTCCCTGTTATCCCGAGAAGGAATAAACGGGGGGCTTTTGCTTGACCTTGCGTGCGGCACGGGTTCTCTCGCGGTGCGCCTCTCCGAAAAGGGGTATTCCGTAATAGGCACTGATATGTCTCCCGAAATGCTGTCGGTCGCACAGCAAAAGGCGGCAGTTAAAAATGCCGACATACTCTTCTTGTGCCAGGATATGACACAGCTTAATCTTTACGGCACAATCATCTGCACCGTATGCACGCTTGACAGTCTGAATCACCTCAAAAGTCTTGACGAAATAAAGAAGGTATTCTCCCTCGTTTCGCTTTTTACGGAGGAGGGCGGAATTTTCGTTTTTGACGTCAACACCCTTTACAAGCACAAAAAAGTTCTCGGTAACAATGCGTTTATCTATGAAAACGGCGACGCTCTTTGCGCGTGGCAAAACAGCCTTGACGGCAACACGGTAAATATTGAGCTTGACTTCTTTGCGGAGGCGGATAACGGCCTTTACGAGAGATATTCGGAAAGCTTTTCCGAACGCGCATATGAGCTTTGTGACATAGAGGACGCTCTCACCGAAGCGGGCTTTGAAGTTATAGGAATTTATGACGGATATAACAACACACCTATAAGCGACAATTCACAAAGAGCCGTATTTGCGGCTCGGAAAGGCAAAAACAATGGGTAAGCTCGTAAGAATGATAGATGAAGAAGGTACGCTTTCCGTAATAGCTGCGGACAGCACAGATATAGTACGCGAAATGCGCTCAATACACGGCACGTCAAAGGTTTGCTCCGCCGCACTCGGCAGAATGCTTACCGCGGCCACCATGATGGGCAGCACTCTCAAAGGAAAAGACGATTCAATCACGGTAAAAATAAACGGCGGCGGTCCGTGCGGCACGGTTTTGGCGGTTTCGGACTCCGACGGCAATGTCAGAGGCTGTATAGGCAAAGCCGATATTTCTTTGCCTCTAAACAAAAAAGGAAAGCTCGATGTTGCCGGAGCTGTCGGCAAAAACGGCTTTGTAACAGTTATTAAAGACCTCGGGCTTAGGGAACCGTACATCGGCAAAACTCCGATAGTATCCGGAGAGATAGCCGAGGATATAACCTCATATTACGCTGTCAGCGAACAAATACCCACGGTTTGCGCGCTCGGCGTTCTCACGGAGCATGACAACGGCGAAATAATATGCGCCGGCGGATTTATGATACAGCTGCTCCCAACGGCTGACGACACGATAATAGAAAGAGTTGAAGAGAGCATAAAAGACCTGCCGCCCGTCACAAAAATGCTTTCCGACGGTATGACTCCCGAAGAAATATGTAAAAAGGCGCTCTCAAAATTCAACCTGCAGCTGCTTGACGAAACGAATACGGCTTATCGCTGCACATGCTCGCGCGAAAGAGTCGAAAAGGCACTCATCGCAACAGGAAAGAGCGGTCTCTCGGAGATGGCTGAGGACGAAACCACAGAGGTTGTCTGCAACTTCTGCCATAAAAAATATCATTTCTCAAAAGAAGAAATTCAAAAAATGCTCAAAAGAGTTTAAAATCAAATTCACAAGCGCATAAAAAGACCGATTCGCCGGAGCGAATCGGTCTTTTACATATATGCCGTATAAGCTTTTTTACTTTTTCACCGCTTTATAAGCCTTGGAAATTTCCGAGAGTTTTTTATCGAATTCCTCACCGCAAAATTCCTTAAGGCATTTAATACGATAAGTCGAAAACAGATTGTCGTTTCCGCTTACATCCTCACGACTGACAATATAAACATAGTCCCCTGCGATAAACGCCCCTGTTTTGCCGGGTTCTATGGCAGAAACGCTGTCAAAAAAGCCGTCCGGATACGAGGTGTCGTTTTTTCCTATTACAACGGTATCGGAATCGGTGTTAACGTTTTCGAGAGCCGCTCCGACCTCGTCTATGCTCGCACCGTCATTAACGGCACCCGCATACTGCGTAAAATTCTGCAAAAGTGCCTGCTTTTCAAGCTCATCGGTATCGCTTCCCGACGGGAGATAGCCCGTTACGGCCTTAAAGGCAATAAAATTCTCGGAAAAATACGAACGCAGTTCATCGTCGGTAACAGGCTCGTCGCCGTTTTCCGAATAATAATCCGCCATTACGGCATCCTTGTATTTTTTGCTCTCTTCAATTTTTTGGAGATCCTGCTTGGACACGCCGATGGTATTGTAGTATACGGAAAAGACGTGCCAATAATTATTGACATTTTGCGAAATCTCGTTTTTGTCCTCGGACGAAAGCGAGAGAGCACGGTTTTTAAATTCCGAATTTACCGCAACATAGGCTGCGACATCGGACAGCGCGGCGTCGGAAATCTCTTGCTGCGACTTGTCCTCATCGGAATTCTTTTCTATATCATAATAGTAATTATAAACGCCTTCGGAAACGGGTACGCCGTTCACCGAAACGGAGCTTTTTTTATTGCACGACGAAAACGCCAATGTCGCCGTAAGAACTGTTATAAGCAAAATTACAGCTTTTTTCAATCGCCGAACCTCCGTTAAATCAGATATTGGTATCATTGTGTGCTTTGAGATATTCGTCGAGAAGCTGCCTTTTGAGCTTTTCCTCTTCTTTTTCTCTCATAAGCCTTGCGCGAACCTCTTTTTTATTTTTACCGATAACGCCGTTCCTGTAAAACGCCACGGCGAACATTCCCACAAGTGCTCCGCTTGCGGCACATATAAAGTCGCCCATTGTGTCTATAAGGCCGTAATCCGTTGTCGGCGAAGAGCACTGAAGTGAAAGCCCGTAGAGGCGGTCCATGGTAAATTCATATATCTCCCAGCCGACGTCAATGCCGAGTGAGAAGCAAAGGCCGAACATCGCCGCGAGAGCCGGAGAAAGCTTTGAATAATTTTTCTCCTGCATAAGCACCGCAAAATCATAGCCGAACCACGCCGAGATAAAGCCGGAGCAGGTGTGCGTTACTATGTCGAAGCTGCCGAAATCGGTTCTGTTATTAAGAGTAGAGCCTATTACAACGCAAACAAACATGAACACGTTGAGCATTGTCTGATTTTCGTAGCCGATTCTTATAATAAACGATCTGCCGCCAAACACCTGGAAATAGTCCCAAAGATGCGTAAAAAGGATTGCAAATATCGCTTCGAGAAACTCCACCACGGAACCGTGGAAAATACCGTAAATTCCCCAAAGCATCAAAGCGACGCGAATTAAAAGCCAAAGTATTCTGTGGCTCTGAGGCAAATAGCCGGGATAATTTTTCATCAACCAAAAGTCCTTTACTTAAATCTTGCTATCATACCCATGCTTGCGGAGCCACTACTGAGGTATTTTGAGCCTATCAGGTCGCCGTTGTCGGAGTATGTGGAGCCGCAGGCTATTATCTGACCGTCGGAGAGCACGCATACGCCGCCGAACGAGTCGTCACGACTGCCGCCGTAGCTCTGTATGCTCTTGAGCGAGCCGCCGTTAGAGAAGGTCACAACGAGAGCATCCGAGCCTCCGCGGTTTCCTACCGCCTTGAGATCACGGTTGCTTGAGCACGAGCTTCCCACCGCAACATAACCGTCGTCAGTAGCTTCTATGGCATTGAATTCCTCATCGAAATAACCCTTTACGGCAGTATGCCAGCCGAACGAGCCGTCACCGTTATATTTCACGACTACCGCGTCAAAGGAGCCTGCGTTGCCGAGTGACGCGAGGTCGCCGTCCGAGGAATTGCTCTTGCCTGCTATAACGCATCCGCCGTCATTGGCGGGCGTTACCGACACAAAATTGTCTATGCCGCTGCCGCCGTACTGCTTGACCCACAGCGTATCGCCGCCGGAGCTTAGCTTTACTACGCCTGCATCGGCTCTGCCGCGGCTTTGGAACAAAGCGCCCGACTGGAACGCTCCGACCGCATATATGCTGCCGTCGGAGGCGGTCTTTACATCGTTGAAGGTGTCGCCGTTTCCGCCGAAGGAACGAACGAAAATCACGTCGCCGGACGAAGAGTATTTTACGATGATTGCCTTAGAAGAGCCTACGGCGCCGGCATCCGACGCGTTACCGTCAGATGAAAACGTAATGCCTGCCGCTATATATGAGCCGTCCGGAGAAGCGCTGACGGAATAAAAACCGTCCGTTTTGCTTCCGCCGAAGGAGCGTATCCATTGTATATCACCCGAGGAATTTAACTTGTATATAACAGCGTCGTAATCGCCGTAGCTCTGCACGCCGAGATCGGTGGATTTTGAGTAGCCTGCCGCTATTATATTGCCCGAAGAATCGGTATCGACGGACGACAATATTATACCGTTATTTGACGGGAGATATTTCTGCCATTGCAGCCTGCCGTCCTTGTCATATTTAATCACGACAGCTGCCGGAGTGCTCTTAACCGAAAGATTTTTAAGGCTGCCGTCATCGGAATTTGCCTGAACCACGGCAACAAAGCCTCCGTCGGGAGTTTTGGCGGTATCGTTAAACGAATCATTACCGCTTCCGCCGTAGCTTGAGCCCCAGTTTGCGCTGTTGTCGCCCGGCGTTGCGGGAGAGGTTGTATAGACCATGGTGTATGTGACCGTTTCGCCGCCCGGCTTTGTAACGACATTCCCGTTTCCGTCGGTTACGGGAAGCTCGGTAACGACGGGTCCGCCCGTGGTAGGCGGCACAATTATCATTGTGGTCAGCACTTCGCCGCGCGCATTGGTAACCGCCTTGCCGTTCTCATCCGTAACGGGGATACCGACTTCCTTTGAAATATAGACAACAGAGGTCTTTACATTACCGTCCTCATCATAGACAAGCTCGCCGTTTTCGTTTGTTACATCAACTATGGTGGTATCAAGCACAACGGTTACCGCTTCGCCGTTTTCGTCGGTTATCGGCACGCCGTTTTCATCCGTAACTACCACAACCTCGCCGTCGCCGGAATTTGCGATGTTCTTTTTGCAAGCCGACATTACGCAAAATACGGCAAGCAGCATAACGATGGCAGCTATGACTATCTTTTTATTTGAATTCATCGTTTTAAACCTCCGTGTCAGATGAAGCACTTTAAAAACACATAAACATATACGTTCGTATTGTATCATATTGCATAAGCTTTTTCAATTCAAAAATCATAATATTTGTTACAATATTATGTAATTAAATACTATACATTATCCGAACATTATGATATAATACGATACTGTATAATTAGGTTTTTTATGCAGTACGGTGTCCGCTGCGGCAACGCTGCAAAAATCTCGGAAGGATGTATAAATCAATGGCTTACAGAACACACAACTGCAACGAGCTTACCTTTGACGATTTAAACAAAACCGTCAGCCTTGCAGGATGGGTAGACACCATTCGCGATCACGGCGGAGTAGCATTCATCGACCTTCGCGACCAATACGGCGTTACCCAAATAGTAATAAACAACGACGAGCTTTTAGAGGGCGTAAAAAAGGAAAGCGTTATCTCGGTTACGGGAAAAGTCGTAAAGCGCGACGAGGACACCGTTAACAAAAAGATTGCCACGGGCGAGCTTGAGGTGCGTGTAAACGAGGTCGAAATTCTCGGCCCATGCTCCGAAACACTCCCCTTTGACGTTGAGACCTCAACCGACACAAGAGAGGACGTAAGACTGACATACCGTTTCCTCGACCTCAGGAACAAAAAGGTTCACGACAATATTCTGTTCCGCTCCGAGGTAGTAAGCTATCTCCGCAAGAAAATGGAGAGCCTCGGCTTCCCGGAAATAAACACGCCCATACTCACCTGCTCTTCTCCTGAGGGCGCAAGAGACTATATAATTCCCTCAAGAAAGCACGAGGGCAAATTCTATGCTCTGCCGCAGGCTCCGCAGCAGTTTAAGCAGCTGCTTATGGCTTCGGGCTTCGACAAATATTTCCAGATAGCTCCCTGCTTCCGCGACGAGGACGCAAGAGCCGACCGTTCCCCGGGAGAGTTCTATCAGCTTGACTTTGAAATGGCCTTTGCCACACAAGAGGATGTTTTCGCCGTAGCCGAAGAGGTTCTCTATGACACATTCACAAAATTCGGAGGCGGCAAAAAGGTAAGCCCCGCTCCGTTCAGAAAAATACCATTTGAAGAGGCAATGCTTAAATACGGCACCGATAAGCCGGATCTTCGCAATCCGCTTGAGATTTGCGACCTCACCGAGTTTTTCTCGGACGTTGACTTTAAGCCCTTCAAGGGCAAACCCGTCAGAGGAATCGTAGCTCCCGGCTGCGGCAAAAAGAGCAAGGGCTTCTTTGAAAAGCTCCTCGAATATGCTCTCTCGATAGGAATGAAGGGGCTCGGTTATCTTACCGTGCTTCCGGACGGCTCCTTCAAGGGTCCTATTGACAAATTCCTCGTTCCCGAAAAGAAGGCGGAGCTTAACAGCATGCTTAACCTCAAAACTGACGACACGCTCTTCTTTATAAGCGACAACATCAAGGTTGTAAATCTTCTTGCCGGTCAGATAAGAACGGCCCTCGGCGAGAGACTTGAAATTATCGACAAGGACCGTTTCGATATGTGCTTCATAACAGACTTCCCGATGTATGAAAAGACGGACGAGGGCAAGCTCGACTTCACTCACAATCCGTTTTCAATGCCTCAGGGCGGTATGGACGCTCTCGAAAATCAGGATCCGCTGACAATAAAGGCTTATCAGTACGATATAGTCTGCAACGGTGTTGAGTTGTCCTCGGGCGCGGTCAGAAACCATCGTCCCGACATTATGATAAAAGCATTTGAGCTCGCAGGCTACACAGCCGATGAGGTCGAAAAGCGTTTCGGAGCGCTGTTCCGCGCATTCCATTACGGAGCACCGCCTCACGCAGGTATGGCTCCCGGTGTTGACAGAATGATAATGCTCTTAAAGGACGAGGAAAATATCAGAGAGGTCATAGCTTTCCCGATGAATTCAAACGCTCAAGATCTTCTTCTCGGTGCGCCCAATACCGTTTCGGAGCAGCAGCTGCGCGAGGTTCACATAAAGCTTCGCCGCCCCGTGCCCGAAAAATAACCGACATACTAATCGAAAGAAAGTGATCTTATGACGATAGACAGAAGCCTTGTAGAATACCTCGAAAAGCTCGGCAGAATACACCTGAGCGAGGAAGAGCGCTCCGCTTCTGAAAAGGATTTGCAGAGCATACTCTCATACATTGACACTCTCAATGAACTTGACACGGACGGTGTTGAGCCGGCTTCCCACTCTTTCCCGGTTGCAAACGTAATACGTGACGACACAGTTACAAACGGCGCCGATACGGAAAACATTTTGAAAAATGCTCCGCAAAGTCGCGACGGCTGCTTTGTCGTTCATAAAACGGTTGAGTGAGGTAAACTATGAATATTTGCGAAATGACGGCTCTTGAAATATCAAATGCCGTAAAAAATAAAGAAATTTCCGTAAAGGACGCAGTTGACGCATTTTTTGCGGCAATAGACGAATACGACGGAAAATATCACTGCTATAACACCCTCTGCAAAAAAGAGGCTTATGAAAGAGCCAAGGAAGTGCAAAAGGGAATTGACAGCGGTAAATATAACGGCAGGCTCGCAGGCGTACCGATAGGCATTAAAGATAACATCTGCACTAAGGACATTCTTACAACCTGCTCCTCCAAGATACTCGAAAACTTCATTCCCACATACAATGCAACGGTTGTAAACCGTCTGAATGACGAGGGAATGGTAATAATAGGCAAGCTCAATATGGACGAATTTGCCATGGGCAGCACAACCGAAACCTCGGCAACGGGAGTCACACATAACCCGTGGGACACAGACAAGGTTCCGGGCGGAAGTTCGGGCGGTGCGGCAGCCGCGGTGGCAGCAAGACTCTCTCCCGTGGCTCTCGGCTCCGACACCGGCGGCTCTATCCGTCAGCCCTGCTCTTTCTGCGGTGTTTCAGGTCTCAAGCCGACTTACGGTGCGGTTTCGCGTTACGGGCTTGTAGCCTATGCGTCGTCTCTCGACCAGATAGGCCCTATGGGTAAAACGGTCGACGACTGCGCTGCTCTTTTTTCCGCAATCCAGGGCAAAGACGAAAAAGACGGCACCTCCATGGTCTATCCGAAATTTGACTTCGATAAAGCCGTCAAAGGCGACGTCGGCGGCAAAAAAATCGGTATTCCCGAAGATTATCTCGGCGAGGGCATTTCGCCCGACGTAAAGGACGCGGTTCTTGCCGCTGCCGATATTTTCCGTGCAAACGGTGCTTCTGTTGAAACCTTTAAGATGCCGATAGTAAAATATGCAATACCCGCATATTACATTATTGCCTGTGCGGAGGCGTGCTCAAACCTCTCGAGATATGACGGCATAAAATACGGCTATTCAAGCCCCAACGCCGACACGCTTATGGAGACATACGTGAAAACGCGTTCGGAGGGCTTCGGCATGGAGGTTAAGCGTCGCATAATGCTCGGCAACTTCGTTTTAAGCTCCGGCTATTATGACGCATACTACAATAAGGCTCTTAAGGCTAAAAAGCTTATACAAAACGCCTTTTATGACGCCTTCAAAAAATATGATATGCTCTTAGGCCCCGTAGCTCCCACTACGGCGCTTAAAATAGGTGAAAGCCTTTCCGACCCGCTTAAAATGTACCTCGGCGACATATACACGGTTATGATAAACATAGCCGGTATGCCGTCAATGTCCGTCCCTTGCGGATTTGACAAAGACAATATGCCGATAGGTATGCAGATTATAGGCAAGCCGTTTGAAGAGGCGGAAATTATGAGTGCCGCAAAGGCATTTGAAAATGTCACCGACTTTCACAATAAGCTGCCGGATTTAGGCTAAGGAGGTAAAGCTTTATGGAATGGGAAATAGTTATGGGACTTGAAGTCCACACGGAGCTTGCCACCAAGACTAAAATCTTCTGCGGCTGTTCCACCGAGTTCGGCGGTGAGCCGAACACTCACGTTTGCGAAATTTGCTCCGGTATGCCCGGAACACTTCCGCTTCTCAACAAAAGAGTTGTGGAGTTTGCCGTGAGGACCGGCATAGCAACAAACTGCACGATTACTCAAAATAACAAATTCGACCGAAAAAACTATTTTTACCCCGATCTGCCGAAAGCGTATCAGATATCGCAGCTTTATCTGCCTATCTGCCGCAACGGTTTTATAGAGGTCAAGGATAAGGACGGCAATTCCAAAAAAATAGGAATTCACGAAATTCATATGGAGGAGGACGCAGGCAAGCTCGTCCACGATGAATTTGAGGACTGTACTCTTGTAGACTACAACCGTTGCGGCGTGCCGCTGCTTGAAATTGTTTCGGAGCCGGATTTCAGAAGTGCCGAGGAGGTGCTCTCGTATCTTACGGAGCTGCGTTCGATTCTTCAGTACATCGGCGTTTCGGACTGCAAGATGCAGGAGGGCTCTTTAAGAGCGGACGTGAACCTTTCGGTTCGCCCAAAGGGACAAAAGGAATTCGGAACACGTACCGAGATGAAAAACCTCAACTCATTCAGAGCAATAGCGAGAGCTATCGAGTATGAGGCCGAAAGACAAATCGAGCTTCTTGAGGACGGCGAAAAGGTAATGCAGGAAACGCGCCGTTGGGATGATAACAAGGGATACAGCTATGCAATGCGTTCCAAGGAGGACGCTCAGGATTATAAATACTTCCCCGAGCCCGACCTTCCGCCGATTGAAATCTCGGACGAATATATAGAAAATGTCAAAAGCACTCTGCCCGAGCTTCCGGAAGCAAAAAAAGCTCGCTATATGTCACAGTTCGGTCTTCCCGAATACGACACCGGAATCATAACCTCGGACGTAAATCTCGTAAAGCTCTTTGAGCATACCGTTGAAATCTGCAATTCGCCTAAGGATGCGGCAAACTGGATAATGGGCGAGCTTATGAAAATGCTCAATGACACCGGCACCCTGTCAGAAAATATGTCGTTTAATCCCGATTCGCTCGGCAAACTCATAAATATGATAAAGGCCGGTAAAATCAACCGCGGCACGGCAAAATCGGTATTCGAAAAAATATTCACCGAGGATGTCGATCCCGAAAAATATGTTGAAGAAAACAACCTCGGTCTTGTCACCGACCTTTCGGCTATTCGCCCCGTAATTGAGCAGGTAATAGCCGACAACGAAAAGAGCGTAAGCGAGTATAAAGCAGGCAAAACCCAGGCAATGGGATACATCATGGGTCAGGCAATGCGCGCTCTCAAGGGCAAGGCACCGGCTCAAGAGGTTCAAAAAATACTCAAGGAAATTTTAGGCTGATGAATACCAAATATCTTTTTCTTGACATAGACGGCACGCTCGTAGGTTTTGACGGCGTTATGCCCTCGTCGGCGTCGGAGGCACTAAAAAAAGCTCACGAAAACGGTCACAAGCTCGTAATCTGCACCGGCAGACAGCTCTCGCAGGTTTATCCGTGGCTATTAAAGGAGATTCCCTTTGACGGTTTGATCTTATCGGGCGGAGCTATGGTTATAAATGACGGCAAGGTGGTAGCTCATCACTTTATAAGTCAAAGCAGTCTCAAAAAGCTGACCGACTACTTCGAGAACAGCAACACCGCATATTATCTGCAAACACAGAATTTTCTCGTATCCAAAAAATGGTGCGTTGACCGCACGCTTTCGCTCTTTAATAAGCTTGGATACACCAAGGAGGATTTACTGACGCTCTTCGGAGAAACGGTAATCGATGATAACGCCGGAGGCAGGAGCGATATTGAAAAGCTGATATATTACGATTCGGGTGTTGATTTTTCCGAGCTGCAAAAGAATATAGGCGATGAATTCTATATTGTCGGATACAGCTTCGGCAATCTCGGCAATACAAGCGGGGAGATTGCGGCGCGCGGAGTCAACAAAGCCAGCGGAATTAAAGAATATCTCGATTGCTGCGGCGGAGACATAAACGACGCATTCGCATTTGGCGACGCGGAAAACGATGTCGAAATGTTTAAGAGCGTAAACACGGGCATCGCAATGGGGAATGCCTGTGACGAGCTCAAACGCTTGGCCTCGTATATAACCGCCGATATCACGGATGACGGTCTATACAAAGCGTTTGCGCATTTCGGTTTGATTTGAATTTTGATTATAAAGCAAAAAAGCACGTTTGAGTTATTGCTCAAACGTGCTTTTACTGTTTATTTGTTATCTTCCGAGATACGGCATGGGATTAGTTCGTCTGCCGTTTACATAGACCTCAAAGTGAAGATGCGGTCCGGTTACGTTACCCGAGGAGCCTATATTCGCAATAGGCTGACCTGCCGAAACCTTTTGACCGACACGCACCTTAAACGAGCCGGGTAAGGTATGTGCATAGAGCGTTGAAAGACCGTTGCCGTGATTTATGACAATATAATAGCCCCAGCTCGGATGATATGTTGCCGTGGTTACGGTTCCCGAAGCCGCTGCTACTATTGTAAGACCGGTACTTCCGCCGCCCGGCTTTACTATATCTATACCGCCGTGACGTCTTGCTCCGCCGTAGCCCGAAGAAACGGACGTTGCGCCTATTGCCGGCCAAACGAATCTGCCGCCTGTTGTAATGACCTTGCCGCCTGAGCTGCCTTTTCCGGTGATCGGTGCCTTTGTGCCTATCTGTATAACCTCGTTTACAGGCTCCGAAAGAGTCACTCTTGAAACCTCTTTCGATGAAACACGAGTGCCGTCAATATAGGTTACAAGCTCCGTAACCTGCTGAACTCCGTTCACACCCTTTGTTGTAACCTTTTTTGTGCCTGTATAGAGATTGGCATTATTTACGTTTGTGCTTGTATAGGCTATTGCTTCATTATGAGTTTCGGTCTTTGTGACCTGCACTCTGACATAGTTTACCTCACTCGAAACAAGCAGCTTGTCGCCGGAACGAATCGTCTCGGAAATGCCGGGATTCAGCTGCACCAATTCGGAAACGGTGAGCCCGTTTGCGGAAGCGATTCCCGAAACGGTATCTCCGTCCTTTACCGTGTAATACACCGCTTCGCTCTTTTTTGATTTGAGCTTGGCGGATAGCTTTTCCGCGTCCCAAACCGTGGCCTCATTATCGGGATAAAGCCCCTGCTCATATGTTATGTTTTCAACGAAGCTCTTTGCCGCGTTGGGGTCGTCTATTTTATAATCGCTGAGTATCTTATCGAAAACGCTTGTAGCGTCCGTCTCATTTTTAACAGCGCACAAAAAATCGCCGTTAATATATATGCCGCAGGCATTGGTGATATTGCTGTCTGAATTTTCTATGAGCTTATCGCACATTGACGAGGAGTCGGTAAGGTCGGTCTTATTTACGACCTTGAGCTGATACTGCGCAGGCTTAATAAGCTCCTGCTCCTTACCGGAGGCAGACGCAGCGGTTTTGAGCCTTGTTTTGGCCTGCTGCTCGGCGTCGAGATATTCAGACTCGTTTTTGGCATAGCCTATTACGGAGCCGTTATATTTTATCTCAAGAGCGAGCGTGGCTTTGTTCCAATAGCCTATCGTGGAGCAAAGCACACCGAGGCAAATAATCGGAACAAGCAGATTTACCGCAAAAGTAAACACTATGCCATGCCTTGAGAATGCCTTTTTTATATAAATACGCAGCTTCGCTTCGGCGGATTTTCTATCTGTATGGATAAGGGAATTTAAGCCTGAGCTGACTCTTTTTATATCTGCCATAAGGAGCTTGAATTCCGCGCTTACGGTTTTGAAGGTCTTGAGTATAAATTTGTCAATCACAAGAAACACGGCAAAAAATACCGCTCCGACTGTTTTTACGGGACGCGAAAGCCCCCTCGACAACCATTTTCCGAATTTCATAAATCCGGAGCCTGCCGTAAAACCTATATGATATATTAAGTTGTAAAGCTTTTCAAAAAACATAACAGCCTCACAATAAAATAGTAAAAGTTATTTTACCATACAATGCGACAAATTTCAACCTTACGCTTTTACATACCCGTTGCCGAACATCTTATCTATTTGGCGTTTTATTCCTTTGTGCTCCGGCAAAAGCAAACCGCCGTCTGTCGCAATTATCATTTGAGCACTCTTTTGCGCCTCGTTGAGCATTCCGGTGTCCGTCAGAATATCCGCAATCCGCAGCGACGGCAATCCGTGCTGCTTTGAACCGAAGAAGTCGCCGGGGCCACGCATTTTAAGGTCCTCATCCGCTATTAAAAAGCCGTCTGTAGTCTTGCACATTATATCAAATCTGCGTTTTGCCTCATCGTTTTGTGCATCCGACACCAAAATACACGTGGAGGGCGCGCTTCCCCTGCCGACTCTGCCGCGAAGCTGATGAAGCTGCGAGAGTCCGAATCGCTCGGCATTTTCAATTACCATAACCACGGCATTCGGCACGTCCACACCTACCTCGATAACCACGGTGGACACAAGAAGCTGTATTTTGCCGCTCTCAAAATCACGCATTATGTTGTCCTTTTCCTTTGGCTTCATTTGACCGTGCAAAAGTCCGAGCCTGTAACCCCTGAATGCGGTATTTTGTAAAAGCTTGTAATACTCCTGTGCAGGTATCAGGTCGCTGTCGCCCTCCTCGACAAGCGGACAGACGATATATGCCTGAAAACCCCTGTCAAGATGCTTCTTTATGAATTTGTATATTCTCTCATGCAGAGCCTGAGACACACAATATGTCTCGGTTTTTTGCCTGCCCGGCGGCAGCTCGTCGAGCACCGACACCGAAAGGTCGCCGTAAATTATGAGTCCGAGCGTTCTCGGTATGGGCGTAGCCGACATAACGAGAATGTTTGGATTTTCTCCCTTTTGGGAAAGCGATGCCCGCTGTGCCACACCAAACCTGTGCTGCTCATCGGTGACGGCTAATCCGAGGCGGCTAAACTCAACGTCGCCCTGTATAATCGCGTGCGTTCCTATGACAAGCTTCGCGGAACCGTCGCGCAACTCTTTTTTTATTTCTCTCTTTTCCTTAGCCGTGCTGCTTCCGGTCAGAAGCACAATCTTTATATCTGTACCGTCAAAGATTTTTGAAAGAGTTCTGTAATGCTGCTCGGCAAGAACCTCCGTAGGTGCCATAAATGCGCTCTGCATACCGTTTTTTGCCGCGTTATATATAAGTGCCGCCGCCACAAGAGTTTTACCGGAGCCGACGTCGCCCTGAAGCAGACGGTTCATCGGCTCACCCGATTTCATATCGGACAGTGCCTCAAAGACCGCTCTTTTTTGCGCTCTTGTCGGAGAAAACGGCAGACGGTGATAAAACTCTTCAGTACAGTCATTTTTGATAACCATCTCGGTTTTTTCTTCACCCGTTCGTTCCTTGATGGATAAAAGTCCCAGCTGCAATATGAAAAGCTCGTCGAAAATAAGCCTTTTTCTCGCCCTGTCAAGTGACTCGAAGCTTTCCGGAAAATGGATGTTGCGTATTGCATAATCAAGAGAGCAAAGGTCGTTTTTCTCAAGTATTTCGGACGGCATAAAATCAGGTATCTCTTTGCAGCCTTTTAATGCCTGCATTGTGCATTTTTCCGTGAGTTTGGAGCTCACATCAGCCGTTTGCGGATAAACGGGACGTATTCTGTCCTTATCCTCTCCTTTTGAAATCAACGGCGATACCATTTGTCTTATGCCGTGCTTATCTACTGTGATTTTGCCGAAAAAGAGATACTCTTCGCCCTCCTTCAGCATACTGTCAATAAACTTGTTGTTAAAAAAGACAAGATTTAATATGCCTATGCCGTCCGTAACGCTTGTTTTTGAAAGCAGCCTGCCTCCGGGTAATCTTACCTTAGAGGGAGTGTAGCTGACAACGGCACGAATACAGCATTCCGTATCAACCGGAGCTTCCCTTATGGGAACAACGCGGCTCCAATCCTCATACGCGCGCGGATAAAAGCGCAAAAGGGCGCCGACCGTATCGACGCCGAGCTTTGAAAATGCCTCGGCACGAGCGGGTCCGACACCCTTTAAATATTGTATTTCGGTTGAAAAGTCCATTATGAACACATCCGAGAATTGTTTTTGAAAACGTCCTGTTATTCGACGGACGAAATGAAGTAGTAAACCGGCTGACCGCCGTTAATGACATTTACCTCAACATTGGGGAAACGCTCCTGAAGCCGCGCCGAAAGGACATTTGCCGAGTTTTCGTCGGCGTCCTCACCGTAAAACACGGTTATAAGCGAGCCGCCGAATTTTTTGACAAGACGGCGTGTAACTCTGTATGCGGCGTTTACAAGGTCATCCTCCACAAGGGTTATTTTGCCGTCCTCCATGCCGAGGTACTGACCCTCCTTGATTTTTTGTCCGCCGAACACGCTGTCACGTGCGGCAAACGTGACCTGAGCCGTATGAACGCTCTCGGCTGCCTTCGCCATATTCAAATGGTTTTCCTTGCTTGAAAGGCTCTCGTCAAAATTGAGCATTGCGGTAATGCCTTGCGGAACAGTCTTTGTTGCGACAACACTGACGCCCCTGTCAGCAAGATTTACGGTTTGCTCCGCCGCCATTATAATATTTTTATTGTTCGGCAAAACAAAAACGTGCTTTGCCGGAGTTGACTCAACGGCATTTAAAATATCATCAGTACTCGGATTCATGGTCTGACCGCCCGAAACAACTACATCACAGCCAAGCTCCTTAAAGAGCTCTGCCATACCGTCACCTGCCGCAACTGCGACAAAGCCGTAATCTTTGGTCGGCTGTACTCTATTGATTTCGGTGTCACGACTTAAATTTTCTTCTTTGTTGTCCTTTTTGGCATCCATACCGACATCGGCATTCGCGTGCTGATAACGCATATTGTCTATTTTTATATTTATGAGCTGACCTATTTTGAGAGCGGCCTGAATTACATTGCCGGGTTCGTTTGAATGGACATGAACCTTTACTATATCGTCATCGTCAACCACAACAACGCAGTCGCCTATCGACTCAAGATATGCCTTTAATTTGAGCGGTGTGCTCTCCGGATTTTTCGATTTGGTTATGAGGAACTCGCTGCAATAACCGTATTTGATGTCTCCCGAAGCCGCCGCCACGACGGATTTGCTTTCCTCGGCATTGCTCTTTGCGGGCGAGGCATCGTCATTGCTTTCTATAAACTTGCCCTCGTTTATATAGCCTCTGATACCGTCGAGTATATAGAGAAATCCCTGGCCGCCGGCATCTACCACGCCTGCCTCTTTGAGAACGGGCAAAAGCTCAGGTGTTTCGGCAAGAGCCTCCTGCGCCGCGCGGTAAGCCTCGTCGAGAACAGCACCGCAGTCATCTGAGGCGAGTGCCTCCGCCGCTGCCGCCGCCTTGCGTACAACGGTTAAAATAGTACCCTCGGTGGGCTTCATAACAGCCTTATAAGCCGACTCTTTGCCGAGAGTGAGAGCTGCGGCAAGGTCTTTGCCGCCTACCTCCTTTTTACCCTTGAAGCCGTTTGAAATACCTCTGAAAACGAGCGATAATATAACGCCGGAATTTCCTCGCGCGCCTCTCAAAAGAGCTGCGGCGGTTTTGGCCGCGACGATACTCAAATCCTCGTCATCGCTTACCACCTGAAGCTCCCTGACTGCCGCCGAGGAGGTCATTGACATATTTGTTCCGGTATCGCCGTCCGGTACCGGAAATACGTTGAGCGCGTCAACGTCCTTTCTGTGATTCAGTATATTGTTAGCGCCGGAAATGAAAGCGCGTTTAAACTGCTTACCTGTTAACAAAACTTGTACACTCCTATTATTCTTTCATTCCGTCAACAAACACATTGACTTTTTTCACGCCGAGACCCGTTGACTGCTCGACGGTATATCTGACCTTGTTTGTTATGGAATCCACTATGGTTCCGATATTAACGCCGTAAGTCACGATTATGTGAAGATCTATTATTAAATCGCCGCCGTCGGCACGCACGCCGACGCCCTTATCCGGATAATTCTTACGTTTAAAAAGAAGCGACCGAAGCCCCTGTGACGCGCCGCTGTTAGCCATACCCGCAACGCCGAAGCACGAAGTTACGGTTTGACCGATAAGCTCCGAAAAATAATGCTGATGTATCTCAATAACGCCGAGATAATTTTCAATTTTAATCATACATCGGTTTATATTGCAAAAGCGCAATATTCTCCTTTCCTGTGATGTTGTTATTATATACCATAAACCGCACAAATACAATATTGTATCCGAACGGCGGCTCAGCTTAAGCTCCAGCGGCAAATCCCCGCATAGAGATGGTCGGAGGAATACGAGAAATCCGGCTTTAGGCCCTTTTTATACGCCGCAAGGCCGCTCCTGTAACAAACGGGAACAAACGGCATATCGTTTAAGAAGCTGTCAAGGAACTCTGAAAGCCCTATGCTACCCTCGCAAAAGGCTTCGTAATCGGTAACCGCACGCAACGAGAAATCTATACCCTTTGACGCAGACCCCTTTTCCGAAAAGAACGGGCGCAAATCAAGATTTTCGGTAAGCTTGATTTCTCCTAAATACAGGTCAAAATCACCGGAAGCGATTTTCTGGTTGTATTTATCAAGCGGAACGGCATCAAATGTCACGGAAAAGCCTATGCTTCTGAGGCTTTCGGCTATGCTGTTCGCCGCCGCCGCGCGGAAGCTGTTTTCGCTGTTCACAAGAAGAGACACCTTAAGGTTCTGTGAGCCGTTTGTAAGAGAACCGTCCTTTGCATATTTATTATATCCTGTTTTTGTCAGTATGGACTTTGCCTTGTCGACATTTGCACTCTCGGCGAAATTGATGTTTGTAATTCCCGAAAGTTCTGAAAACGCAGGATTGAACAGAAGCGGAGCTGCTGTTGCATAGCCCTGATACGACGACGAAGCAATGTCTTTTTTATCTATTGCATAATATATTGCGGTTCTGACGGCGGACGATGAAAGAACGTCCTTTGAGTCGTTAATACCGAGAAAAACAAGGTTGTTCATATTGACCGTACTGCTGTCAACGGAGACATGGCGGTAAACGCTGTCGCTCATATCCTTGAAGAGAAAGTTCACATTGCCTATTTCGAGAGCATTTTCGGCATAGGTGAAATTTTCTATTTCATAAAGCTTTATCTCGGGTATATTTACGCTGCCGCCGTAATTTTCATTCTTGGAAAACACCCCGTCGCTGTACACATAAGGGCCGCTGCCTATCGGTATATTTTCCGTCTTATCGGCTGTACCGTTTTTTACAACGGGAAAACTGAGTGCATTCAGCACATACGGGTCCGGTGAAGAGAGCGTAAACGTAACAGCTCCGCCGGACGCCTTTGCCGACTGAATATTTGACAGCAGCTGCCCGTAGCGCGACGACGCCTTTGCTTTATTGAACGAATATACGACGTCCTGCGGCGAAACGGATGAACCGTCCGAAAAGCGCGCACCTGAGAGTGTAACGGTAACCGAAGTTCCGCTAATATCACCCTTTTCGGCTATCACATTTTCGGGCGTATAGTCTGCCTTGACCTTAAAAAGCGGGTCGTAGGCTAAATCCGTAAGGCTTATATTTTCCGTGCCGACGGCAAAAAAAGGATTCAGCGAATCATTATTGGAATACGGCAAAACAAGGTCGTTTGCCGATGAGGCGGTGCTGTCGCCCGAGGCGGCAGAGCCGGTCTGCTCATCCGAGCCGCCGTTGCCGTTATCCTTGCGGCAGGCCGAAAAAATACATACCGCAGAAAGCAAAAGGCATATTGCAGAAAATATTTTCTTTTTCACTGTCGCACTCTCCTTTTAAAGCGATATTCTCTGAATCCGAACGGTTTTTGCCGTGTCACGGCTTACGGTGAATATAACACCGTCAAGCTCGGCTTCACCGTCGGGATTTTGAAAGCGCACCGGCAAATTGGTTTTCATCTTTTCTATCGCAAGCTCGGGGGTAACGCCCAATACGGACATTTTAGGCCCGGTCATGCCTACATCGGTTATATATCCCGTACCGTGCGGCAATATTTGCTCGTCTGCCGTGGGCACATGGGTGTGAGTTCCAAACACAGCCGAAGCCCTTCCGTCAAGATAAAAGCCCATAGCGCGCTTTTCGGCAGTCGCCTCTGCATGGAAATCGACAATTATTATATCGGTTTCTCTTTTCAGCTTCTCCAATACACGGTCTATACATATAAAGGGATTTTCGAGCGGCTCCATAAACACCGTGCCGCAGAGATTTACCACGCCTACCCTGTATGCGCCCCTGTCAACTATCGTATAGCCTCTGCCGGGAGCCTCTTTTCCGTAGTTTGCTGGCCTTAAAAGAAACTCGTTTCTCTCAAGCTCGTCATATATTTCACGACGTCTGAAGGTGTGGTTGCCGCCGGTTACAACATCCGCGCCGCTCGTAAAAATATCATCGGCGGACATCGGCAATATGCCGTTCCCGACAGCGGAATTTTCGCCGTTTACAACCGTCACGTCTATATTATTTTCTCTTTTAAATTTCGGTAAACAATTCCTCAGCTTTTCGCAGCCCGATGCCGATACGACATCGCCCACGGCGAGGATGTTTATTGTATTTGACATAATGCACCGTTTCTGTTTGTTTTTTCGAAAAGCTAAGCCCCGATAACACTCAAAGTTTTTCTCTTTAAGGCATCAGGGCTTAAAAATTATTTCGCGTAATCGACAGTCCTGTTTTCGCGTATGATGTTGACCTTTATCTGACCGGGATATTCAAGCTCATCCTCAATCTTTTTGACAACTTCGCGCGCAACAAGTGCCATCTGATCGTCACTTATAACTTCGGGCTTAACCATTATGCGAATCTCACGGCCTGCCTGAATTGCAAATGACTTCTCAACGCCCTCAAACGACGTTGCTATTTCTTCGAGTTTTTCAAGACGCTTGATGTAGTTCTGAACATTTTCGCGTCTTGCGCCGGGTCTTGCGGCTGAAATTGCGTCCGCCGCCTGAACGAGACAAGCAACAACCGTCTTTGCCTCCACGTCGCCGTGGTGAGCCTGAATTGCATGTACTACATTCTCGTTTTCCTTATATTTCCTTGCGTATTCAACGCCCAAATCGACATGAGAGCCTTCAAATTCACGGTCAAGCGCCTTGCCTATATCGTGAAGAAGTCCCGCTCTTTTAGCCGTTTTAACATCGGCACCGAGCTCTGCCGCCATAAGCCCCGCTATGTAGGAAACCTCAAGCGAATGATTAAGCACATTCTGGCCGTAGCTTGTGCGGTATTTTAATTTTCCGAGTATCTTGACAAGCTCCGGATGTATGCCGTTTACACCTGCGTCAACTACTGCGCGTTCACCGGTCTGACGTATGGTCTGCTCAACCTCGCGCTTTGATTTTTCGTACATCTCCTCAATGCGTGCGGGATGTATTCTGCCGTCGGAAATAAGCTTTTCGATAGTAAGTCTTGCTATTTCGCGGCGAACCGGTTCAAAACTTGAAACGGTTATGGCTTCCGGTGTGTCGTCGATTATAAGGTCAACACCGGTTATTGTTTCGAGTGTGCGTATGTTTCTGCCCTCGCGGCCGATTATACGGCCCTTCATCTCGTCATTGGGAAGAGTAACCACCGAAACCGTGGCTTCTGCAGCCTGATCAGCGGCACAGCGCTGTATTGCGGTAGAGATTATCTCACGCGCAAGAGCGTCCTGCTCATCCTTGGTTCTCTGCTCAAAGTCCATAATTTTAACGGCCTTGTCGTGAGTGAGCTCCTCATCGAGATTTTGCAAAAGCAAGGTCTTAGCCTGTTCCTTTGTATAGCCCGAAATTTTTTCGAGCATATCGAACTGGCTCTTTTTGATTTTTTCAACCTCTTCGAGTTTTTTATCGGCTGTTTTGACCTTTTCGTTTAAAGCTTCTTCTTTTGCTTCAAGAGCCTCTGTCTTTTTATCGAGAGACTCCTCTTTTTGAATTATTCTGCGTTCCTGCCGCTGAACCTCCGCTCTGCGCTCTCTGTTTTCCTTTTCAGCCTCGGATCTCAACGAATGGATTTCGTCCTTTGCTTCCAAAATCGCTTCTCTCTTTTTATTTTCCGCTGTCTGAACAGCCTGATTTACGATTCTGGTAGCTTCCTCCGTAGCTGAGCCTATGGCAGACTCCGCCACCTTTTTACGGTGTACCTCGCCGAGTACAAATCCGACGACTCCGAAAACAACTGCAGCTGCGACTGCGGCTATTATAGCTATCGTTACAGGATTCAAAAAGTTCTGCACCTCCTTTTGGTTTTTAGTTTTCCGATTATCATGCTTGAAAATAAGAAAATTTATTGGTTTTTGACAGTGTAACGGTATCATTTGTAATACTGTTCGCATTTTAATACACTATCTAAGATATTTTATATCTTTTTATATAATAAGTCAAGAAAAAGCGGACCGTTAGGCACAAAAACTGTCGATATATAAGATACAAAAGACGCGCCGCAAATGCTCACAGCCGTTGCGACGCGCCAAACACGATTTAAAATTTTTAACGTATAGCCGAAACCGAATTACGCGAGCTTGAGATCCTCCCAAAGCTTTGAAAGAAGATCAAGCGTATCCTGGTCAAGATTGTGGAAGAACTGCGTTTTCACTTCCTGCTTGGGGTAGAGCACCTCGTTATCCTTATACTCATACCTGTCATCGCTGAGAACAGCCGTAACGGGGCAGAGATAGCCGAGATAATTGGCGTTGTGGAGTGCTACCTCGGGCTCGCACATATAATTTATAAACAGCTCGGCAGCCTTTTTGTTTTCAGAGCTTGACGGGATGCACATTACGTCAACAAATTTATTTGTTCCCTCCTTGGGGTAAACAAATGCAAGATCGTCATTTTCCTGCTTCATAGTGAGGTAATCTCCTGCATAATACGGAGCCATGGCGGCTTCGCCAGCCTCCATCTTATTAAATACCTCATCCATAACATACGACTGAATCAGCGGCTTTTGCTCCTTGAGCTTTTCCTCCGCAGCGCGCCACTCATCGGGATTCGTCGAGTTTACATCGTAGCCGAGTAGATACTGCGCCACACCGAATGCATCGCGTGAATTGTTGAATGTGAGAATTTCGCCGGAATATTTCGGATCCCACATAGCGCTCCAGCTGTCGGGCTTTTCGGAAACCATGGTCGTATTATAGATAAGTCCGACCATACCGCCCGTGTAAGCTACTGTATACTCGTTGTTTTCGTCAAAGAAAAGGTTTTTGTATTCGTCGCCGATACCCTCATAATTGGTTATCACCGAATAGTCAAGCTTCTGTAAGAGTCCCTCGTTCTTTAAACGCTCTGCCATATAATCCGACGGAATTATAACATCGTAATTTACTCCGCCGCTCTTGAGCTTTGCATAAAGGTCCTCGTTGCTGTCATACATATTATAGTTGACCTTTATTCCCGTGAGCTTTTCAAATTCGGAGATGACGTCAACGCTTCCGCCCTCGCCGTCGGAAATGTACTCACCCCAGTTATATACATTTATTTCGGTACCTTTGAGCTCCTCGATATAATAATTTCCGAGAAGAGCGGCCGTATCAAGCTTTTCGGTTTTAAGCGAGCAGCCCGAAAGCATAAGTATTCCCGCAAGCAAGGTCAATGTTAATACAACAGAAATTATCTTTTTCATTTTTCACGTTCCTTTCTCAACCCTCTGAGCCTTTGGCTCTTTTACGTTCCTTCTTTTCGCTGCGCGCCTGAAGCACATTCATAAGAATCATAAGCACAAGCACCGATACAAATATCAGCGTCGATAACGCATACATATCGGGTTTCACCTTCTTCTTTGTCATTGAGAAAATGACTATCGGAAGAGTCTGGAATTTTGCACCGCTTACAAAATAGCTGATTATGAAGTCGTCCAGCGAAAGCGTAAAGGCCATTATAAAGCCGGTTATTATACCGGACTTGATATTGGGAAGCACAACCTTGAAAAACGCGGAGGTCGGTGTGCAGCCGAGGTCCTGCGCCGCCTCCGAGAGATGGCGGTCGGTCTGTCGAAGCTTCGGCAATACGGAAAGTATGACATAAGGCAAATTAAACGTGACGTGAGCTATTAAAAGCGTGGGGAAGCCCAAAACGCTGCTCGACGACACTATTTTGCCGGCAAATACAAAAAGGAGCATCATCGAAACACCCGTAACTATTTCCGGATTCATCATAGGTACGTTTGTAACGGTCATAACGGCACTTCTCAGCCACCGTTTTTTCATTGCATTTATTCCGACTGCCGCCGCCGTTCCGATAATAATCGAAATAAGAGCGGAGGTAACGGCTAAAACAAGTGTGTTACGAAGAGCCGTAAGAGCCGTGGCGTTACGGAACATTTCGACATACCATTTCAGCGAAAATCCCGACATAACGCTTGTGCTGTTTGAGGCGTTAAACGAGAACACCACCATAACGAGCATCGGGGCATAAAGAAATAACATTATAAGAGCGATGTATATTTTTTTGAGAGCTTTCATATTATCATCGCCCCCTCTTCATTATCGGCAAAGCGATTCATAATAAGCATACATACTATTATGAGAAGCATCAGCACAAGCGAGAGCGACGCTCCGAGATTGTAGTTGTACGCTGACTGGAACTGCATTTCAATGGAGTCTCCGATAAGCAGGAATTTTCCGCCGCCGAGCTTTTGGCTGATATAAAATGTACTTACCGACGGGACGAACACCATTGTTATACCGGAGATAACGCCGGGCAGGCTTAGCGGAAAGATGACCTTTTTAAGTACCTGAAGCTTACCCGCTCCGAGATCCTGTGCCGCTTCAACAAGGCTTTTATCAAGCTTTGACATAACGGAGTATATCGGCAGCACCATATACGGCAAAAAGTTATATACCATTCCGAGGATTACCGCGCCCGGAGTGTTGATAAGCTGTGCCGTGGGCAGCCCCACAGCCTTTAAAAGCGAATTTATAAGGCCTGTATTTGAGAGAATCGTTATCCACGAATATGTGCGGATAAGGAAATTCATCCACATGGGGAGCATTATGAGCATCATTATGGTTCGCTGAGTGTTCGCACGGCTCTTTGCCATAATATACGCGAGCGGATATGCAAGAATAAGGCAAATGACCGTAGCCAAAACCGCATACCACGCAGATCTGCCGAAGATAGCTCCGTAGGATGAGAGCGCCTTGATATTGTCAAGGGTAAATGCACCGCTGCGGTCGGTAAAGGCGTAGTAGATTACCATTATAAGCGGAGCCAAGATAAAAAGCACCGCCCATATCATATACGGAGCGTTTATGAGCTTTAAGGTGAGAGAAGACTTTTTCATGGCTTACTCTCCAATCTCGGAGACTTCGTCTTCATCCGTAAGCTCTGCATTGGGGTCGGAAAGCTCGTCAAATTCTTCGCTGAACGAGCTGTAATCGCCGTAAAGACCCGAATATTCGCTCTTTTTCATTATCTGAATTTCATCCGGCTTTATCGAAATACCTATACGGTCGCCGACTTCGGCTTTTTCGGTGGTCTGTATCATCCACTTAAAGCCTTTAATGTCAACGATTATTTCATAGTGAACGCCCTTAAACGTAACAGAGGTAACGTCGCCGGAGAGCATACCATCCCCTGGCGGCACCATATCTATATCCTCCGGTCGCACAACTACATCTACGGGTTCGTTAAGGCCGAAGCCCTTATCGACGCAGCGGCAGCGCATACCCTGGAATTCGACGTTGTAGTCGGAGAGCATAACACCGTCCACAATATTGCTTTCGCCTATGAAATCCGCAACAAAAGCGTTCTGCGGTTCATTGTAAATATCGGTGGGCGAGCCTATCTGCTGAATAACGCCGCCGTCCATAACCACTATGGTATCGGACATGGAGAGTGCTTCCTCCTGGTCGTGCGTTACATATATAAACGTTATGCCGAGCCGCTGCTGTATGGCTTTGAGCTCGCTTTGCATATCCTTGCGAAGCTTTAAGTCAAGTGCTCCGAGCGGTTCGTCGAGAAGCAATACGCGCGGTTTAACGGCAAGGGCGCGCGCAATTGCGACGCGCTGCTGCTGACCTCCGGAAAGCGAAGAAATATTGCGTTTTTCAAATCCCTTGAGGTTTACGAGCGAGAGCATCTCTTCAACGATTTTTTTAATTTCACTTTTTGACTTCTTCTGAAGCTTTAAACCGAAGGCGATATTGTCCGCAACGTTAAGGTTGGGGAACAGTGCATAACGCTGAAAAATGGTGTTCACCTGTCGTTTATGAGCAGGAACACCATTTATTTTTTTACCTTCGAAAATGACATCGCCGCTGTCCGGAGAGAGAAACCCGGCTATTATACGAAGTGTCGTCGTTTTACCGCAGCCCGAGGGTCCGAGTAAAGTGACGAATTCGCCGTCGTGTATCTCGAGACTCACATCTTTTAGTATAGGCTGGTCGTCAAAGCTTATTGAAACGTTCTTAAGGTCAATTATTACTGCTTTGTTTTCCAATTATGCAGCCCCTTTCCAACCGATAGATATTGTTGGGAAGTACAAAAGTATGCACTCCCTAATTGGTATGAGATAAATATAATTTGAAAATCATAAAAAGTCAATGTTTTTATCGAAAAACGGCGGAATATATTTTCCCGACGATACCGCCGAAGCCGAAACGAGCAAAAATTTGTGCTCCGCCGCAGCTTCGGGGCATAAAAAAAGTAAGCGGGGAAAACATCCTCGCTTACCTTTATTTCTTTAAATTATTCCTGTGCGGGAGCGCCTACCGGGCATGTATCTGCACAAGTACCGCAGTCAATGCACTTATCTGCATCTATTTCATACTTGCCGTCGCCTTCGCTGATAGCCTCAACCGGACACTCAGCAGCACAAGCGCCGCATGAAATGCAGTCATCCGAAATCTTATATGCCATTTTACATAACCTCCTTTATTATGTTTAAACACATTGTAACATATATTTTTTGAATTTCAATACCATATTTGATAATGTAAAAAATTTTTTATCACTCTTTGCTTTTTGCAAAAACGGCCTTGAGATTTGCACCCTTTAAAATGAATATTTCGCGGAAAAGCATAACCGAGAGAAAAGAAATAGTACCGCCCATAAGCACGTCGCTGAAGAAGTGAGCGCCGACAACTATTCTGCTTACGGCAACAATTCCCGTGAACAATATCGGGCATATCCAAAGGGCGGCTCTTTTGCCCTTACTCTTTATACCGAGAGAATCCGCGAGCATTATAAGCCCGTAGCTCATTCCCGCGGCACAGGTGTGACCGCTCGGGAAAGACTTGCACGCGTCTGTCGTGCCGAAGAGCGTCATCATTTGCGCCTTATCCATCTGACCGTTTCTCACATACCATCTTGTGAAATTCGCAAATCCGCCTATCGAAGCACCGCCGGCGGTATTCATAGCGCGGTAACGCATACGTCCGAACGGAATTTTAACTATCGCAACCACGGCATTTGCGAGTATTACGGTGCAAATCATTGCAAACGCAAAGTTTATAAGCTTTTTTATGGATTCATCGGAGAAATTCTTTACGGCAAGGGTTCCGAACAGCATAAAAAGCGCCGCCAAAAACAACGCAACCCCCGACAAAAAAGCCGAGCCCTTGTAGCTCTCCGCATTCAGGTGTTGTAAAAGATAGCCCACGGTCTCACTTAAAAATGCGTAATATGCCGCAGTACCCGCTATGACGCCTATAACTTCAACAATATCCTTTATCGGGCGTTTTTTCCAAAATCTGCGAACACCCCAAAAGAGTATCTGTATACTGAATGCAAGCATAAAATAAACAGGCGCGCTGCCGACGCTCTCAAATGTGGCACCGAACGGGTCGTTAGTGTAATACGAATGTGACGCCAAAGCATGCCGCGTCAGGATATCGCTCACCTGCAAATCGGTAAACGTAGCGGTTAAAAGAAGTCCGCCGAACAAAACTACAAACAGCAATATTGAAATCAGGGTTTTAGATTTTTTTGTCATTTCATGTACCCCTTTCGGATATTTTACATAAATTTTACCATAAATCAACATTCAAGGCAATTAAAATTTTTATCCTGCCGTATGGTTTGACAATGCATTTTGCGTATGCTAAACTCTTTCTAAAAAATTAACGGAGAGATAAATGAAAACACTTTACATATCGGATATGGACGGAACGCTCCTGAATGACGGCGGGAAAGTAAGCCGCCGCAGCGTCGAAATAATAAATGAGCTTATAAAAAACGGTATGCTGTTTACCGTTGCTACCGCAAGAAGCGCAATGTCTGCCGCAGAGCTTTTGAAGGATATTGACATATCCGTGCCGGCGGTGCTTATGAACGGGGTGTTTCTGTTTGATTTAAAGAACAAAAAAGCAGTTACCTACCACGAGATACCGAAGGACGCCTTTTTTGCGATAACGGAAATATTTGTGCGAAGAAACAAATCGCCGTTTGTCTTTTTCTACGGCGACGACGGAAAATTCACAATAGAATACACTGATTTCAAATTGCCCATTCACCGTGATTTTTACGAAAAAAGGAAGGGTAAATTCTTCGGCGAATTTAAAAAAGTCTCCGAATACGAGATTTTAGACGATATGCACCCCGTTTTTATAAGTCTTTCCGACGGATATGACGAACTGAAGCCCATCTATGACGCGGCGCAGAAAATAAACGGAGTCACCTGTTCTTTTTACGCCGACACATACACCCCATACTGGTTTCTCGAAATATACAGCAGTAAGGCGAGCAAGGCTAACGGCGCACAGGAGGTTATGGCTCTGGTCGGCGCGGACAAAATCGCGGCGTTCGGCGACAACAGAAACGATATACTTCTGTTTTCGCTGGCGGACAGAAAATACGCCGTCAAAAATGCTGTCCCGGAGCTTCGGCAGATTGCCGATGAAGTCATAGGGGAAAACAATAATGACGGCGTAGCTGAATTTTTGAAAAAGGATTTTAAGGCATAATATGTTTTAAAATCGGTATTTTTTTGATGACGAACGACAGTACGGCGCATATAATATATGCTATAAACGGCATAAACACCGAATAATACACGGGATGCTCCGCAAAAACAGCCACTTTATCAAACGCAAACAAAACGAGCATATGCGTAACATATATTCCGAGGCTGAGCGACGACAGGGCTCTTATGAATTTTTCCGGAATAACCCTGAAAAGCCGCTCCCATTTGATATATTTCGCTGCCGTAAATACGGCGGCGGACATAGGCAGGCAGGCTATCGACGTATAGTCCATAAACAAAGTGTCGGTTTCCCCGCTTTTTTTGCTGACAATATATGTTCCGAAAAACATCAGAGCGGCTCCGAAAATACCCGACATATAAATAAGTATACGCGCCTTTTTGGTATAATCCTTGTTTTTTATAAGCCAGCCCATAAAGACAAATACCACATAACCCGTTACTATAACCGGAGTCAGTCCACCGTATACGGGAATTACAAATCTGTTGACGAGCGGCAAAACCGAATTGAACACAAAGCCGAGAACGCACACATACTCTATGGTTTTGATGTTTTTCTTATCCGCGGCGAGCGAAAACAGCGGCAGGCACATATATACGGCAAAAATGCAATAGAAAAACCAAAATACATAATTTGCCTCGTTATTGAATATCGCAAGGAAAAGCCCCTTTGCGCTCATGGGCGCGGTTGCCTGCTTTAACACAAACGGGCGTACCCAGTAAATCAGCGACCAAAAAAGAAACGGTGCAAGTGTTCTTGCGGCACGTTTTTTAAAGAACGTCTTTGTATCGTATTTTTTACGGTAATCAAGTAAATTTGCACCGGTTATCATAAAAAACACGGGCACGGCAAAATGAGCTACGGTCTGCAAAAACATATATATGAACCAAAGGCGTGTTTTCTGATAATAAAAAACTCCGCCGGAGCAATGCAGCACCACAACGGCAAAACAAGACAGAATATTTAGAATATCGATATAATAAAGCCTTTTTGGGCTGTTTGTTCCATCGGCAGGCAATTTACCGCTCCCCATTTTATCAACTCCTTTTAATGTTTATATCATAAGTTACTTTGACCGTTTTGTCAATTACGCGCGCATAAAAAGGGTTTGACAACAACGCCGCTAAATGGTATTATAAACAGCGGAAATTAAAAATCTATACTTTATCGCTTCTCGGTAATACGAGGCTTTGATTTTTAATATCATATATTATATCGTGCGGCAAATCGGCAGATACCGTGTCCGATAATGCGTCCACGCCGAAAACGGTAAAATCGCAGAAATGCGTTTTTATATTTGCGGAACAAGCCGAAAGTAAGCTCCGCCTCGGATGTCCTCGCCGTGTAAAATTCAGAGGACAAAACTTAATATGCGGGTATGGCGGAATTGGCAGACGCGCAAGATTCAGGTTCTTGTGGAGGCAACTCTGTACAGGTTCAAGTCCTGCTACCCGCACCACGACGCCGTTTTTGAAAACGGCAACAAAAAACGCTGAAAAGCCTTGTGTATCAAGGGTTTTCGGCGTTTTTTAATTATCAAAATGTCACCAATTTTTGCGCTATTTTGTGCCATTTGCGGCTATTTAAAAGAAAAAATGCAAGTCAAATGCAAGTCAAAAATTTTCACGCTTTTATAAGAGCGTTTATTTTTTTCTTCTTTGGTCGGTCCACGGCTCGCTTTCTTTAACAAGCCACATTTTCCCAATCTTTATTGCCGGCAACAACCCTCGACTTATTTTGTGGCGGACGGTCGAGGGGTCGACTCCGTGCTTTCGAGCGTAGTCAGACACGGACATCATTTTATCTCGTTGTCCGTAAAATGCAATTTCGCTGCGCTCGACTATATCCGCTCCGCAAGCCTCGACGGCTTCGTCAAAGGTTGGAAATTCTGAGACAACGCCTGCGCCTATTGATAAGCAATTTTTAAACGCTTTGGCGCAAATGAATTTACCATCCGCAGTTATAAAAACTGCATAATCCTCGCTAACCTTAATCGCAAAAAACTCGAACGAGCCGTCTACATAAATAAAATGTTCGTTAAGTGCTATTTTGTCAAAGTTAATATTTTCAAGTCCATTTTTTTTAAGTGTTTTCATTCCTTGTCAGCTCCTTTTATTTCAATCTTTCAAATCCTGTCGGCGCATAATGTGTTCCGTGTTCTTCGTCAACTTTCATTAAGTAATTTTCGATTTTGTTATTGACTTCAGCTAAAAAGTCTGCAAACTCATCATAAGCACCGCTTTCCTCTCTCCACGTCCAAGAATCGTTGCCATATTCTTCCCGTTCTTCTTCAGTGAGGTCGAAGTAATCCGCATCGGTCGGGATGTCTCCCGAGTCGTGGCTAAAGTCTATCGCAGGAAGAGCAGCTTCTACGAGCATTTCGTTAATGCCGTAATCGATGTAAGCCCACAATGTGAAATATTCGCTTGATTCGCAATTCCACATACTCTCCCATGAGGTGTGAATCTTATGCCTTATGCTCGCAAGCTTCTCAAGCGCATCGTGCTGCTCTTCGGTTAATGTTTCAATTTCAGCATTTTCTCGCATAATCTTTTCGACATATCTGCGCTTTGCTTCGTATCTTTCTTCCATTTTCAACACCTCATTTTTAGCTTACAATCTTTTTGCATCATTATATGTTTCCTAAAGGTGTGTCCCTTAGTTCTCTTATATAATACCACGTTATCGTGGTATTGTCAACAGGCATTTTAAAAAAAGCAAAAAAACTTCAACTGAAGTTTTTTAAAACAAAAACGCCGACAAATAAATGTCGGCGTTGTCTCCGCTCAACCTACACATGGCAGGTCAGCAATGTTTAATTTAAATAGTTCCCGGTTTGCTTTTTGCAATCGTCCCGCGAACATCGCTTATGTTCGATGCAACCGATACGGCGAGTTCACTGATTAAATCAGAACAATTAAGACGTCCGCCGTTTGTATCCTGAAAGATTGCGTGTGTTTGGTAATATCCGGAACGTGCTACTGTGGGCGCGTTAACGCCATTCAAAACAGAAACGGCATTTCCTGTTGTTTGCCCGATTACGGCACTCTTGCTGCCGCTTGTTCCGGTGTAACCGTAGTATTCGCCGCCGTTAATTTTGAGCAAACTTGCCGTTGCCGGTAGAAAACAGTACGAATCGCCCGATGCATTCGCCACGCTGGCGCGGCAGTTTGTGAAATTACCCGTTTGAGCTATAAAGCTTTCGCTGTAAGCCGTTATCCAGAATCGGCAATCCTCAGCAGATACAGAGCCGCTGTTTGAATCGAACATTTTTACTTTCGTATTCGTGGAAGTTTGAGTCGCGATTACATTTGCTCCAACAACATGTACATCGGAGCCGGAAAAAACAACATTTGATGTGCCGGCTGTTATAGGCAGCGATATTTGCGTGCAGGTCGAGAAGTCAAAAGTTATACGCCTCTTTACGCTTTCGGCAAGGCCGAAGTTAAACCATTTATATGGATTGGCCGCCGTGCCTGCGCCTGCGCAGGCAGCAGTCGCGCCAAATGTTCCATATATCTTTATTGTTTTTGAGCTGTAATCGAGATCGTCGCTCAACCACGCTTGCGCAAGCTCCGAAAGCTTCACGTTGTCATCGGCTCCGTTGCATTTATATTCGCATTCATCAGCTGCATTTAATTTGGCAACGGCATTTTGCAACGCGGTTATTTCATCTGCCACGCTGAGAATTCCCGTACCGTCGATTGATTTGTAGCATTTAACCTCAATCTCTGTGCCGGCCGTAAGCGGCAAGCCGCTAAACGTTATCACACTGTTTTCAAGCGTGTAGTCAACGCCTTCTGTGTCAAGAACGCCATTTGTATATACTTCAATGAATGTTGTTTCGGCATCATATTGGGGAATGTCAAACGAAACTGTGTTTGTTTCAGCTTCAATCGCTGTGCGCCAATTATAGCGTTTAAAGAGCGTTACGCTTGACAGCGTGTTTTTTGTTGCTTCAAACCACTCGTTAAATGTTCCGTCAAGACTTTTGAAAAATGAGTTGTCCCCGGAAGTTGAATACACCCAGCCGCACAGCTGTGCATCACTTCGGGTATCTTTAACAGAAAGACTTGTTGCATTTGTGCCGACGTATATATCGGCAAGAACAAGGTCATATACGTTGTTATCGCGAACTGGGGCAGGCTTTGTCGGGCTATTGCCGGCAATTCCTTGCTCGTAGACAAGTGATATGCTACGAGCCGATAAATTCTTATTCAATCTTAAAAAGACACGGTCGTAACGTGTGCCGCCTGCCGGCGCTGTAACTGCCGCGAAAGAGTATGATGTATCGTTGTAGTAATAGTGGCCGTCAATCCAAGCACGCCCAACGCCGACTGTTACGACCATACCATCCGCTGTTACTTTTAAGTCGTCATTCTGGCTACGTAACACGCCATTGTTGATTATGACAGCTAAATTTTCGCAATAATCATTAGCGTTATATTTGCGGTCGTATTCGCCGTTTGTCAACAATGCGTTAAAAAAACCCGATTTTTGCATTTTAAAAAACCTCTCTTATTCGAATTTGATTTCAGCAGAATATCCGCTGCTGTCTTGACTTTCAAGAATTTCACAAATACGCGAATTCACATATACGTTTATGTCATTGCTTTGCACGGTGACGATATCGCCGAGTTCGAAATCATTTTTGCAAGAATAATTTCCGTTTGTCGTGTCGACCGTTCCCTCAAACGTTTCAGTTGCAACAAGCGGTGTTAATTCCTGTTTGCCTTTCGTTTCGAGCAGCGTCTTGTATTCTTCTACGGTGTAAGCTTGTTCAACATCGTTTTCGTCTTTGTATGTTTTGTTTATCGACGAAGCGTCGATAAACACTTCACGGCGATTAAGCCCGGCGTTATTTCCGCCAATCAATGAATAAAAACGCTCTAAGCCCTCGCCCTCGCCGCCAATCAACGCTACATTCTTTTCGGTGCTTGTATTGTAGACGTAATCACTTGAGGTCAGGTTGTCATATTCTTTACTGAAGATAATCGGAATGTTTCCGGCTGTGTTGTTGATTGACCGGTCGGTGCCGGCATATATGGTGTATAAGAATTTTTCGCCGCTTAAAAGGCACTTCGCAGACAACCCATATTCTTCAAGCACGCTGTCTGTGTATGAAAGTAAATTCTCGTATGACACTTGTTTTTCGGCCGTTTTGCCGTCCTCGCTAACAATCACTTGAGGAAAGCCTTTTGCGCTGTTTAATTCTAATATTGACATATTCCGTTTGTCGTCAAATTCACATCGGATTGCATTTGCTTCAACAACTTTTCTGACGGCTTTTTCTACATTGCCGCGCAATATTGTTGCTGTATTCGTTATCCCGCTCAGGTTGTAAATCAACCGCCGTTCGAGAAGTGATTTTGCGAAACGACCGCTTGCCGTGAGAGTGGCGCCGTCTTCCGCGCTTTCGGTTATTTCGATTTTTTCAATGATTCCGACTTCGTCATCGTCCGGCCGTGTTATATATCGCCCGATTTTTAACAAATCAACAAATTCGGATGTTGCCGCGGTGTGAATTTCAAAATCGCCAACGCCAAAATAAACGGAATGCCATATTATAGCCGACGCTGTATCGATGATGCCGATTATCCTCGTATCCGCTCCGCGGATTTCTACATATTCAATCATTATATGTACCTCTGCTTATATATAAGCGAAAAAGACATATTTTCATTGTTGTCGTCATCGCTGTTTATTGAGAATGTGTTATCACCCGGCAGAAGCTGGAGCCAAGTGGAGCGCGGCTTTATTTTTTCATATAGATTTGAGCCTTTATACATGACTTTTTTGTTCTTTTTGTGTGTAGTGATTATAACTTCTTCGCCGGAGTTTAACGTAAACGGGTTTCCGTCATAGCCTACGCCGAAGAAGCCGCCGTATTCGTCGTATATAATCGGATTTGTGACAATATTGTGAGCAAAAATGCGAATTTCAAGCCCTACGGTAACATCTCCGTGATTTCGGAAAGATTTTGTGCGAATTGTGTCATATTCGCCGAGCGGTATTCCCGTTTCAGGGAAAAATAACATATCGGCGGGGCTGTCCGTGAAGTAATGCAAATCAAGAGATTCGCTTATTTCTCTGATTGCCTCTTCAAAATCTTCCCAAAACGGCTGCTCACAACGCAATGTTATTTGCATGACCGCAGTTTTCGTCCATCGTGGCATTTCAATTGATTTGACTATGCCATTTATAACAACAGTGCGGTTGTTTTGCGTCCACATAAGCTCGCCTTGCTGCTTTAATTTTACAACTTTTAATATTTCACGCTTTGCATTTTCGACGTCAACGCTGTCTCGGATTTGCAAATCAATAACAATCGGGCGCGAATTAGCTTGTATATTGTTAACCGTGTCGCCGTCCACTCCGCCGATAGCTGAGCTTGAAATATTGGTGTCGGCCACAGTCATTCCGTCGATGTTTGTTACGACGAAGAGGGGATTGTTAACAAGCGGCATTGTTTCGCCTGTTTTGGAGATAAAATCTAATTTTAGCATTATATCGCACCCGCCTTGATAAGCCTTGCCGCAGCATAAAGCTGTTGCTTTGATTTATATTTTTCAACAGGGCTTGTGTAAGCCTGTTTATAATTGTTCGTCTGATATACTGTCAGTCCGCCGCCGCTTTTTGCACCATTCGCATTTATATTGACACTTGCATCATCGAAATTCAATGATTTGCTTATCTCTCTATTTACCGCTCCGATGTTTTTTTCAAAACCAGAACCGATGCCGAGCGCAAGATTTTTGCCGATTATATCAGCCATAACCTTTGACGGAGAGTGAATGCCGAATTTTTCTTTAAGTCCGCCGACAATGCCGTTGAACAATTTTTTAACCGCATTGCCTATCGCGGTTATGTCAAGCAAGCCATCAAACAGGCCTTTCAGCATATTTCCGCCCGTTTTTACAAGCTCGGGAATGCCTTTTACAAGCCCGTCGGTAATTCCTTTGATTATGTTTGGCATTTCTTTACTGAGTGCAACAATTATTTCGGGAATCGCCTTTATTATGCCGAAAAACAGCTGAAAAGCGGCATTCTGCAACATTGGCAAATTCGATAGCAAGGTTGATATTATTGTCGACACGATCAAAGGCAATGCATCAACTAATGATGTTATAATCGTCGGCACAGCTTCTACGATTGCAAGCAAAAATTGAATTGCCGCTTCAAGAAGTTGTGGAATTGCAGCGACAAGAGAAGTTATAAGTTGAGGGACAACCTGCATTATAGCTTCAACAATTGTCGGCAGCATGCCGGTTATAGCATTTAACAATTCGGTTATTATTGTTAAAATCGATGTCAATATCTCCGGCGTCATTCCGACTAATGAAGTTAAGACAATCGGGAGCATACCGGTTATTGTACTTGTTATCTCCGGAAGTATTGTAACAAGACCTTGTATCAGACTTAGTGCGCCCTCAAGCAACGGCGGCAACAATTGCTCAATTAACGGCGGAATTTGAGGTATAAGATTTTGAATTAACGAAACAATTCCTTCTGCCGCAACCGAAATTTTAGGGAGCACATTTTCAACAACAGTTCCGACGCTTTCAATCATGTTCGTCACAAGCACATCAAGATCCGCGTTTTCATCGGCAAGACCTGTTAAGAGATTCTGCCAAGCACTCTTCATTGATGAGATAGAGCCTTGAATTGTTGTGCTCGCTTCTTTCGCGGTCGTTCCGGTTATGCCCATCTCTGTTTGGACGACGTGGATTGCGTCCACAATATCTGCATAAGAGGATATGTCATACTTTATGCCGCTAATCTTGGATGCATCTTCAAGAAGTCGTTCCATCTCTTCTTTAGTGCCGCCATATCCCAGTTTGAGGTTGTCAAGCATTGTGTAATTTTGCTTGGCGAATCCCTGATATGCATTCTGAATAAGTGACATATCCGTGCCCATCTTGTTGACATTGTCGGACATATCCGTAATTGCCATATCTGCATACTTTGCGGCTTTCTCGGTATCGCCGCCGAGGGACCGAATCAAGCTTGCGGAAAAGCCTGTTACCGTCTTCATGTACTCATTTGCGGACATTCCCGCTGTTTTATACGCATTGTCCGCCTTTTTTTGGACTTCTGCACTTGCACTGCTAAAAAGAGTATCAACGCCTCCGACAAGCTGTTCTTCCTCTGCATAACTTTCAACCGCTTGTTTGACAAGTGCTCCGACCGCCGTCGCAGTAGCTCCGACTGCCGCTAATGCTACTTTTGCGGCCCCTTTGGCTACTTCACCGAGTTTTGAGAACTTACCGCTTGTCTCATCCGTTGCGTTTCCGGCTTTTCTTGTTTCATTTCCCAAGTCATTAAGAGCCGTCGTCTGTTTTCGAAGCTCGACTTCGTTTTTATTTAAAGCAGCTGTTTCGTTGTTTATTTTCGTGCGCAAATCAACAGCCTGCTTGCTCGTCGGGTCCAAGCCGTTTGCAATCAAGTTGTTGTATTCATTCTGTAATGCATCAACCTTTTTTCGCTGAATTTCTGTTATTTGATTTAACGATTTGATTTTTGCATTTAATCCGGTTTCGCTTTTCGTCCAATCGTCAAGGCCGGCGGCGGCAGCACGAAATTCACTGTTGCTCTCGCGAATCAGTCTGTTTGCTTGAGCGAGTCCGGCTTTTAAATTTGTAACATCAATGTTAAATGACGCGCCCAAGCGTTCATCATTTGCCATAATTTTCCCCCTTAAATACTCGCCCAGAAGCTGTGGTCTTGTTCTTTATCGTTCAACAGCTTATCTTCCTGCTTACTTGCTTTTCCGCTTTCGGTCAAATAATTTATAATCATAATTACTTCGTCAACATCTTGTTTCATAATTTCAAAAGGTGTAACGCCGAAGCTGCCGGCAAGAATAAATGTTGTTTCCATAAGTCCCTCGAATGGACTTTTTGCGGCGGCTACTTCCCCGCCGCCGTCGGGTTTTTTGAGCTGACAATCGACCTGCCTTTTCTTATGAGCTGATTAAACAGATTTATAACGTCATCGCCGCTTGCTCTGTTAAGTTCATCGTCAGACAACCCTATAAACATGCGTTTCACGAAACTGTTAATCATTTCGAATTTTTCTCGCACATCCATATTTTCAATTTCGTCTGAAGCCTTAACGGCTTCTATGTAAAAGCCCCACGGTATCGCGTCCGTCGCATATGTTTTTTCAATTTCATTGTTTTTGCAATAAATGTTAAGCTCGTATTTTGCCATGATTTTTACCTCCTAAAATAACAAAGCGGGCGATCTCGCCGCCCGCTTTATAAATTTAAACACTTGTCGCTTTTTCTGTTACTTCGCTCAAGTTGTCGGGCGTTACAACCTGTTTTGTCCAAGAAGCATCAGCTTTAATTTTTGTTGTCGAAGTGTCGATTCGTACAACTTTCGCTGCTTTGTTTCCGTTTGTGAATTTAAACTGCGTTTTGTACGCCGTAAACGGCAATGTCATGCCCGACGCATCGGTGCTGTTATCCTTTGTCTTGGTACTTTCTTCAGTTCCGCCGTATGAGCATTTCAGGAACCAAAAATACTCGCTTGTTCCGTCGGTGTAATCTTTTTTACCGCTGATTGCGAAATACTTTTCGTGAGCTTCGCCGTCGTCCATTATCGCGCCGGTCGTTGTATCTATGCTCTTGCCTTCGAGCCAAGCATTGAACGCCGCACGAATAGCCGCTCCGACGATTTCCATTTCAGAAGCGTTTTCTTTTCGTACTTCCGAATATAGTGCGTTATCATAATACACTTGTGTTTTGTCAACCGATTTCTTTATTTTCAGCTCCCCGGCAGGGATAAGCTGTTCAGGCTTCCCGGCAGGAGTATAGGCTTCTGCGCTGTCGGTTACTTCGTCGATATAGATTTCGGACAATCCGCGAAGCAAGCCGAATTTTTTGTCTTCCATATTCATCCTTCTTTCCTTAATATTCCGGAATTATAAAATCCATAGCCCATCCAGTATAGGTAGGCTCGTCACTTGGGACATCTTGCCCTTTGCCTAATGGAATAAAACCGTCTTTCTTTAAAACAGCGCGGATTTCTTCCGGCTTCGTGTTTACGATATTTGCGTCGTTGCTGTACAATATCACGCTGAATGACCATTCATACGATTTCGTTTGATTTTCAAAATGCATGCCATCGGATGTACTGCTCGTCCAAAACGTAACGAATGTTTCAGGATATGGCTCGTTCGGATTCATCGTGCCTTGCAAAAAAAGTGTTTTGGCTTCTTCAAATCCGCATTTTATGAGAGCATCAATTAGTTTTTGCTTCATTTTTTCAAGCCCCCCAAAATCTCTTCGAGCGTTTGTTGCTGTGAATTTTTGATTTTCGGTTTTGCCTTTTTCTTAGCTTTCTCAATGAAGTGCCGAGCTTTAACCTGACCGTGCTTTGTGCGGCGCGGTGTGCCGTAATTCAAAAAGATAGCCTTATATGCATCAGACGGCTTTTTCGGGTTGTACTCCCCTTTTACAAAGCCGACGCGTGCCGTATATCGATTGCCTTCTTTTTCGACTTCGGGCGACGGCATACGGTTGATTAAATCGCTTTTCACATTTGCCGAGCGCATTTGAGCTTTTAGTTCTTCGTCCATCAGCTTTGCCGATTTTTGCATACATTGATTTGCGGCTTTGTCAATTGAACCACCGGCTTTTTCAATCGCCGTAAGCATTTCTTCAAATCCGGTAAGTTTTAACGTTATCGGCAAATCAAACACCGCCTTTTATTCTGCGAATTTTGAATTTCAAAAACATATTTCGCATTTCGATGTTCTCCGGCTCGCCCAAAATTTCATAAATCGCACCCGTTTGTAAAAGAACTACTCGGGTATCGCTTTTTATGTCCGGGCGATACCGGCATACGATTTGCGCTGTTTCTTCAATTGACAAAATTCCATTGTCGGTTTTTTCGGTTCCGCCGTATGTTTTGAAATTCGCCATAACGACGCCGTCAACATCCTTGTATGACTTTTGGCTAACGCCGTATGACTTCGTTTTAACCGGCTTAACCGGCTTAACCGGCTGCTGCAATTGAATTGCAGTCGTCATTTGTGCGGCTTCCGACGGTCTATACATCTTCGTCGCCTCTTCTCAAAGTAAGTTGAACAAGCCTTCGATTGTAATAATCGCTGTGCTTGACGGTGCCGCTTGAGAAATTCCAGATATCATTAATGCCGCATGCGATACAACCGACAGCCGCCGCGCTTTTTGCAACATTTTCCTTAACGCCGGCATGAATCATTTCGTCGAGCACTTCTTCAATGTATAATTTAAGCTGCTCGTCGTTATAACTTTGCGTTGCGTTGCCGTATAAAGCATATTTCACTTTTGCAAGCCTTTCGGCTTCTGTCAATTGCATCACATAAAACCTTCCTTGTTTAAATTAAGTTCCAGCAACCTTGCCCTTGTAGGTGTCGGGCAAATTTGCTGCGATAAAATTAACAACCTCGTCGACGGTGTTTCCCGTTACTTTTGCGACACTTGCTGCGCAACCGAGCGCAACAGCAAGGGCTTTTAATGCGTCAATAGTTCTCATTGTTTATACGCCTTTCTTAACGATAACTACACCGTTAGGGTCGACAAGCTTTCCGTCGGCGATGAGAATGACTTTGTTTTTGATTTCGTTGTTGTCATTGTCTTCCCATTTTACGACTTTCATTTCAAGATTACTGTTAATTGCATAATCGTTCAGGTTTGCAAAGACGGCAATAACATCACCAGTCGTAGCGTTACCCGTTGCACTATCCCAGTCTTTTATTACTTCTGGTTCAACAATTTCAACCTCCTTGCCGCCAAAACGGTATGATTCGCCATTTTCAATTCCGTAATTAACGCGTGCAATCGGCTGTCCGTTGCTGTCGACCATTCCATCTATATACCCGTCAAAGGTACCCTGAGCCATAATGAACGAACCGCTACGATAAGCGGAGGGAATTTTTGCAAAAACTTTCTTCTTCCACGCATCCCATTTAACGACGTCAGCAGCAGCAAGTGTAACTACTTGTGATATAGGTACTCGGCTATCCTTGGTGATTCCTAAGGGTTCGCCCGTACCGCTGCCGGAGATTATTGCAATATCCCAAGCTTTCGCAATAGCCTCCATTGCAAGCGGAATAAACATCTGCTGGAACATGTCAAGCGTTGTAACATTTGTGAGCAAAGTCTGCGAAATTTTGCATTCCAAACCATAATAATTAAATGTAACAGCTGTATTAGACGCTATCTTCTGTTTGTCACTTTCGCTTGTTGCGGTATTGGCAGAAATCCACTTAGCCTCCGGTTTTAGCGACAAAATCGGAATTTGCACGCCGCCCTGTACGTTAAGTTTACGAACCTTTGCATACAAATTGCCGTAATTTTTAAGTCCGACAACCATTTCATTAAGAATTGTCGTGGGGATAACTGCGCTTGCATCTGTTGTTTTGGTCACGTCATCCTTGCGCATTTCAGCAGGAATTTTAATGCCCCTGCAAACAAAGTCCATAAACGCGCGGCGGTATTCCTCCGTATCATAACGGTCTTTAACAGCAGACGGTTTTTGATCCCTCATTTTAAACGTTGCAATTGGGTCAAGCTGTCGAGAGTTGTCGCCCTTATCACCTGCGTCGGGCCCATCGGGTGCGGGCTCGTCAACCTGTGCGAGCATTTCTTCAACTTCGTTGATTTCTTCGCCAAGAGCTTTAAGAGTTTCGCCGATAGCGGCGCGCTCTTCTTTGTTCTCGCTCTCAATCATTGATTTGTTAAGAGCGTCTCGCTGCTCTTTTTTTGCTTTTAAAAGCTTCAAGAGCTTTTCTTTCATTTTCATGTTTTTTACCTCACTTTTTGTACATTGTAATTAACGTTTTTGCCTTGTAATCAGGCTTCGTTTTTTTTGCGTTATCCAACGCAATGCGAGCCCTATCCAGTGCTCGGCGGTCACTATCCAGCGACCGGCTATCTATGTTAGTTCCCCCATATGCAGGGAAGTTAACAGCTGAAACTTCGATAACTTTATCGACCTTCAATATTTCGCGAACATTTACCCCGTCGCGCTCACTCCATCTCTGATTATCTTCCGAAACGTAAAAGCAAAAGCTCATTCCGTCCATATCGCCGCGGCTTATGGCCGAGTAGAGAGCACGGGCCTGTTCGTTGTTTTCAGTATCAAGATCTGCCTTTATATTCACATCGCCGTTATCGTCTACGAAAAGCTGCATTGTGTTAGGCTTATCGCTCTTGTTATTTCGCCGGCTTCGGGCAAGAGCAATGCCGTTAAAATCGTGATTCACTAAGAAGCGCACGTCGTCAAAGTTTGTTTCGTCAAACGCGCCTTTTCGAATGACCTCAATGAATTCGCCGAAAAAATCTTGTATGCGTGTTTCTTGCTCACAGACAGCCGCGACGCCCTCAACTATATGTCCTGTGTTGCCGTCATCAGCTCCCGCAGCTCTGAATTCGGCGGTAAAGCCGCGCTGCAAAAAATAATCGTTTCTTTTTTTACTCATCGTTTTTTCCCTCGCTTTCGCCTGTACCTGTCGCGTCTACTTCGTTATAGCCTCTCGGCATTACGTCGCCGCCCTCAATGGGTGCATATCCCAGCAACTCTCGGGCTTCGTTTTTTGTGAATATGCCGGCAGGCAGCCCTAATTGTAATGCTGTCAATTTATTTTCCATTGACATAAACGATATGTCGTTAGGGTAAAGGATTATCTCATTACCGAACGCCGCCTCGCGTTCAGTAAAAAGCACTCGCGACATAGCCTGTCCCAAACCTTTTATGTCTGCTTCGAGAGCGTGCTCGTAATAAGCTTCTTTCTGCGACTTAGTATAATCGCCGTTAAGTATTGCAAGGCTGCACCCGTTGGCGCGCAAAATCGTGTCGTAAAAAAATTTGAGCGTTTCGGCATCAACAAGCTTTATATCTCGCGGAATGTTCACAAATTCGCTTGATTGATCCATGACAAGTAGTCCGCTCTTATTGTCTATAATATCGGCCTCAAATTCTTCGCGTTTCTGCTTAAGCTCATCCGTTTCAGCATATGTATTTACCTTTATCGCCGCATTCACTTGGCAAGAACATTTAACCGCTTTTGCGATGCTTTGCGTCAATTGGTCGTAGCGTTGAAGCATTGTTAAGAGCCCGGAGTTGTCATCGCCGCCGAACATTCCGCCGCCGAAATAATCATTAACTCCGTAATCTTTTCTCCAATGTATAACGCTATCTGAAGGAAGCGTTATTTCATAACCGTTTGCAAATCTCAAATTCAAATACAAATCGCCTGCTGCGTCGGTCATATATTGAACTTCAGACGGCTTCAGCGGATAAAAACCCGTGTAATATTTTTCGCCGCCGTTTGTTTTATAATATGTCGGATAAATAAACACGTTTTTTGTAAGCTCAAGCAAAATTGTTATTTTTTCCAAAAAGTCAGCCGTGGTCATGTACCCATTCGGCCTTTTCAGAACCTTTGCGATGCTGCTATCGCTCACTACCGATTGTTCACCGTTAGTTGTCCGAATATGTCGCGGGTCGAGTTTTTTGAACTCATTCGCTTTACAGCGTATTGATTGAACTATTATGTCAGAAGCGTAAACGCTTTCACCGAAAGAAGAGTAAAACGGTGCATATCCGGTCTGCGTCGGCGCATATGTCAGCCCGCTTTGTTTTTTCTTTTTCGATTTAAACAAATTAAATAATCCCGTGTGAATCACCCCTATTTTATTGCGTTTTGAAATTCCGAATTAAACTTTAAAAGCGTTGCATATAAAATTATAAAAACGACCGCTCCGTCAATTCGTTTGCTTGCTTGTGATTTCTTACAGCTGTAATTTTCGTGCCGGTCAATATAACAGCAAGCATTACCCAAACACCAAGCGTCGACGGGATTGTTTCCGTAATTTATGACGTGATTTTCAAAATCACGCTCAACCCATTTCATCGGAGTTGACATAACTTTTTGATTTATGGGTTCACGCACAGTCGGACTTAAATCGTCTATGCTCTTTTCAAATTCACGAGCGTATGCTTTGTCGTATCCGCATTTTAAAATGCGTATGTTATAAAGGTCTTTAAGCTCTGAGATATAGCGTGTTACATCAGTTAAATCGATGATACTTCCTTTACTTATCGTTATATATCCTGCTTGCGCCCATTCTTCATAACGAGCACCCGCGCTCTTGTCTGAGCTGTCGGTTAATTTGCTTTCCGGAATCCAATAATGTGAAAAAACATATTTTGTGTTATCGTTTGGACGCATAAATAAGAGCTTTAAATTTGTAAGGTCTGTTGTTTGCGAACAGTCAAGCGCACCCAAACAAAAACAGCCGCGAAAATTTTCAAGGCTTTGTTTTTCTTGCAAATACATAAAGTCTTCAGAGCGAAGCCACGCCTGCGCACTGTTTTGTTTGATGTTGAAATCTTTACAAAGCAGATGTAATCGTGCTTCTTTATCAGTCCGAGCAAGGTCCACGTCGCGGCGGAGTTTTGACATTTTTTTAACGCCGTATCGCAAAGACGGATTCGACTTTTCCCAGCTGCTCTCGTCTTGCCAAATTTCTTGTTCATTGTCTTGTTCATAAAGAAAAGGCAAAAAGTGTATATCTTCTTTTTCGCCCTCGATAACTGCCTTTGCGTGCGATATCTTTTTATCAAGAAAGCAACCATCACGGCTGAAGCCTTGCGTTGTGCAAGTTATAAATAACGGATCATCTTTTGTTGACATACCGCGCCAACAAGCTTCGGCTATTTCACTGTTACCGTTCTCTTCGTCTATGTCGTGAGCTTCGTCAAGGTACGTTTTTGTATAATTGCCGCCGTCTTTGTTTTGCGTTTTGCTCGACATTCGCGAAATGATGATGTTTTTTCTGTCGTTTCGAATTTCGACTAAATTTCGGCTTGTTATAGCCTTTTTCGGGTCCAGCCGGTCACGCATTCCGGCGATTTCTCGCCATATATATTTTGCTTGTCTATCATCATTTGAAGCGCAGCAATCTTCCGAACCTCCGGTCCCGATAAACAAATCGGTATTCCCGTCGCCGGCCAACATTGTGCTTTTGCCGTTTTTTCTCGCGATTTCAAGGAGCACTTCAACAAAGCGACGTAGTTTTGTATCACTCATTTTGAAAGAGTAAACAGTTTCCCAAAATGCAAGCTGCCACGGCATAAGCTCAAGAGGCTTTCCGAAATACGGATGTTTGCTTTGCAGACATAACGTTTGCATAAATTTAATTCTTTTATGCGCTTCGTCCGTATCGTAAATATAAGCCGGGTTTTGCAAATCTTCGATAAGATTTTCAATTTCTTTTCTTATCCAATAGCCGGCAATAACGTGTCTGCCTTGTATCAGGTAATTGTATTCTTCAAGATAAGTCATTCGAATTCTGCCAATCTTGATAACAGATCATCAGCCGCCGATGTTTCGTTTTGCCGCAGCTGCCACAAAATCATTTTTAAATCCGCCTGATATATCTGTTTCGTCTGCCTATAAGCCTTATACATCGCCGCGTTTGTTTTCGTCTTTGGATTGCCGCGGAATTTGCTCAGCATTTCTTCTTCGTAGACTATATCTTTCAGGACGGGTGTCAATATAGCTTGTATGTCATCCGGCAAGGCCGAAATGTAACTTTTCAATTCTTCAAGACGAGTCATTTTCCGGCCCCCAGTTATAATCTTCTTTAATGTTGTTTTTAGAGTTTTCAAAAGGTCATATTTTTTCAAAAGTTTCGTCAAAAACTTCCCGATTTCCAAAAAATTGCCCTGTGCGAAAAGTAGGAGGGGCGCACAGTATGGAAGACACCCAATTTCCGGCGTGACCGGGGGGATATCTCCGGGAGGAAACGCGGTATTATTTGCCGCCGCGTTATCGGCACAAAAGAAAAGGAGATTTTATTTATCAAAAAAAGCATTACGCTTCTTGATAATCGGAAAACCATTTATCAATGTAACTCTGCCACTCCTTACGCTGTGTTTGCGTTCTTGTTTTGTCAGAAGCCAAACGCTTCAAACACGTCTCTTTGTCCGTGTCAATGAATATAGGCTCCGCGCCTAAATCCTTTATGCGATTGTTGCGCGGAGTTTTGGCCGCTCCGCCGTCGATTATGTACGCGCGCTCCCAATTGCCGAATCGGTTTTTAATCATATCTAAAATTGTGCGCTGTACTTCGAATACATTTTGTTTTAAAGCGGCCGGCTTGTCGTATCGCTCGCCGCCCGTCAAGCACTGCCATATGCTGTCAATGTCGCAAACAATATCGCTGTTGCCTTTAATGTTATTCACAAATGTTGTTTTCCCTGAACACGGAGCACCGTAAACGTAATACACCTTGCGCCCCGAGCCATACCCGAAGCGTTTGTGTATTTCATTATGTGCTTTATGTGAGACAAGCATTATGTTTTCGGGATTTAACGAAATGGAATAATCGTTAACATTGTCAAGCGTTAACGGTACTTTGTGATGCGCGATTATGTCATATCCGTTAATCAGCGGCACGCCGCTGTATTCACAATGCACAATGTCGTATTCGTCCTTACGCTCATCTATGATTTTTGCGCGCGTTGCTTTCCAAATATCGGAGTTGTAAAACTGCGATAAACTTGTAAACATTACACTCTCTTAAGATACTTACCGGCACACATCCAGTTGCCGCTTTCTAATTGACACCAGTTACCTTGACGAGCCACGACATAGAATATCTCGCCTCTTGAGAACTGACTGACTCGGCGATACCTTACTGACGGTCCTTTTCTGACATATAACATTTTGCAAGTCATTGTGTAAGCGGTACCTCTGTGTGACGGAGCAGGTGACGCAGCAGATACATTGTTTACGTATGTACCTTTGGCGTTCTGCACACCGCAGAACTCGGCAGGATTGATACGTGTAACCGTGCCTTGACCGGTGCGAACCTCATAATGAGTATGTGCGCCGAAGCTGTTGCCGGTATTTCCCATTATGCCGACAACATCACCGGCAGATACCCTCTGGCCCTTACGCATAGAGATAGACGCAAGGTGCGCGTAAAAGTGCCGCTTGCCGGTTGAATCGGTTATAACAACAAGGTTGCCGTAGCTCTGTGTGCCTGTTTTTGTCTTGCCGTCCCAGACGGAAACCATTGATACTGTGCCGCCCTCTACCGCGTGGACGGTTTTATCATTGTCTCCGACAATGTCTATACCGCCGTGTCCCTTTTTGGTGTTCACATTATATGTGTAAGGTTGAGTTACTCTATTGCGCCCGGAGAATAGCATACCCGCTGCATATCCGCCCGTTTCTTCATTCTTTCTTACATCGTCTTCCGTGCCATATGTAAGCGCTCTCTTCGAGTCCGACAATCCCTCAGTTGTCGGGTCAACGAGTATTCCGAGTGCAGACAAGAAGTTGACGACAAGCATTAAAACACCTGTCAATGTGTCCTCGCTCACCTTAGGTACGATATCGAACATACCGAGGATTTGATAAATCGTCGCCAATATAAGCGTGATCAGCGATATCACGAACGTCTTGTTTTTGAACCTCTGCTTGATGTTGATTTTCATATTTTTTACACTCCTTTGTGATTTTTTTCTAAATCGTCTATTCGATGATTTATTATCTTAATGTCGCGCTCTATTACGGGAATACGCTGCGCGAAGTTGTTATGAAGCCTTACTTCGCGTGTAAGCTCTTCAAGCTTCGTGTCCGTCACAGCCTGATTACGCTCAAGCTGTGCGGTCATTCTGCGAGAGGTGCTAATAGAAGTTATAATCACTCCTAAGAGGGCAAGTCCACCCGAGATAATCGCGACGGCTACTGCATCACTCATTTGTTTCCTCGCTTTCATCCGTAAGAACGGACTTAGCCGCCGAGCGCACCTGTGCGAGTGATGTCGCCGTGCTTAATCCCTCAGCAAGAGAGGTTAATCCGTCCTTGTTTGCTTTTTCTTCCTGCTCTGTGACCGCCATTACAGCGGCTTCTTCTTCCTCGGTCATATCTCTGTATATGCCGTTGTCATACATTCGCATAATTCAGTCCTCCTCAATAATCAATGCCGAGAATTATAAATCGACTTCCCGATTTCATTTTTTGAGTTCCACCGTGGACGCCGAATATAATCTCGCTCATTGGATGTGGATAATTTGGGTTCCTTTTTTGAAACGAGATATCTGAATTTACAGCAACATTGTTTCCGCTCAAGCCTTGAGCAATTCCATTTGTGAATTGTTGAAGTAAGGTAGCTGAATATGTGCTCTTAATGCCGCTGTTTTCTGAAGTGCGCAAGAAATTTTCCGCTTCGAGCCAAAAAGCGCATTCCTTGTCAGCTGCAATAGTAAAACCCTTATACATCAAATATTGATACCCGCCGTTTGTTCGTAGCGACAAAGCTTTGGTGTTCAAAGCAGCATCGAATTTTCCTATAAACAAGAAAAACAGTTTACGCAAATCAAATGTATTGCCGTTGCTGTCTTGCGATATTGTATATGTGTCAATATCTTCAGTTATAGTCACATCGCTTATAATTCTGTACTTTGCCAAACCGTCGGTATAAGCTTTAACAGCCTTGTTCTGCACCGGGTTTTCGCTTGTGTCTGATATTTCGCTATCGATGTTCACAAGCCCGGTTAGATTAGCTGATAACAGTATCTCTTTTCCGTTTATGTAAGCCATTATGACACCCCGTATGATTTTCTGAGCAGTTTATATTTTACAAAAAGATTTCGGCAGGTTGACGTTCCAAGCCCCGATATTACGCAAATACATAGTCTCACTCCATATTTCCCGTTCTCATAACGAAAATCCTTCAAAGTTAATGCAAAAAAGCACTTGGACGTTTCTGGGCTTTCCTGTGTTGCCGAAAGCGAAGCTACAACAACATCTCTTGTCGGATCGTATTTATAATCGCCGAAGTCAAGGACGAATTCTTTAAATTGTCCGTCGCCTGTAAAATTAACATCAAATGGGGTCGCGTCAAGACTTACATAGACGCATTGCATTGCCCCGTCTGCTATGTCGTTGAGTTGCCCCAGATTATTCCAAATAAGATCTATACTTTCGTTTCTTCTGTCGTCGGTAATTATATAAAGACAGTTGTTTTTTTTGCTTTCCAGCGCATTATATTCGGCTTGATTGCCAACCCAAAACATTAAGCCGGCGTTTTTGTTTTGCTCTTTAATTTTCGTAATAAATCCTGTGTCAACATCCTTTATTTTCCCGGAGTCTACCGCCTGCTGAATTGCCGCTAAGATTTGTTCTTTTGTTAAGCCTTCAACTTTACAGTTGTTTTCACTAAAAACATAATAAATTCTCTCGTTGTCAGCCATTTTTTTCCTCCCAATCTAAATCAAAATTATTGCTTTCAGAAATCGCTTTGCGTAGCTCAAACTCTTGTTTTTTCAGCTCGGTCGTCGCATTATCTTTGTCAATCCATTTTGTATCGTAATTTCGAAGGAGCATTGCGGCGGCTGTTTCGCTCGGCGGCTGATGCCTTTTGTATTTTTCAACGATCATTATATTTTCGCCGTTTTTGTCTTTCCTTCCGACCTTTTTTTCTTCTTCGTAATCATACCCAAGGGCTTTTTTTAGCAAAGCTCCTCGAATGTCTATAATTATAGACGCGCGCCCGCGCGCAAATATCGCCGAAAACTCCTTTTTCTCTTTCTTGTATTTGTAGATTGTGCTTTCGGCAATATTCAGCGCCGTTGCGATTTCTGTTATTGTCGCGCCGTTTTTAACCGCTTTTTCAATTTCGGCAAGATGCGGCTTAATTTCGGCGTCGTATTTGGATTTTCTGCCCGTCTTAGCCATATCGCACCTCTTTGTTTTAAAATCAGGTTTCTCTCTGATTTAATATTATCAAAAAGGCGTTTAACATATTTAACAACTTTCGAATTTCCTAAGATACCGAAGAGCACGCATGCACACGCCTTGTTCTGTGTTGCCGCCGCCGATATAGTCGGCAACCTCGTTCCAGCTCTTTCCGGAGATAAAACGCAAAATGAAAATTATTCGAAGTTGACAATCGGGGATTCCGTTTATAAAGCGCATGGCTTTTCTTCGTTCTTCCTGCCGCATTTGCAGTGCCGCTCCGAGTTTTTCTTTTTCTTCTATCAGCTGTTCGACAATTGAGCTTTTCTTATCTCCGCTGCCGGGCAGATTCGTTAAAATCGGAGTTATGCGCTCGGTTTCATTTTCAAGCTCTCGTATTCTGAGCTGAAGTAATGTTATTTCTTTCTCGATGTAGCGAAGATTGTTAAGCTCTATAAGTGTCATTTTTCTTTTTTCCTCCACTGTGCAATTCCGATTATTGCCAAGAAAAAATAAACAGCGTATAAGATTGCCTGTGCGTAGCTGTGATTTTTTAGATTGAAAACGCACCAAAAAGCGTTCGTGAAAATCCAAATGTGAAAGCTCCAAACTTTTCTATAACTGTTTCCGATTGTGCCGATTATCGCTGCCGCCGTAACGGCATATGGTATGTATTGCATTTTTAACCCCTTATTCTTCGACCTGTCGGCGCATTGCTTCTAACAGCTTTAAACACGCGCTGTTGAATTTGCTTTTTTGCTCATCTGGCATTTTCCCCATTGCGGCAAATAAAGAATTGAAGCTGTCTTGAATATTTTGAATGTACACCATCGCCTTGGCCGACTCGCTATCGGCAAGTAACAATTGCTTTTCGAGCTTATCGTGCTCGACGCCGGCTTCGGTCAAAGCTGTTTCAAGGTCCTTAATTTTTTGAGTGAGCCGCTCCGTATTTTCTTTGACGGATTTTTTCGCTTCAATAAGAGCCTCTTTTTTTGCTGCTTTTATACCCTCACTTTTTGCTTTTTCAACAATGTCCCTTTTTTCGGCTTCAAGCTTTGATGCGCTGTCGGTGATTTCTTTTTTAAGGGCAGCAATATGTGCCAGCATCGCTTCTTTTTCTTCGTCGGGTTCTTCCGCCGCCTTGTTCTGCGCCTTAGCCTCTTCAAGTGCAGTCTGAAGCAAGCTTATTTGCTCTCCCTGATTTTTTGACTTTTGAACAAGAGCCTTTATTTCAGACACGGACATTCCGTCAAAGGCATTTTCAGCAAGCTTTTCCGTGCGTTCAACCGGGTTCATCTGCGCTATAAGGTCAAGCTTGGTGATACCCAAGTTTGCATTCGACTGCAAAACCGTACTTCCTAAGCGTTCATACGTCGATATATACGTGTAAGCTTGTCTCGGCTTAATGCTAACGGCCTTTTCCGTGTATTCTTCAAAAGAAGAGTACCCAAATTCTTCATAAAGCTTTTGGTCACGCATTTTTTTTAGGTCTTTGCAAATTTCTAAAAGGGACTGCGCACAAATCTCGCCGTTCGCCAAGATTCGCTGATGCGTTTGAACAGCTTCTCTGTATATCTCGCTGACTTCATTTGATGTTTGATTTATTATCAGTTTTTCCATTTTACAACGTCCTTTCTTTTAAGCCGCTCCGGCAGCTTTTTTGTCTTTCGTTCTGTGAGAACCGGCACGCACCCATTGAATCCATGTGTTTATGAATTTTTGTTCGGCGGGCGAGACTTGCCGGTCGTGGGCTCCGTAATTTTGACAAATCCTATCGTCCTTGACTTCGATTGTAACAAGCCGCTCCGCAGGAGCGTTGCATTTTCTCATAAACAAAATCGTAGTTTTCCCCTTCATATGGCGTTCGGCATATCCGCCTACGCAATGGGAAAGAATCTTGCCTTCTTCGATTATGTCGTTTACGCCTATTGGGATTACAATTTGATATTCGCCGTTCGAAAAGGCATATCGCTTTTCGAGGGCGGCATATCTTTTCTGATATTTTTCAAAGGCGTCTTGGTCTTTTTTTATCACAATCGCACCCGACGCATTGTCATGTGCTTGTTTCAGGTTCTTCGGATATATGACATCACTTCTTGTAAGGTCATATTTAAGCTTTTCTGCAAAGTATATATAATCTTTCCACCACGTCACCGTTGTGCTGCGGCTGTATTCCGTGCTTTTTTCATATTTGCTTTTAAAATTTTTTCTTTCGGCCTTTGCGAGATAATTCAATGTTTTCGTCAAGCTGAGTTTTTGCTTTTTTACCGTACACGCTATTTTTTCGGCCGCTTCGCCGCTATAAGCTTTGCAAAGGTCGACAGCCACAGCATACGGAATGTTCGGATTTGCCGATTTAAGGATTTCATAAACCTTAAAATCGTCAAAATTGTAAAATTGTTCTCGAAAACGTTTAAATTCGCCGCGCGTCATATTGAACATGCTCTGCACGGTCGGAGCATTCCAGTTTATAAACCTCTTCATCTGCTTGCCGGCTGTAAGGCTACATACGAATTCTCCAAGATCGAGTTTTAATAACTTTTCGACATTCGGATATATCGCCGAATATGCGAAGAATTTTACCTCGGGCACTTCGCCGACACAGACGTATGGCTTGTTGTAGGAATATTTTGTATACGCGACACAAAAATTCTCAATCGGCGCATATTTTAAAAACGTCTTTTTCAGGCGGTCAAAGCCTATCCATCTGTATCCCCTGTTATCAGCATAAGCATTGTTGTAGCTAAAAGTTTTTGTAAAAGGTTCAATAATGCTTTTGGGCTCATACCAATATTTTGCATACCAATTCGGATTTGCGTTTTTGAAAACTCGGACATACCCGGGTGTTAAGTAATATATCGCCGAAATGTCATATATCGGTTTTGTTTTAAAGTATCGCCCGGTGTAATCCTTGTTCGCCCACCCACATATCAGATATACAGTGTTTCGCCCAACAGGTTTAACCGCCACAAAGCGTTGCCATTCTTCAAGGTTCTTGCAGTCTCGAACGCGGCTCTCGTTTTTCAGCTTAACTTTTCTGCCGCACTTCGGACATTTCACGATTTCGTTATGCTCAGCCTCTAAAAAGCTTCTGTCGTCCGGGGTCATTATTCGTTTAACAAATTCCTGTTCAAACTCCGCTCCGCAGGCGGTGCAGTAGCACTCACGCCTTTTATTTTTTCTGTCATCTTTGTAAAATATATACGGCGTGAAGCACTCGCTGTTAAGCAGCTTTTCGTCTTTGGCGTCAAGATGCGGAGCGTGGCGCAGTATCGCGTCTTTCGTTTTATAAACTTTCATTTTTCCCCGCTCCTTAAAACAAATCGTCAAACGAAAGCGATATTACCTTACCGCCTTTATTGTTTTCTCCGGCGGAGAGGTCGCCGCACAAATTGATTTTCATCGACATTTCAATGTCGGCTGTCGAAAAGTAGTATTTTACGGCCCGTGTATAAACTTCGATATCAGATATCGCATTTCCGCTTTTTTCCATTATCGTTTTGCAGCAATTCGAAAGGGTCTTGTCACTCTCGTATATAGCTTGCGCGAATTCTTCGTTTTGTTTGCAAAACATTTCAAGCGTTTCTGCGACGGGCTTCGACACGGCTTTTTCTTTGTTTCCACCGGTAAAAGCTTTTAATTCCTTTTGTATTTTTTCGATTGCCTTTTCTTTGTACATTTTTTTACTCCTCTTCTTTTTGCCTCTATCAAGTTAATAATTGCCTTTACTCAAGCCCTGCCTGCTTACCCGCAACCGAGAGATTCTGGCACGGGCTGCCGCCAATAATCACATTGACAGGCTCAACGAGGGCACCGTTTATTTTTGTTATATCGCCATAGTGTTTCAAGGCTTTACCTCCCTCAAAAAGTCGGGGTATAGCCCTTTGTGGAGTTCTTTTTCAACAGCCTTTTTAATTTCCTCGACAGGGTCCGGCATAACCGGTGCCGCATTTGACGTTAAAAGATCCGCTGAAATCTTGGCAGCGCACTGTGCTTTTTTTCTGTCATCCTCATAGTGCCGGATGTTCTTATCAATGTAGCGGCAATATGCGTGCTCAACCTCTGCGCCCGCACTCTGCTTAAAGTCTGGCAGGAAAGCAACCACATCTGCGGTGTCAATCATTGCAAAGCAAATGCGCATATAGTCTGCCTTTTGCATACCCTCCGGCATCCAGGAGGGGTTAAGCACGGTGTAACCCCTTTTTTTGTACTCCTCTGCGGCGGCATTAAACTTTGCTTTATAATCGGGATCGCCGGTGATTTTTCCGGCTATGTATATTTTAGTTTTCATTGTAATACCTCCTCAGTTATTCACATACAGAATGATACACGGCTTCCAGTACGGGTCGTATTCGGCAACCGTTTTCTTCACAAGAGCGTCAAACTCCTCATCGGTGTAATCAACACCGGCAAGGGAGTCTGCGACAGCCTCCTCAAACTCGTCCCTGTCGGTGTAGCACATACAGTCGTTGACCGTCTGAGCACAGTCAAGAAATTCCCCCTTGTATGCCTTGATGTAACTGCAACACATATAAGAGTAGTCTCCGATGTTGGCTTCCTCTCCCGCAAGGATGAGAAGTGGGAGGGTAGGGTTCTCGCGGATAAGTTGACGCAGTTCGTCAGCAGAATGGAATAGCCCAGTAGGGCGGCGTTCATCGTTTGTCATTCTTAGTTACCTCGTTTCCCCAGACATCCCAGCCCGGTGTTGTATTCCTTGCAAAAAGCTCTATGTAAGAGTGATTTTCCCCCCATCAGCTCTCGGATCTTATCTCGTGTAATATCCGGCTTTTGGGAATGGGCACGCAGCGGTGCAAAAATGAGTTGGCTTACGCTGTTGCTTGCCCTGTGGAGCTTACCCTTAGTAGCTATAAGGCAAGGCTCCGTGTTGCCCCTGGTCCAACGCCCAAGGCCGAAAAAGTAGCCATTGCCACTGCGGTTTTGTTTTATCCACTGAAAGCCGATGCTTCTGTACTTAAAACCCCATGCCTCAATTACTTGCAATGCCTCTTTGAGCTTTGGGTAAGTTGCCCAAAGGAAAAGCACGCAGTTATCAGCCGCCAGATCCTGCACCGGCAGGCTACATATATCCTCAATACGCATTGTGGGGTAATGGTCGGCAGCAGTGCCTTTGCATCGCTCGTCCTGATATTTCCATGGCGGATCTGCGTATATAACGCTGTATTTTTTATTTGGAAAAGGTATCATTGTTTGCCTCCTTGTTTTTAGTGTTCAACGCCTATGTAGTCGGGCACCTCTCAACAAAACCAGTCGTTAGCAAGCTCGAGAGCCTCTTCTTTAGCCTCTTTTTTTGCTTTGGCAGTTTTGCCCTCCACCGAGTTAATAACCGCATTTGCTAAAAATTCCATACGGCGGCGCAAGCCCTCGATTTCTTTCGAGGCTCGGTTGTCGTACTCGTCTTTGCTTTTTCGGAATTGCAAAAACTCCTCAAAGAGTCCCTCAGTCATTTCTACCGTAATTTTCATATTGCCAGGTTTAGGAATAGATACAGAGCCGTCTTTTTCGATTTTAATACTTTCCATATTTACCTCTTAAATGTTATCTCGCGGAGGTCGATATTTCCCGCCGCGAGGAGCTTGTTATAAACTTGTCGCAACTCATTTATAAAGAATTGCGAGCGGTGTATGGTGCAGCCGTCCTCGCCAAGATAGCGCAAAAATTCGTTTTTCGCCCTTGTGGGAGGTGTGAGTGCCGCTATAATCGGCTCGCCCTCGGATAAGCAAAGACGGAGGCAATGAGCAAGGGTTTTTCCCGTTTTTCTATAGCCGCTTACATAGTAATTGTAGGGTTTATTGTAGAAAATAAATGCTTTTTGCCAATCGTAGAGCTTTAACCCGAGAGCTTGCTCTACTTTTCGTATTGTGCGCTCTCTGCGCCGTTCTGCTGCGTCGCGGAGTTCCTTAACCTCTTTAGCAAGAGCGTTATAACCTGGGTGCTCTATTAAGTCCTCAAGGATAACTGCGCCCTCGTCGGTACCCGTATAAACAATCTCGCCTATAATGTCGGTGCCTGAGTTTCTTATTTTTGTAATTGCGACGGCGGTTTTATCGGTGCCGTCGCTCGTGTATGTTAAAATGTGTTTTTCCATATTGCCGCCTCCATACGCGCCTATCGGCGCAGATTACTTAAAGATTTTGTGATTGAACAGACAAGCGGGGGCTACGCCGTAATCGTTGTGCGCTTTGTTTACGCTCACCGCACCGCCTGGAACGACAAATCGCGCGTCGTCCGCGCAAAAATGGCTGCAAGTCCAAGGCGTAAGAGTCCACCACCAATTATTAAAGCGCGGCACAAACTCTCTGTATTTGCGGTAAAGGTCGCACGAGAGAATAAAAACGTAATCCTCGGCGGTGCCGTAGTCTTTCATGCCGTCATCGGCTGTCAAGTCCGATACAAACGGTAGGAGGTCGCCGCGGTTGAATTGTTCGAGGTATTCTCCGTTAAGGTATTTACGGAGCGAGGAGGTGCGCCAGTCATTTTTATTGCTTTTATCGAGCGGCATTTCCTCCTTGAGCGGTTCCGAAACAATGGCAAGCACGCCGCCCTGTTCCTCTCCGAGGGCGGTAAACTCAACGCCGTTATACTCGAATTGCTCGCCCGGTTTTGGAAATTTGATTTTATCTTTTTCCGCGCCCGCTGCGGAGTCCTCCTCGGTGTAGTCCTCTTCGCTTTCCTCGGGCGTGAATTTTCCGGCGAAAGCAAGACTTAAAATTGCAGTTGCTCTCTTTTGGTTTTCTTATGCTTTTGCGCTTGTGGTTATGTCGTAGCAAAGTGATTCAATAGCGTGTAAAATATTGTTGTTCATAACTTTTCCTCTTTTCTTGAATGTTTTTATTCTTCGTCGGTAGTATATTGCAAAATCTCTTTAAGCGGCTCTTTTATGAGCTTTTCGTCTCCGAAACTCGGAAGCACGACACCGCACAATATGAGCCCACTTTTAATTGCGAAATACAGCATTCCGTCTGTTCTTGTTCTTTCATATATCTCATATCCTGTTTCTATGTCCGCGAATGGCTCCAAATATCGCGTGTTAATGTACATAATCCCTTGCGATGTCTTTAACGGTTCGAGCTCGATTCCGTTTAAACAAATCGATATTTTACTTCTTTCGAGCAAATTTTCGGTGAGGTCGATGTCTTTTACATTTACATCGAGCGTCTGAGAAAGTGCGCGTATTTCGAAAAGAAATTTAGATGCTTTTTCCTCCGGAATGTCAAACATTGTAAATATGCTTTCTTTGGTTAATTCCGGAAGATTAAACATAGGGTAAAGAGCCGTTCCGTCGCTCAAAAACTGTATATCATCCGGTCCATGATAGAGTATTATCGTTTTGTTACGTTTTAGGATTTGCTCTATTTTCTTTAATTTCATTTTTTGTGCTCCTTAATTCATTATTACCGCCGCGGCGATAAAAACAATAAAATTGATGATGGCTTTAATTGCGATGGCCGAAAACACAACGGCCGCTATTATCAAAAAAATTGCTATGACGTAATATAAAATCTTATCCATGGCGTTCTCCTACCGGGATGATCCCGAGAATTACATAACCTTCTTTGCAATATTCAGGGTCGTTCAAAAGATATGTAACCCTTACTGTGAGGGCACGACCGCTGTATGTTCCCGCTCCGCTGTCATCAAGGCTATATTCGTTCAAAATAAGAATGTCACCGAGCTTGAAATCTCGGTCGTTTTTTCTTATTTCGAATGGTTTAAGCCCGATTTTAACATCTTCGTAATATTGAGGCTTGATTTTTAATTCGTGTATCATTTTTCCCACCCTTTTTATTTGAGATAATTTTCAATAACGACTTTCGCGGCTTCCCAGCCGTAACATATGGCCGTCATATATCCTTGTTCTTCGAGAGACGAAAGCCATTCTAATTGGTTTTCGGTAGGCTTGTTTTTTCCGGCTTTCATCTCAACAAACAAACCGTGATATCTTTTTTTCGCCACGGGTAAGCAGATGTCCGGGACGCCGGCTCTTAGACCTTCCGAGCGCATACGTGCTCCGGTATAAACGCTTCTTTTTCCCTCGTTCGGGACGTGGAACAGCAATTTAAGCTCGGGATATTTGCAACAAGCCCATTGTGCCCACCGAAAAAGGCATATTTGCTCTTCGCTCTCACTCATTGTTTTTGAGCCTTCTCCTGAAATTATCATTTTTTATACCTCCGAAATTTTGTTAATCTTTGCTACTCATACACCCCCCAATCGTCGAGCGTCCACGGCGGCATTTCCGCTGTCGCCCGATACATAATCACCGATATGTACCAATGCCCGTTATATGGGTTTTTCCGAGCGAAACAACGCTCGAATCGGTAGCCTTTGTATTTCCGCTCCCAAAACTCAGCGTCATTTACTCGCTCTTTCGCCCATTTCTCAAGCTGACGATTTGACGTTTTGCCGTCTCGCCTTGACGGATCCGGCACTCGCGGCGGGGTCATATTCCGCGAACATATGTATTTTTTCTTTCCGGCTTCGGGCGTGCTTTTAAGCATATATTTTGCCGCCGTTTCCGGGCCGAACCGCTCCGGCTGATAATTGTTGACGTTAACTCGAACGCCCTTATCCCACATTCTCTCCATAAGCCTGTCATCCAAGCCGCCGGTGATGAATAAGTGGTAATGATAGTTTGTCCGCCCTTTTAAGCTTCCCGTCTTATATGTGACCTCTTCAATCGTGTACGCATATTTGAACGGACGGGACAGAACGTTGATTTTTTCAACAAGCTCTTTTCGCTGTTCTTTCAGCTCTTTCCGCTCCGGGAGCACCGATAATGCAAGCTTCGCTTTTTTTAACTCTTTTTTTCGCCGTCGCTGAACCCGCGCTCGGTAATTCGCTAAGATTTTTTTTGCTTCCTCTCTGCTTTTGGGTGCCGAAAGCGGCGTGAACGTCGGATGCATAAAATAATCTTTTTCGTTGAAATTGGCGTTTACTATCCGGCAGAATTCCCGCACGGCTTTGTTTCGGTTGTATTTCTCTTGCTCGGCCGTAGAGGGCTTTGTTTTCGGTTTTCGCGATGGCATTCGCCGACCGTCCGAAAAAACCGGGTAGAAATCTACGTCAAGGAGCTTGCCCGAGTAGGTTCGCTTCTCTCTGTTCATGGCCGCCCGCCTTCCGTGGCGCTGTATAGGTTCGCAGCGGCGTTGTTGATTTCAAAAACGGAGTTATAAAGAGCCGTGCGCAGGTACTGCTTAGGATTTCGTATTCGATACGGCACTTCGTTGTAATGCTCAAGCACGTATATAATGTGCTCGTTTTCGATTTTCGCGAAAACAGCCTGAACATCTCCGACCGGGCGTATAACCCCTCCGACCTTGAGCGCGTCAGATTGCCGAAGCCTCATAACCTCGGCGATGATAACCGCAAGCTCTTCAGCTTGTAATAGAAGCTCAACAGGGATACTGTCTATTTCAATTTGGGCTTTGATTTGTCCGAGCGTTACATCGAATGACTGATTGACTGACTGATTTTTATAAAACAAAGTATTTGTCACTTCCTTTTCTTTTGCATTGTAGCCGTTTGCGTCTTCTTTTTGTCCGAAAAGATACGATACAATACAAGGCCGCCAAACGCCCAAACGGACGTTTTGAAAATTTGACAAATACCGAATTTCTTGATATACTATTTATACATGATTTTGCTTCGGTATTTACCGGGCGGCCGTCTTGCGTTGCTGCGCAGGGCGGCTATTTTTTTGTGTTTTTTTCTAAATTCAACATGAATTCTTCGTCTAAGCCGTAGAGGGACGCTACAAGCTCAACCGGCAGCCGCTCTCTGATATGTTGCGGCACATTGACTTTCGGGGCTTTTATTCCGAATTTTTTTTCAAGCAGCGGAATAACCGCCGTCTCAAATTCGAGCCTTTCTATGTCGTTGCACGGGCACCATGTCGGAAGCCCGAGCTTATCTCTGAAACGTGTAAACAGCTTTGCGACATATGGGTTCCTTATGTTTACTCTGTAGCCATATTTGCTTTCATAAAGGAACGGACGCAGCTCTTCTCCATTCACCACGGCTTAACCTCTCGTCTCTTCGGCTTGTATGTGTCGCAATGCTCGTTTGTCGCGTTTCTGTCTCGCGGCTTGCCTTGGTCGGCGAGGCTTACGCACATTTGGACTTTACAATGTTGACTTGGCTTGTATAGGAATGCGCAAGTTTTGCAAATGGTGTACGGAAAATTCGGGTCGGGAATATATTCTTTCTTTTCCGGGTCGTCATTGTGCCGAGCAATGATTCTGCGGTTTTTTGTCCTTTTATTCGAAATCATTTTTTCAGCTCCTCGCGGCAAATCATCTTAAATAAGTCGCAAGCCGATATTCCCTGACGCTTGCACGCGCGATATATTTCGCGGCAGTCACTTTCAAATTTAATAAATTTGTCTTCGTGATAGTAAGCGGCTATCAACGCCACAATGCCTAACGCTTCAAGTGTTGTGCTGATAATCATTTTTAAATCTCCTTTAATTCGTGAAGAAATCTCGCAGACTGTCTCTGCTTACTCGCCACATATTGCCGAGTTTTTTCCCTTTGATTTCCCCGTTTTTACAAAGCTTTATCGCCGTATTTTCTGAACACTGCAACAGGCAGCACACAGTTTCGATGTCTAAAAGCACGGGTAAGCTTTCCCATGAGGTTATTTTTTTGTAAAAATTTTAACTGACATATCGTGTCATTTTCCTTTCATACTCACGAAGTGTGAGTGCTTTAAGCAAAAAAAATTGATTCAATTGGCACTTGGTAATAATTGGCGATTCGTGCCTTTACATCATCTCGTGGGATTCTTAAACCCGCTTCATAATTGGCTAAAGCTGACGGAGTAATTGATAATGCTCGAGCTACGATGTTAGCGGGTCTATCTCCTCTTAAAGCAGTCAATCTTTTTCCTACCTCTTTCTTCCCAACGAAAGCATACATTTTAGCACCTCCTTATGTTCACGAATTGTGAGTACTATTGAATAATAACACAATCGAAATCGTATGTCAACACTTTTTGTGAATATTTTTCTTGACAACAATTCACAATTCGTGTATGATTAAGGCATAAGGAGTCGAAATTATGTTTAGAGAACAATTAAAACTTTTAAGAAATCAAAAGCATTTATCACAAGCACAACTTGCAAAGGAGATAGGTGTTTCATCAAGCACAATTGCTATGTGGGAAAGTGGTGAACGCGAGCCTAAAAATTACGAAACACTTGAAATTATCGCTGATTTTTTCAATGTTAATATGGAATTACTTTTAACGGGCACAATTGCACCAACAAGGATTCCAGTATTAGGTAAAGTCGTAGCAGGCATTCCTCTTGATGCAATTGAGGATATTATTGATTATGAAGAAATTCCACATTCGATGGCTAAAAGCGGTGAATTTTTTGCATTACAAATCAAAGGGGACTCTATGGAGCCACGCATAAAAGAGGGCGATGTTGTTATTGTTCGCAAACAGCCGGATGTCGAGAGCGGCGAGGTTGCGATAGTACTTGTTAACGGCGACGAAGCAACGATTAAAAAAGTGCAAAAATTCAACGGCGGAATAAACCTCGTTCCGTCGAATCCGGCTTATGAAGTTAAAACTTACAGTAACGACGATATTGAATCGCTTCCGGTAAGCATTATAGGCAAGGTCGTTGAGCTTCGCGCCAAGTTTTGAATTTTTAATACGGAAAACGGGTGATTAAATGGAAATTCACAAACGTATAAAACAGAGAAAAAATATGGGGTGTGTAGAATGTCGCGTGAATCAATAGCAAAAGCGTTAAAACGTTTAAGAGAACAAAGCGGATTGACCGCCGATCAAGTCGGCGCTATGGTAGGTAAAAGCGGAAAAACGGTCAATGCTTGGGAAAATAACCGCGGTCAACCTGACGCCGAAATCTTAATGCAATTATGCGATATATATAATGTAGGTGATATTCTTGCGGAATTCCGCGACGAATCTTCCGAAGCGCCGTTCGCGCTTTCCGAAAAGGAAAAGGCGGTTGTTCTCGCGTATCGCGCGCGGCCTGATATGCAAGGCGCGGTCGATACTCTTTTAGGGGTTCAGGCGGGCGCGAACATTGACGCCGACGCCGCTTCCGTTGTTGCGGAAGGGGAAAAGATTTTCGGTGCAGTACATACCGAATCAAAATAACGTTTGTTTTGCCCGCTCCCAGCGGGAACGTATATATTTTTACGATCTATTACACATAAAGGGGATTCCACTATGAAAAAGGGAAAGAAATTTATAATCGGTATTGTTTTAATCACGATCGGCGTTGTCGGTCTTTTCGGCTTGTTTGGAAATACAGATGATAAAGCGGCGCTGGCTGGTGGTAGCGTCCTTTTAATTGCTGGCGGCGCGGCGCTTGTTTATCTTGATAAAAAGAACCCAGCGCCCGCCACAAAAAATACTGTGTCCGCTCCTGCTCCTGCGATCGTTCCCGCCGCGAATGTTGCGCCCGCTCCTGCGGCCGAAAAGAAAAGCGTTCCGGACGGCGAAAAGAATTACAATTTATTTGAAGACGTTACAGACGGTGCGGCGCTTTGCTATGAATATGAAGAATCTTTGTGTTTGTTTGACGGGGCGTTCGACCATATCCCCGGTAACGGTGGAAAGGCGCTGACGTTCAAGCAAGAACCCGAAAACCCCCACGACGAAAAAGCGGTCGCCGTGTATCTTAACGGGGCAAAAATCGGATATATCTATCGCGGAACGGTTCAAGATATGTTCAATGATTACACAAAGCGCGGCTGGCGTGTGTCCGGTTATCTCAACAAATATTCGGTCAGCAATAATAAAGCCACATACAAGATCGGCTTTTATAAGCCGCTCGATATATTCGAATCGAAGCGTTTTTCCCTCTCGAAAATCAAAAAGAAAATTGATGAATATACAACGCGTGAAGATAATTTGTTAAATTGCGACGAAGGCGACGTGCTAACTATCGAATACGAAGACGCCGACGATTGCTTCGTCGTTTTTAATGACATTTACGAAGAAGTCGGCGAATTGCCGAAGTCTGCCGCAAACTTCATAAACGAAAACGAGCATAAAAAGATCGTTGGTATTCTCGACGCTTGCGGCGAAAATGACGACGGAAAAACAAAAGCGCAAATTACGGTGCATCTTGTAAAATAAAAAGCACTCCTCGCTTTTTACCGTTCGGCAAGCGAAGAGCGCAAACAAGAGATTATTAAATTTGTAAAGCAAAAAACAAATAAAGCAAAAAACAAACGGAAGTGATTAAATATGCCAAAGAAAACAAACACCCGCCGCGCCGACGGCCGAATAGTCGTTCAAGTTTACGTCGGCAGCGTTGACGGCAAACGCAAATATAAATCGGTTTACGGCAAAACTCAAAAAGAAGCCGACCAAAAGGCGGCGGAGCTTCGCGCACAGCTGCATCGCGGCGTTGATTTGATTTCCGAAAATCGCACTTTTGCTTTTTGGGCAAACCGATTTTTAATTTCGAAAAAAAACACCGTATCTGTCGGCTGGTATATGGGCATCGAACAGAGGCTCGGTCACTTCGTGCGACGTTTCGGTGCGGCTGATATTTCAAAAATTCGACTTTGTGACGTCCAAGCCGTCCTTGATGAGTTCGCAATCTGTAATCCATATTCGGGGCAGCCCTCCTCACACAAAACGTTAATCGAATATACATCTATTATCAAGCAGTTTTTTAAATACTGCGCCGCAAACAGAATTATCGACCGCTCACCGGTCGACGAGCTTTTATCCGTCCCGGCGGGCACCCCTTCAAAGAGCCGCTCCGCACTTACCGCCGAACAGCGGACATGGATTCTTGACACACCACATCGAGCACAACCGGCGGCAATGATAATGTTATTTGCAGGGCTTCGCCGTGGGGAGCTTACCGCGCTTCTTTGGTCGGATGTGAATTTCGACAACAACACTCTTTCAATTACAAAAAGCTACTGTTGGCGAACAAAAACGATTAAATCAACAAAAACCGTTGCCGGAAATCGTGTTGTTGCAATTCCGACCATTCTTTCCGATTATATGCGGCAAATGCCTAAATCATCAACGCTTGTTTTCCCAAATACCGCCGGCGGTTATATGACAAATACAGCATGGGATAAGCTCTGGCACAGTTATATGTCATGCCTCAACAAAAAATACGGATCATTTATCGGCACAGCTGCCGACCGGAGAAAAACGCTGCCTTTGACGATAGATACGTTTACGCCGCATTGCCTCCGCCATACTTACGCAACAATGCTATACGATGCCGGCGTAGACGTGTTAACCGCAAAAGAATTACTCGGGCATTCCGACATCAAAACCACTCTTTCAATTTACACTCATCTTTCAAAAGAAAAGGAATCAGGCGATATTGATAAATTCAACAAGTTTTTGCAGTCAACTGCAAAACCGGCTTCAGATATCCGCTCCGCTTTTTGACTTTTCCGCTCCGAAAATCTTCGCTGAAATACGGGCGAGATATGGGGCGAATATGGGGCGAGCTTTGAAATAAAAATAAAAATGCAAGTCAAATGCAAGTCAGCATTCCGCAAAAATGTTGATGTATCAACGATTTTCACGTATACAGAAGCAGGTTCAAGTCCTGCTACCCGCACCATGGCGAGTGTTCTTACAGCATTTGAAAGGCTGTTAAGAACACTCGCTTTTTTCATACAGCGAGTTGACCTGGGGCGTAGTTGACAACTACGCCTTTTCTTGTATTCACCGACACCTGGGGTGCCGGAAGTGGAAACACATCAGGGATGAAGATGGCTCCCACACAGTTGTAATGGATCACAAGATGCTGCTCCCATATCCCGTCAATCTTCTCCGCCTGATGGACTTCGATGTGATCGATCAGCTCATTGAGCATCCTGGGGGTCAGAACCTTGGCTCTTGTGTATTTACGGACGGTGGAGATAAACATATCTGCCGTTACAGACTTGCTGCTGAGCTTGTCCATTTCAGCACGGAGGGCCTTGATCTTCTCGGATATCTCCTTTTGTTCATCCTCATACCTGCGGGACATTTTGGCAAAGCGATCATCCGAGAGCTTGCCGGAAACATTGTCCTCATAGATACGCTCAAACAATCCATCCAGTTCTTCGTCACGGGCTTGCAGGGCTGCAAGCTCTTTTTCTTTGAGTTTGCGATCCAGAGCGACATTCTGTTGAGTGCTGCCCATAACGGCCTTGACGAAATCGTCCTCATAGCGGCTGGCAAACTTGGTTAGTCGCTTGATCTCACCTAACACCACCTGTTCCAGAAAATCCACACGGACGTAATGGGTAGAGGTGCAAGTGCCGCGGTTGCCCTTATAATTGGAACAGTTGAAATATCGGATCTCCGGGTTTCCCTGATTGAAGTGGAAATGCAGGTTGTTTCCGCAATCGGCACAGACCAGCAGGCCGGAAAACATATTCTTCTCGCCCTCGTTGGTTCGGCGCTTGCGGACTTTGCCCCGTTTCTGCTGAACCTGCTCCCACACGGCGCGATCAACAATCGGCTCATGGACATCTTTGAAAACCACCCAATTTTCACGGTCGTTTTCGATTCGCTTCTTATTTTTGTAAGACTTGGAGTAGGTCTTAAAATTGAGGATATCGCCGCAATACTCTTGCAGGGAAAGAATTTTTGTGATGGTAGAGCTGTTCCACTTGGTAGGCGGCTGCTGCTTGCCTTTTCCGGGACGCTTGACACCCTTTTTCAGCCAGTAGGCCCGTGGGGTCAGAATTTCCTCCCGCTCAAGCTGGGCGGCAATCTGCTCCGTTCCCATGCCATCCAGGGTCATACCGTAGATACGCTTGACCACTTGGGCGGCCTCATCGTCTACGATCCAGTGTTTGGGGTTATCCGGGTCTTTCATATAGCCATAGGGAGGCTGTCCCATAGGTTCACCCGCATTGCCCTTGATCTTATTGCTGATTCGGCGCTTTTTGGAAATGTCCCGCGCATACCACTCGTTGAACAGGTTGCGGATTGGGGCAAGCTCGTTATCGCCCTCGGCCGTATCAATGTTGTCCGAAACTGCTACAAGACGGATATCGTGCTCCGGGAAAAATTCTTCGGTCAGGCGGCCGACCTCGATGTAGTTTCGGCCAAGACGGGACAGATCCTTCACAAAGACCGCTGCTGCCTTGCCCTGTTCGAGCTGTTGGATCATTTCCACGAAGCCGGGGCGATCCATGGTCACGCCGGAAATGCCGTCATCCAGAAAATGCACCAGATTGGTGTAGCCTTTTTCTTTGGCTACCTTGGTAAGTAATTTTTTCTGATTACCAATGCTGTAACTCTCACCTTCCAGATTATCGTCACGGGAAAGCCGCTCATAGAGGAAAGCTGTCACATCACGGGATTTTTTATTGTTCGACTGTTTCATAAGTCCTCCTTCCTTGGACAGTCGGACAACAATTTTTCTTGCGTGCTATAACTTCACGCTTCAATTATACCGCGCCCGACAGCCATTTGTCAGCCGGGTTCGCAAAGGATTCACGGTTTTCGTTCACAATCTGCCTGCATGAGCCGCAGCAGAATTGCTCCAAAGGTATTTGCGCTGTCATCCTTGAATACCGGCTTCACAACGAACGACCTGCCCTCAATATGGTAGGTCGTTGTTTCTTCCAGAGGATTTTCACTTGCGATACATTCTTTGCCGTTCGGCAATTTATTATCTTGCATAGTAACCCCTTTCAGTCATTAGTAAAAAAGGAAAAGAGGCAATACGGATGGCTGCTGGCCGCCGAAGGCACTTCCTCCGGTCGCAGCTCCACGGGAGTCTCACCCCGGCCCATGCTGATGGGTGCGGCGCACAATGCTGTGTGGGCGTTCAATGCGCGAGTATCTTTGACCCTGCCCGTGTGTCATCGCCCGCAAGCTGCCACGCTTGCTTTGCGGTCTGGTGCTGTTCGCTCGCCCGTTACAGTGGTCCCGTCCTGCGGACTTGAAACGAGGTCATGGCGCACCGGCCGTATGGCTCGGCACAAACAGGAATGTATCCGTTTGCCTTATACTGCGGCGTTGGCCTCCCAACGGGCTTTCTTTGTCAAGGTGCTGCCTCCGGCCACGAAAGAGAGAAACAGGGAAAGGGTAAGCTGTTTCCGCTTTCAGACCGGGCTTGTCAGCTCATGCTGACAATGGAATGAATGAGCTTGATCTCCAATCGGCGCTTCATGTACTCGTCCACCCGAACATGGGGCTGGCCGTCAGGATCGTAAAGCGTCCGGGTGCAGAGCTTATTGATATAGCCCTCATAATACCGGAGTACCTGATCCACAGCCTGAGAGTCCCCGTCACGGGCGGCGTCAATCACCGAAAGAGGAAGAAGCTCCTTGCCCTTGTAAGTGGGTTTCTTCATACCTTCAACCTCCCTTCGGCATGAGTGCGGCCAACTTGATCCGCAGCTCGGTCAATGATTTTGCCCTTCGCCGCTGAACGGCGCTGCGAGACATTCCAACAAGGCGGCCAACCTCCTGATCCGGCAGGTCCAGAACAAAATGCAGGATCAAAATACTCTGCTCCTGAACAGACAAACCGGCGAAGGCATCAGCCACAAGCTCGTTTTCAATATGTAGGTCATACCCGTGGGACGAGAATGTAAATCTGTCACTGGGGTAATGATCTACAACGCAGAGCTTGTCCATCTCCATTTGCGGAAGGTCGCTGAATGACAGTTCCCTGTCACGGCGCCTCTGCATTTCCCGGAGGTAGTCGATTGCCTCATGGTACAGTACCAGCTTGCAGTAAGCATCGAACTGGCACCGCTCGCCATAGTCATTGCGGGGGATCATATCCATCTTTTCACCCCCTTTCCTGGGGGAATGAGGTGGGTTTCTCCCTTTCCGCTAACAAGGCGAACGCAAAGCCGCCCGCTACCCGCTAAAAGCCTCCTTTTTGAACAAAGTTGTAAATTTATTTTTGGGCTACTGACAATAAAACAAAAAACGCCTGTCTGCAAAATGCAGGCAGGCGCATGAGTATAAGTCAGCGAGAAAGTGAACGCTGATACAGTTGCATAGGCATAGTTCCTCCGTGGGAAGCATTGAAATACATCTTTGAATGATTCTTGCTTTTCTCCGTTGTAATCGCCATACCGCAGTCCCTTTCATTTCTGGTATGTACTTAGGTGCATACAAGAGGTGAATTGTGACGAATACAATCGAAAGAGTGTGTATTGTAGAATATATACGAGGTGAACTGCAATGCAAGATTACGCTCGTTCATTAGGCGATGCTGTGAAACGCGCCCGTGGAAAGCTCGATCTTACCCAAAACGAGGTGGCTGATGCTGCGGGCATCGACTCCCGCACGGTTTTGAATATAGAGAACTACAAGGGAAATCCAAAATTGGAAGTTCTGTATCCGCTGGTACGCGCTCTGAAAATAGATTCCAGAGAAATTTTCTATCCCGAAATGCTCCGGGAATCCCCTATGCTGGAGCAACTACGGCTGGTGACCGGGGAATGTACCGAAGAAGAAGCGGAAGCACTGATCCCCGTGATCCAATCCGTGCTTGCAGCCATGCGCAGCACAAACGCAATGCCTATCAAATGACAAAGAACCAGCTTTTCCATTATCAAGAATGGGAAAGCTGGCTCTGCACTTTTTGTGTCCGGCTCACTTGCTCAGCACCATTTTCAGTTGTACAACATCTACCCGTATTTCTTTCTTGCATTTGGGGCAGTAAAGCGGAAACTTTACAAGCAGCGTATCCTCATATACCTTTGTCCTTGTTTTCCCTCCGCAGATTGGGCAGTGTATCCACAAAGACTCTTTTCGATTGCTGTTCATAACTTACCTCCACACATGGCACAGCCCTGTGTCTGGCATCTGGCTTTTGCCTAAGTTTGTTTGAGCAAGTAATTGCGATTTGATTATCTATCCATAGAGAATCTTTGTACTGGAATTCGTGCTTGTGGTGACGGAATGTTGATATCGCTTCTGTAGGTAATCTGATTTCCGATGTATTGATATTCTCCGTCACTCAAAACTCTAATGGTGACCTCATGGACGAATAGCTTGTCCGTCTGATAGTCCGGGCACATAACATTTACGATTAACTTTTTTGTGCTATCATCAATCTCTATGCACTCAGTGACTTCCGGAATTAACGAGGGGAAATATAACACATTGTCGCAGGAAATATCTTGCCACGGGTAAATATCATTTTCTGCATCATACAAAGCTCTTTCCCGAAATTCTTCCATTGAGATGTCAAAATACGGAACAATGGTGTCCTCAAAAAGTTTCGCGGGAATGGCACTATAGGAATATGGGGTGGTGTAACGAGGGTAATCTCTGGCATAAAGATAATCGTTGTATTTAAGCCGATATAGATAGTCCAGCAGGTCATTAAAGCACAAATTCCCATAATCGTCAGAACTCCAATCCAGCAAGAACAAATTTACATTGTGATAGCCAATCGGCAAGATGTATTTCATGGTCAAGTCGTACATGGGTTTATCTACTGGGTGAAGCCGCAGCAGGTGTGCCGCATCCCAGTGCCGATCAAGATATAGATCCCGATAAATAAAATCCGCATTGTAAGTCATATCCCAATAAAATATTTCCCGTTTCTCAGCATATAAAAGCTCCAGTTTTCCATCATCTTTCCAATCGGCACCTGCAAAAATACCATAGGACTTACCGTCTATGAAACAAAACTTTCGATAATATAATCCTCCAGTTGATGAAACACCCCAGAAGGATACCTCTGCATCGGTCTGCTGTTTCACACATTCCCAAAAAGCATTGACACAATCAGAATGCTCAAGATACTCGGGATAGATACTGTCGCTATTGATGACAGAATACCCTGCTGCAATCAGAATATTTTCGATTTCATCTATTGTCTCTTGTGTGATGTCATTTTCTGCTCCAAAATATTGAGAAGGGACTTTGGGGGCCTGTTGGTAGATTTCTCGATACAACTCCGAAATCACGATACACTCAGATTGAATAGCAGCCTTTTCTTCATCGGTTGTTTTCAACGAGCTATCCAATGTGTTTTCACTTTCGCTCACTGAAATATCAAAGTTTGAATAATCTTCTATCATACAGTTCTCAATGCTGTCATTTGATCGCTGTGATATCAGAAGCAGCCCGCCACTTACAATCATCAAAAATAAAATTCCTGTTATTATGTACTTTTTCAATTCCTGTATCACCTCGGTATATTACAATTGTAAGATTTTTGGCCAAAGCAACGAATTTCACACGATTTCACGGATTTCAATTCCCTCCTGCTCAAACTGAATAAGAGTTTCCTGCGTCATTGGAATTATGCAGATATTTGCTGTTCCGGCTCCATAATACCCATATAGGCCAATTCCGTTGTAGTAGTAGATCATGTTCAGCAATGGCCTTTCGGTTCCACCATATGTATAATAATCACCCCAAAAATTATCATCCGTTTGTGCGTATAAATTCTTGTATAATGAATCAATTTCGTTTTTACTCAGCGCAGGAAGAATGACTTGAAGTGAATACAAACAGATTTCCTCAAATTTCTCATATAGCGATTCTTGATACCCATGGTCATCAAATGTTAATTCAATTTCATAAATGCAATCGCTATTTTCCGGCGTATAAATGGATACCGTAGGCATGGACCCCATCTGCTCATCTTCCGAAAAACGGTGATGGATCGAATCAGTTTCAAAATAAGGGGTCATATCAAAAAACGCCAACCAAGTTGCCGATGGGCTGAGATAATTAGTTGCATACACGGGACGATAGAAACTATTATAGCTTGCAATAAAGTCATCTATGGAGATGGAGAAAATGACTTGTCCATCCCCATTCTCCAGAGCGCCCATATCAAGGATAATCGGGTATTGCTGCTCCGCTACGTCAGTTTCCGTTTTTTCATAAAGAGTCTCAGAATTGACTGTACCATCATAATACAAGAGGAACTGTTCGTCGTACTGCTCCTCTCCTGATAGAATCACTTCTACATGACTTTCATTCCAGGTTACTGCCCAATTATTATTCCCAATCTGGCACCCATCATTACGCAATTCAAAATCCTTCTGCGAAATTATGGTGTTACCCTCATTCAAAATCAGTCGCCCGGAGGCAGCCCCGAAAGGCCACGCAGGTTCCCCAATTTCGATAAGCGTCAGTTCATAGGTTCCATCTGGTGAAATCGATGTATCAATTAAAGTTTTCTTGCAGTTAATTGCAAAATTGAAACACAGTAAAATCAGCAAAATGGCTCCGATGACCACGCCAATCGTACATAGTACATATTTAATGATTCCCTTCATACTCATTTCTTCCAGTCTGCCTTACGACAGCCGTTTACCATCGCAGCAATATCCTGCTCAATTACCTCCCGGTATTCGTCCGGGATGCCTGCTATCCGAACCGGCAGGTACACCCGATCGGGCAGCATTATAATCCAGAGATTTTCAGTCTTGATGATGCGTTGTACAGTCTCATAGCTATAACTGCCTGCTTTGATATCACCAATCAGAGTTTCAAAATGGTCAGTATAGAAAGCGACTGCCCTCGGCTTTTCATTCGCATTTTTGCATTGCCGATAGCGAAGTTTTCCAACATACTTTGGAAAAGCATAATAGAAAGACGAAGCAAGCAGAAAGCATATAAATGGTATAGTCTCCGTCCACATTGGCAAGCCATTTATCCCCATCCACTTTGCGATCATACATACGGCAATTGTTGCTGCACAACACACCGCAATTACTGCATAGAAAAATGCAGCACGTTTTCCAAATAATGCTCGTTGACACTCGATATGATCTTGCTCTCGCATTGGAAGACTATTGATCGTCAGCGGCTCACTGATAGGTAGTAATTCTTTGTTCATAGTGTTTTCTCCTTACAATTGTAAGATTTATGATTATGATGTAAAGCCGTTCTTTCGTACGAACAAAGAACGGCTTCACTTGTGTTTATGAAGCCAAAGAGCTTGTGCTGATGTTCATTGAATTAAGAATGCTTGTAGCAATTTGCATGGCAGCAGTTCCATCAGCGCCTTCCTTATCACAGAGATAAACTGCAAAAAAGTAGGTGTTTCCAGCTTGTTCTTCAAAACCAACAAACCAACCAGCAACATCAACGTTTCCAATTTTTCCTGTTCCACTCTTTCCATAAAGAACGGTATTATCAGAAACAGACAAACGCATTGCATTTTTTACCGCTTCTATATTTTCATTATTAAACCCCCAAGAATTGGTGTATAGCTTAATAAGAAGCTCTACTTGTTCCAATGCAGATATCTTCAAGGACGAACCATTCCAATAATTTGTTGTATCGTTACCGATTACCGAATTTCCGTAATGAATGCTTTTGTAAAACGCAGAGAGTTGCTCCACACCAGCAGCCTGATCGATGGACTGAAAATACCAGTTGACAGATTTCTGCATTGCTGAATACAGGTTATGATCCTGATTCCATACATCAAATTCACGCTCTGTGCCGTCCCAGGAAAGCATATTATTTTCCGGAGTGATGATTCCTTGCTCCAGAGCATTCAATGCACTGTAAATCTTGAAGGTGGAGCATGGCGGCACACGGTGGGTAATCTCGCTTTCATTATAAACTGTATATTGGGAGGCGTCGAGGTCATATACAACCGCGCATCCGTTTATGCCGGAGAACAAGTCTTGCCAGTCACCTTGGGACATAAGCCTGGATGTGGATGGCGTATAATAATCTTCGTTATTCTCAGCGCATAGCGCAAGCGCTGGAATCTGAAAGGAGCAGAGAAGAGCCAAGATGCTTAGCAGACAACGGCCAACTATTTTCCTCCACTTTGTATCTCTCTGATATCCAACAATTCGCTTCAAACGATATTTCAAATGTGCTTTGTTTTGGCATAGACCGTTTGCTGTAAAAAAGCGGGTTTTGCATCTGGCCGCAAAATGTAAAATGGTTTTCCCGTATTGAATTCTGGCGTTTTCGTCACTCAGCTCGGTTAGGACAGTCCAATCGCAATACGCTTCTCGGTCTCGGCGCATCTGGCGAAATGCTAACCACACCATAGGGTTGAACCAATAGAGGACTTGCATGGTGCAAAACAGATAATTTGTAATCAAATCTCCGTGACGAATATGCGTTAGTTCATGCAGGATGATATGTTCCAATTCATCATGTGACAAATCCGACATTTTTTGATTGGGAAGAACCACAAAAGGCTTCTTCAATCCAAAACTGACCGGAGCCGTTACGAACCGAGATTGCCGTATTTCGACATACTGGTGGATACCAAGTTTCTGACAGCACTTATCAAAAAGGGCTTGAACATCATGTCCCGGCACTTCCGCAAAGCATCGAATCTGCCGAAGCCTATAACTACCGCACCAGTAAAAGCCAATCATTACCAGCACACCAATCACCCATACAGCAAGAACGCCGAATTCAATCTGTACGCCTCTGGTATCTTCTACAATTAACTGAGTTGTATCTGCCGTCCATTGCATATAATTTGTGTTTGCTGCGGTATTGGCTGTAATGTTATATGTGGACATTGTTTGTTGACTGTTGGTAGCAAGCTGCGAGCATTCCTGCCATAGCCTGCCTGGGAAAAACGGAAGCAACATGGAGATGACCAAAACATACCAACAATCGTACTGAAATCGCAGAGATGCTCGGCTTTGCAAGATCCGTTTCAGACCAAACATAACGCATATAAGAGCCGTACTCCATAAGTTTCCAATTAAAAAGCGTACCAGGAACATAAATTGTCGCCTCTATTTCTTGCGTTTTTTGTCCAGAATACATTGCAACTCATCTAAATCCTCAGAAGATAAATCTCTCTGATCGAGAAAGTTCACGACCATCTGGCTCATTGCGCCGTCAAAAAAGCGATTGGCGAGAGTTCGACTTTCAGCCTCAATGTAATCTTCCTTGCGGACACAAGGGGTATATACGAAAACACGACTTTCTTTTTCGTGAACAATAACGCCCTTTTTCTCAAGGCGCGATAACATGGTATAGATCGTCTTTGGACTCCATTCTTTGACTTTCGCCAGCCGATCCGTGATTTCGTTTGTGCTAATAGGCGCATATTTCCAGATTACGTCCATCACCTCGAACTCGGCATCTGAAATTTGCGGCAGCTTCTTCATATAGCATCCCCCTTCTTCTCTTACAACTGTAAGAATAAGATTATTATATTGCATATCTATGTTTTTGTCAATCCCAGCGGAATCCTAAAAACGCATGAGCCAAATAAAGAAATGGAGGGTGTCTGAACATCCTCTGTTTTCTTTTATTTTGCGGGCATTTGGGGACTTCCGTAACGCTTTATAAGTAGGGATAAGATACGGTAGCAAGCACAGCAAGCGAGTACCCGCTTGCGAATTTTGAGATTTTCAGGTCCCTTGCCCGAAAATTCAAAATTGCTTGTTGGGATAGTCCCAAACCCTTATGAAGAACGGAGGCGGCGCATGGCAAACCGAAAGCGGAATATCCAAATGAAATTCTATGTCACGGAGGACGAAAAACGGCTCATAGATGAGAAAATGAGCCAGCTCCCCACACGCAGATATGGTGCCTACCTCCGCAAGATGGCGATTGACGGATATATCATCTATACGGACACCGCAGATATCAAGGCGTTCACCAAAGAGCTTTCCGCTATCGGTCGGAACATCAATCAGATCGCCAAGCGGATCAACGCCGGAGGTCCTGCGTATCAGGCCGACATGGACGAGATACGGGAAAGGCTGGACGAGATATGGCAGTTACAAAGACACATCCTATCAAGTCAACGCTGAAAGCAGCCATTGACTATATCTGCAACCCGGA
>OLOA01000164.1_pt1 | contig 73217 bp, 63 predicted proteins | sample 1672201 | NCBI WGS metagenome assembly OLOA01 (sample SAMEA3136658, study PRJEB25190) | human gut metagenome
CGGGCCATGCCGCGGCCATCGTAGCATGGCCGGCGCCCTGCGCCGGCGACGATCGCCTCCGGAGACGTTGCCCCTTGGGGGGACTTACACAGACAATCTTACAGACCCTGCAAGAATCGCTCTAAGCGCCACTGAATAAGCAATTTCCAGCGAATTGGGCGCCTCAACGCCCCCGAATTCGCAACTTTTGTCACTTTTTAAGGGTTCAGCTTACGCGAACTTCACTGCGGTGCCATACGCAAGAATCTCAATCGTGCCCTCGGCAATGCTGTCGCTCGCGAAACGCATGGCGACAACGGCGTCGGCCCCAAGGTTTTGCGCGGCGGTGACCATGCGGTCCTCTGCGACTTGGCGAGCCTCATCGGTCATTTGCGTGTACGATACAATCTCGCCTCCGACGATACTTTTCATGCCGGCCATAAGGTCACGGCCGATGTTTTTCGAGGTAACGATATTGCCTCGAACAAGACCCAGAACTTGTACTGCTTGACCAGGGATGACGTCTGCGGTGGTAACAATCATGGCTGCTCCTGTCGTTGTGGGATGAACGGTGCTTCCATAGTACTCGACAATTGTCCAGGGATTTACTGGGAAGAAGGAAAAAATGGAAGCGGGGCTGAAGGGTCAAGCGTGCGAAGCCGCTCCAACGGTTGGCGGGGCGGAGCTTCGTCGATGATTCGTTTTTAATTGGCTGTTGCTACGGTGAATGGCTATGCGCGGTGGACTGCTTGAGTCGCCGTGCGATTAGACGAGCCCTGCTGCTTGAAACGCCCAAAGTGCAAACGGCACTACGATAAGTGCAGGCAGATAGTTGAGCACTTTGAACTTCGTGAGGTCAACTATATTTAAGCCGAGCGCGAGAATCATGATTGATCCGCAGGTTGAAAGCTCGGAAATAAGTACGTCGCTCGCGAAAGGGGCCACGAATCCAGCGGTTAGAACGATGGCTCCTTGGAACACGAGCGTGAATGCGGCCGAACCGTATACGCCCACTCCGAGCGCGGCGCCCATCATAATGCCCGCTACGAAATCGAGCAGGCTTTTCGTGTAGAGCATGTCGAAGTCGCCGACGAGGCCCGCGTCGAGCGAGCCGACGATAGTCATGGCTCCCACGTTCATGATTAGGCACGATGTGATGAATGCATTGGCGACTTTGGCGCCTTCGCCCGCGCCAGTAAATCGCGATGTGAGTTTTTCGGTCCAGCGATTCACGTGCCCGTCGATATCGCCCGTTTCTCCAATCGCCACGCCGATAACCGTTGCAACGATGAGGAGCAAAATGTTTTGTTCGACGATGGCTCCTTGAATGCCGATGACGATTGTGCACAGGCCGAGCGCTTTCATGACGGCGTCGGTAATTGAGTCGGGGAGTCCGCGGCGCAAGAGCAATCCGACGGTGGTGCCTGCAATAATGGCGATGGTGTTAACGATGACTGCCCACACGGAAGGCTCCTTTGTTGCGACGGTCGAGCCGCTGGCAAAATTGCCACGGCGCGTTTGGGCTGTGTGCCTACATCGCTCGCGAACCGCCTATCCCTCACGTGCGCATGCGCGCCAAGCGCGCTTCCGTATCTGGCTGCGCCAGAACTGACAAGGGGAAATTATATCTCCGCTATGTCTCTTGAAGGCTTGTCCTCGTCAAGATTTAGGGAAATATACGTTTGTGCGTGCCGGCGGCGTGTCGGGTTGGCCGATTTTGCGGAAGGAAGATGATAATCGTGGTTTCTAGGGGCGAGAATTGAAATTAGTGCAGAGGAGAGACCGACTGCGTGCCGAGCGGCTTTCGATAGCGAAATCAAATGTCTGCAATTGCATATTTATGGACAATTGGAATCACTATTTTGGTTGTATTGGCCCAGAACTCGATGCCAGCTTCAGGTTGCGTTCGATATATAGACATTTTTTCGGCCAGAGCGACATTTCTTTGTTGTAGAACAAAAGCACAGCAGGGTTCGATCGCTGTGGTGCTTTTGCAAAAGAGTGGGATGCGGTGTTCGTGCGTTTAACGCGGAGGTGTCGCCCAATGCTTACTGGTTGGGATCTTGTTGCGAATCGTCCGTTCTTCGTGATGCCTTCGCGAGCGCGCTGTCAATGTGCCTTTTACTTGCCGCCGATGCCGTCAAATAGCGAGAAGAGTTCGTCTCGAGAATGGATGTCGAGTTTGCGGTACAGATTCCGTACATGTGTTTTCACCGTTTGCTCGGAAATGAAGAGTTCTTTTGCTATTTCCGGATTATGTTTACGTTCCGCCAATGCCGAGAGTATTTCCTCTTCGCGTAAGGTGAGCCCGAATTGGAGTGCCAAATCGTGGCTGTGGTTTTTGATGACGTCAGACCGCACGAACTGCTCCATGCGATGTGGCTCGGTGTCGCTGACAATCATGCCCCAAGTGTTTGTGAGGCCGCTTTCAGATAAAAGCACCATCGTGCTCACTACGGCAAGAATTATCACAATTGCCGGTAAAACATATGGCATGTCGAATCCGGATGGCGCGTTTAGAAGTACGTCGTGGGCAGTTCGTCCGGCCCCGTTGAACGCCATGCGCACGGTGCGTTCTATGCCAAAAAGCCACATTGCGGCAATTCCATATCGATAGCACATGTTGGACATGATTATCATGACCAGAATTGAGCATGCGGTGTAGGCTCCTGAGACGAAGAATGCCGTAACCATATTATTGAAGTTGCCAACTATCGGAATGATGAGAAAAGCGCCCACCATGAGCGGCAGTGCTACGCGGTAGATTGCGGAGAAATCGAATTTCCTCTTGCGAAGGGCTATGCCCATGAAGACGAACAGCCCCACGAATAGCGTTCCTGGTGAAGAGTGGGGACCGAAAGCGGACGTTGTAAGCTGTTCTTGCACCAATCCGTATGCAAGCGAGAAGATTGCCATCCATAGTACGAGCTTCCAGGGGAATGCGATTTGTGCCTGGGAAATATGGTTGCGTTCTGCCTGCGGAATAGACCGAAAGGCTGCCCCTGCGCTTGCGATTGTCGCGATGGACAATATAAGGTGGAGTAGATTATCCGCTGACCGTTGGCGGCTTGTCTATTGGCCGCTGCTATACCGAGGGTTATGTGACTGGTAAGCTCGTGGCGTCACTCTAGTTTTGACGTTCGATATGTTTATGCAAGGGGGGCGGCTTGACCGTCCCCCTTGCATATTTGTGCTCGATTTGAACAAAACGGATTATGGCGTACGCGAATCGATAAACCAATCTTGTGACTCGTCAAGATTCCTGAGTTGACTTCAGGTTTGACGTCGGGTCTTGCTCGATTGCGCACTCTCCCGGTGTGCTCCCCTATTCCTCCAGATCGAACAAGCTCTTCATGTCGGTTTCCTTCATGGGCGCGCCAGCTGAAGGCAGCTTCTCTGCGCGGAACTTCTCGACCTGAGCTTTGCCGCCGATGAATTCTTCTGCCGTGCCGACCATGGTCACCGTGCGGCTTCCCTTAATGGTGAGCGCCTGCACGCCTTGCGTCGAATTGGTGGTCTTCGTCTTCAGAAGCGATGTGTTGAAGTTCACCAGGCGGAAGTCGCTAGAAACGAGCGCCAGGTCGCGCTCTTCCTTCAGCACCGTGGCGTACATGAGCTTTGAGCCGCCGTAAATCGCGTTCTTCAGGCGCTTGCGGTTCGTTTTGGTGGCGTATCCCGACAGCGCCACGCGCGCAACGCGGCCATTCTCGAACACGAACAGCACGTCGGCCTTGTAATCTTCAGGGTCGATGACCCAGGTCACGGTCTCGTCAGCGTCCATTTCCAAATCGGTGGGCAAATACGATCCGAGCTGCGCCGATTTGGTGTCTTCAAACGCGGCAACCTTGCACTTGTATACCTGGCACTGGTTTGTGAACACGAGCAAATCGTGCGTGTTTGAGGAATCGAACTCGATGAAGGGCTCGTCGCCGTCTTTGTATTTCAGCGTCGTGGCCTTGCGCAGCACGCGGTCGGTCATCTTCTTCAGGTAACCGTCGCGCGAGAGCATCATGGTCACGGGGTATTCCTCGACCTCGGGCTCGAGGTTCACTTCAACGATTTCCGAAGGCGCGACCAGGCCGGTTTTGCGCGGCATGACGTGTTTCTTATTCACCGCGGCGAGTTCGTCATGAATGACTTTCTTGATTTTCTTCTCGCTCGCGAGAATAGCGTTCAGCTCGGCGATGTCGGCCTCGAGCTTCTCGATATCCTTCGTGCGGTTGATGATATATTCCTCGTTGATGTTGCGCAGTTTGATTTCCGCCACGAATTCGGCCTGGACCTGGTCGATATTGAAGCCCTTCATGAGGTTGGGCACAACGTCGGCCTCGAGTTTCGTGCCGCGAATGATCGCGATGGCCTTATCGATGTCGAGCAGAATCGCCTCAAGGCCGTGCAACAAGTGCAGGCGGTCGGTTTTCTTGTCCAAATCGAAGTTCATGCGGCGGCGGGTCGATTCGACGCGCCATGCCACCCACTCGCTCAAAATCTCGCGCACGCCCATGACGCGCGGGTAGCCGTCGACGAGTACGTTGAAGTTGCACGAGAACGAGTCTTGCAGCGTGGTGGAGCGGAACAGCTTCGCCATGAGCTGTTCGGGGTCGACGCCCCTCTTCAGGTCGATGGCGATGCGCAAGCCGGAAAGGTCGGTTTCGTCGCGGATGTCGGCGATTTCGCGCACCTTGCCCTCTTTGGAGAGCTTCACGATGCGATCGATGATGACGTCGGTTTTGGTGGTGTACGGAATCTCGTACACCTCGATGATGCGCTCATCGGGCAGGTAGCGCCAGCGCGAGCGAATTTGGAAGCTGCCGAGGCCTGTGTCGAAGATGCGCTCCATTTCCTCGCGGCGGTAGATGATTTCGCCGCCGGTAGAGAAATCGGGCGCAGGCATGTATTCGAGCAGGTCGCACTCGGGGTCGCTTAGGAAGTGCATGGTTGCCGTGCATACTTCGTTCAGGTTGAAGCCGCAAATATCGGAAGCCATGGCAACGCCAATGCCCTTGTTCGCCGACACGAGAATGTTGGGGAACGTGGTGGGCAGCAGGCGCGGCTCCTTCATGGCGCCGTCGTAGCTGTCCACGAAGTCGACTGGGTCTTTGTCGATGTCTTTGAAAATCTCGGCGCAAATCGGCGAGAGCTTGGCTTCGGTGTAACGCGAGGCCGCATAGCTCAGGTCGCCGGAATAGTACTTGCCGAAGTTGCCCTTCGATTCGACGAACGGCGCGAGCAGCGCTTCGTTGCCCGTGGCGAGACGCACCATGGTCTCGTAGATGGCGGAATCGCCGTGCGGGTTGAGCTTCATGGTTTGTCCGACGATGTTCGCGCTCTTTTGGCGCGCGCCGTTCAGCAGGCCCATTTTGTACATGGTGTAGAGCAGCTTGCGGTGCGACGGCTTGAAGCCGTCGATTTCCGGGAATGCGCGCGACACGTTCGTGCTCATGGCGTAGGGCATGTAATTCTGCTCGAGCGTTTGCGTGATGGGCTGCTCCATGACCTCGGAATGCAGGCCGATCACGTTGGGATTGTCAACGTGCTTTTTCTTCGGTTCGGTTTTGGTCTTCTTCTTTGTTGCCACGGTTTCCCCTTGGTGCGTGTATCGGGCTCATCTATCGAACCGCTGGGCGGTTCGAGCGGTTATATGGCGTTACTGCAGGTCGAGCTGATCGAGATATTCCTTGCCGTGCTCGGCGATGTGGCGCTTGCGGCCCTCGTCGTCGTTGCCGAGAAGCAGGTTGAACATGTTCTCCATGGTGGCGACGTCTTCGGGTTCGACCTTGATCAGGCGACGCGTTTCTGGGTTCATGGTGGTGAGCCACATCATGTCGGGGTCGTTCTCACCAAGACCTTTTGAGCGGTTGATCGAGCATTTCTGGTCGCCGATTTCCTTCAAGATGTTGTTTTTCTCGAGGTCGGTGTAGGCGAAGTACGTCTTTTCCTTGCAGTTGATTTCGTACAGCGGCGATTCGGCGATGTAGACGTAGCCCTCGTCGATGAGCGTGGGCACAAGGCGGTAGAGCATGGTGAGGATGAGCGTGCGAATGTGGTAGCCGTCAACGTCGGCGTCGGTACAGATGATGACCTTGCTCCAGTTGAGGTTGTCCAAATCGAAGGTGCCCAGGTTCTTCATGCGCTTGTCTTTGACTTCGACGCCGCAACCCAGAACGCGCAGCAAGTCCATGATGATGTCAGACTTGAAAATGCGCGGGTAGTCTTCCTTCAGGCAGTTGAGGATTTTGCCTCGAACAGGCATGACGCCTTGGAACTCGGCATCGCGCGACGTGCGAATGGCGCCCGCTGCCGAGTCGCCCTCGACGATGTAGACTTCACGGCGGCCTTTGTCTTTCGATCGGCAGTCGATGAACTTCTGCACGCGGTTGGCCATGTCAGTTTTCTGCTGCAGATTGGTTTTGATGCTCTGGCGCGTTTTCTCGGCGTTTTCACGCGAGCGCTTGTTGATGAGCACCTGCTCGACGATTTTGCCGGCGGCTTCCTTATTCTCGATGAGGTACGTGGTGAGACGTTCCTTGAAAAACGCCGTCATGGCCTGCTGGATGAAGCGGTTGTTGATGGCCTTCTTCGTTTGATTCTCGTAGGACGTTTGCGTCGAGAAGCAGTTGGTCACGAGCACGAGGCAGTCTTGCACGTCTTGCCATTTGATGGCGGTCTCGTTTTTGGTGTATTTGTCCTGCGACTTGATGTATGCGTCAAGAGCGCTGGTCAGAGCGCTGCGCGCAGCTTTTTCGGGCGAGCCGCCATTTTCGAGCCACGACGAGTTGTGGTAGTACTCCTGCATTTGGAAGGTGCGCGAGAAGCACAAACACGCGGTGATTTTAACGTTGTAATCGGGCAAGTCGTCGCGGTCGCGGCCACGACGGTCGGCCTGGATGAAGAACGGCTCGGTCAAATAATCGGCGCCGACCTTTTCCAACACATAGTCTTCGATGCCCTTGGGGTAGCAGAAGTCTTCCTCGGTGAAGCCTTCGGGGCCCTCGAGGCGTAAGCGGAAGGTGACGTTGGCGTTGACGACTGCCTGGCGACGCATGGTTTCGCGATACCAGTCGGCAGGAATGTCGATGGACGTGAAAACCTCGAGGTCGGGGCGCCATTTGATGGTGGTGCCGGTGCGGTTTTCATCGGAAGGCTCGACTTGGAGTGCCTTCTTCTTGGCGCCGACGACTTTACCCTTCTTAAAATGCAGGGAGTATTTGTTGCCGTCGCGCCAGACGTTGACATCCATGTATTCAGAGGCATACTGCGTGGCGCACGAGCCCAGGCCGTTGGTGCCGAGCGAGAAGTCGTAGTCGCCGCCTTGGTTGTTGTTGTATTTGCCGCCTGCGTACAGCTCGCAGAAAACGAGCTCCCAGTTGAAGCGCTTTTCGGTGGGATTCCAGTCGAGCGGGCAGCCGCGGCCGTTGTCTTCGACCTGAATGGAGCCGTCGGCGAAGGCGGTAAGCGTGATGAGGTCGCCATAGCCTTGGCGGGCTTCGTCAACCGAGTTGGACAGAATCTCGAAGGCGGCATGAGCGCAGCCGTCCAGGCCATCGGAGCCGAAAATGACGGCGGGGCGCAAGCGTACGCGCTCCTCGTCTTTCAGCTGGCGAATGCTGTCGTTGCCGTAATTGGCCGTGGTGTTTGCCATTCTCGCTCTTTCGATGGTAGTGTTCCTTCGCGCGGCTCGCTGCCCTTTCGGGCGCCGACGTGCTTCCCGCCTGGGCCTCGCTGCTTCGCAAACGCGGCTTTGGTGGCGGGTTGCTGTTAGGCCAGGCATTGCTGGCCCGGTTGTTCAAACGCTGACTTTACCACATGCCGCGTGCGTGCCGAGACGATGACACAGCAAAAACATCGGACGTATGTTCGTGTATTAGTATGGCTGCGGTTTGGGTCTCTGTTGCCGCTCCCGACGCCCGAGTCCAACGCTGAAAGCTATTCGTTTGTTTGACGCTTATTGGCGTATGGCCAATTGGCCGGTTGACTCGATGTGCTCCTCGACCGTGCGAAAAAGTTCGTCCCGGTTGTTCACCTCGAGTTTTTGGTAGATATGTCTAATGTGGGCTTTTGCCGTTCCGTTGGCGATAAACATCTGCCCCGCAACCTCACTTGCGCTGCATCCCTGAAGAAGCAGGTTAAGTGCTTCCTGTTCGCGCGCTCCGAGCCCTTTAGATTTTGCGAATTCGGTAATTCTTTTTTCTCGAAGCTCTTCAACGGTTGGTTCGTCTGCTGCTCCTTCGCTGAATCCATGCCGCATCATAGCTGTAAGAGACTTGATGTTCAGGCTTACCGATACGCAGATAATGAGCGCTACTACGCATGCAATCGAAAGGCAGCTTTGCGCAAGCGCCGCGTCGGGAAGAGCGTTTCTTACAATTTCCTCCGCTATGCGGCCAGATATGCAGCCGAGAAAAACCGTAAGCACGGCCCAGCTGCCCATTTTGCATGGCGCTAGGGAAAGTCGTTTCGACAGGTCAACCATGAAAAGAATAGTTAGGGAAACCGTGAGGGTTATACCGTTGCTGGCAATGATAAATAAGGCGCTTGGCGCGATGGAGAAAAAAGATGATACCAGAAGGCCCGCCGCAACGATGGCAAGGGCTATGTTTAGCAGAACGCCAGCTTCAACCTTTCTCATGAATAGAACAGTGAAAAGAACGATAAGGGCAGCAGGGAGCACAATGAGCCGTATTTCGTCAGTGTGCCAAGATTGCCGACCAGCATATGAAACAGAAAGCATTGCCGCGAAACAGAGCATAAATATCGACACGAGCAGTACGACCACGCTTTGTGGCGGCAGGATGCTGGGGTTGTCGTTGCCGCCTCGACCTTTTTTGTTCAAAGATCGGCCGAGCGATATGCCGGCCAGCAGTATCGTCAATGTATAACCAACGGTAAACCTTCCGGTCGTGGTCCCTATCAGAAACCACGAAAGCGCAACGCCGCCCACGAGGCAGCAGGTCAAAGAAAGCGCAATTGACTCCATGGGGCGATCGATGAAGTGCTCGAACCAAAATGCGCTCGCCAGGGCAAGGAAGGCGCCCGCGCAAACCGACGATGCAAGGAGGGAGGGTTCGTGCCAGGGGAAATTTGGGATTCTGGAAAAAAGGAAGGCGACAATTGCGATGGCGGAGAGCGCGAACGCCATATGGTGCAGGGTGGCGTTTTTTCGTAGGCGGTTGCTGAGTGGAAGCGCGACTAAGACATCTGCGACTTCCTGAATCCCAGCAACATCCTGTGGTACGGCAGCGACCAATATGGCGTCACCGAGTATCCAATCTCCAAGGGTATTCCCGTCAAGGTCTACCCGGGTAAGGGGCGTGGCAAGCTCTCTCACCGTAACGAAGGAGATGAATAGTGGGCGGACATAGCGGCGGGTTGCACTCGGGCACTTCCGGCGCACGAGCGAACGCAGGTGCAGGAAGCGCTCCCGCAAAAGGCACTGCCGGGAATCACAAAGCTTCTCCCGGTCTTCGCGATCATCTGGAGTCCGCCAAAGATGCGGGCGTGGTAACCGTCTTCACTCAGTATAGTTCTGACGAAGCTGAGCGAGACCGGACATTCCAAACGACGTGCCCGCCTCCCCTGCGGAAAGCGGGCACGCATCGTGATCGGTGCTTTTCGGCCGCGACTACTCGTTTTCGGCGATGTACTTTCCCGTCAGATAACCGAACGTGAGGCAGTTCATGCCGTAGTTGGCGCCCTCCACTTGGAAGGTGTAGGTTCCGCAGAACGCGTCTCCCACCATCGTGCCCACGTTGTAGAGGCCGGGAATCGGATTGTCGTCGCTATCGCACACCTGCATGTGGATGTTCGTCCGCAAGCCGCCGAGGATTGTCAGGATGTTGCTGCCCGCAGGGGCGGCTCCGTAGAACGGACCTTCCTTGATCTCATACATGACGTCGGCCGGCTTGTGGAAGTCCTCGTCGTTGCCGGCGGCGGCCAGATCGTTGTAGCGTTTGATCGTGTCGATCGTGGAAGGTGGCAGGCCCAATTGGTCGATCACCTCTTCCAGCGTATCGCCCTTGACGTAAGCCTTGTTCTCCACGAATTCGTCCCACTGCTTGATGGTGGCCTCGTCGTCTGAGTTTGCCGAATCGTTCATCCAGTCCGTAGACGTGCGGAAGTGCCGCGCGTACGCCGTGTCCCAGATGGCGAAGGCCGTGCTGCCGTCCTGCAGGTAGATGGTCTCGCTCGCCAGGTTGCGGCTGCAGTATTCGTTCATGAAGCGCTCGCCGTTGCGATCGACCAGCAAGCCCCAATGGTTGCCGTAGTAGATGGTGGGGCCGGGCACGCGCGTGTACGAACCCATGAGGCAGTTGGGAGCCTTCTGCCACGCCGCGCCAACCCATAGGCCCATTCGCTGGCCGTCGCCTTTGTACAGACCGCCCTTTGAGAAGCCGATGTCGTAGTCCGTCTCACCGTCGTAGACATCATCTTCGATGTAGTGCGCCACGTTCGGAGCGTACTTGTACATCATGTCGCGATTCGCGGAGAAGTCGCCCGTGGCAAGCACTACGGCTTTCGTGCCCACGTACTTGGCGAACGTGCCGTCCTCTCGCTCCGTTATGATGCCCGTCACACGGCCTTCGGTGCCGTTAGGAACATCGCCCCTGACCAACTGGCGACCGATGTTCTTAAAGTCGATTCTCCCTCCTTGCTCGACCAGGTATTCCGCCAGACGCTTCACGAACAAAGGCTGCGCCATGCCGGTTCCGAGATTCTGGTACTCGGGTTCGAGCTCCATGCTCTCTGGCGCCGCCCATCCGATGGCCGATCGCGGCTGGAAGTACAGGCTCTTGGGATCCATGGGCGTGTTCTCTTCGCTGATCACCTTGTACCCGGCCTGCTCCATGAGGTCGATGGCCCAGTTCGCGCTCTCCTCGCTGTGGGCGTAGTAGGTGTACCATTTTTTCTGATCGACTTTATTGGCCGCGCAGTAGATCTCCTTTTCGATCATGGAGGGATCGATGCGATCCAAGCCGTCCCGCTCGAACACCTTGCAGTACACCACCCCGTTGGAGCCGCCGCGCGCAACGGGTTTCTCGCTTGCCGACACCACGACCACGTCAAGCCCCGCTTCGGCCGCGGTGTTGGCAACGACCAATCCCGACGTGCCCGCGCCCACGACTACCACGTCCGCTTCGACGGTGTCCACTATTTGATCGTCGGTAATCGCCTCGGGGGGTATTTCAAACGACCATTTCTCGTTCCATCGAGCGGCGTTCATGCCGTCTCCGGATGCGCCCGCTGCAGAAGGGGCGCCCCCCTCCGCTTTCGGCGAGCAGCCGCCAAGGGACATCGCCGCGCCCGCCCCGATGGCCGCCGTCGCGCCTCCCTTCAGAAAACTCCTGCGTGAAATCATCCCGTGCTCCTCTCACTCGTTGTCGTTGCGCCAGATCCGTTTGGCTGAGGTCACCTTACGTCCGCGAGACGGGAGCGCGCTCATTGGAAACCGCTGTATTTGCAGGTGGGAGCATCATTGGATTTCAATGATTTTATCGATAACGGCCGTTTGCTAGAATGTCGAGCGGGAGATCGAGGACAGGGGAGAGATTTTTTCAGAGGGAGGGCGGTTTCATGTCAATCGGATCTGGCACACCATCGTGGCGCTCGGCCTTTTCGCACAGGACGATCGGATTCGCTTCCATGTACGCGTGGGTATTCACGGTGTATCTCTGCTGCTCGCCTCAGGCTATTAACGACAGTTACGTGGCGCTGTTCCCGCTGTTCTATCTTTGCTCGTTCGCGGTAGCCGCCGTGGCGCTGTTGGCCTTCGCCGCATTCGCCAATCGCGCACCAGTCTCGACGATGCTCGAGAAAGCATCGTCCTGGAAGGCGTTCTGCATCGGGGGAGCCGTATGCGCGACCATCGGCACGATCTGGCTCGCTGTGGCATGGACGCAAGGATCGCTCTCGCTTGTCGAGATCGTCCTCATCGGATGCACGACGGGATTCGGCCAAGCCTCGCTGTTTCTGCAATGGGGAAGCGTGCTTTCCTCGCGTGCCGCAGTCGCCAGCATCGAGGATGTCTGCAAGGCCTTTTTAATCGCATCGTTGATCGTATGCCTTCAAGCAATGTTTCCATCCATTCTGAGCATGCTGCTCGTCGCCTTGCTTCCTCTGGTCTCGGCCTACATCCTCGTGACGAAGCTCGCTCCTTTCACGGACTGCAACGGCGGGCAAGGCGAACGCGACGAAGGGGGCGCATACGGAGAAGGGTTGCCAAATGCGAGAGAGACGAACGAGCTTTTGCTTAGAACCTGCATGGGTGCGCTCGCCATCGGTTTGATCATGGGGGCGCTTCGCTATCTGGCTGGAGACGATATCGGATTCAGCGGGATGTACGCCGTTTCGAAGATCACGGCGAGCGTCATCTGCTGCCTTGTCGTGTATTTCCAAAGCAGGAGGACGCGGTTCGAATTCAGCAGGATATACCGTTACATCATGCTGCTCATGGGGCTCGGCATCGTCATGAACCCTTTCTTCGATTCGAACCTGCTGCCCGTGGTGGTGTCCCGTATCGGCGTAAGCTGCTTTGAGACGTTCATGTGGATCGTCGTCATCGGCTTCGTGAAGTGCTTCCATGTCAAACCGTTCTGCGCAGTGGGACTCTGCTGGGCGTCGTTGACAGGAGGATTGTGCGGCGGGGCCGCGATCGGTCGATTCGCCATCGGTTCGAACCTGCTTGATCACCTGGATCCCGCTTGCCTTGCCCTCGTCTTTCTGTTCGCGCTGCTGCTCGTGCTCACGTTCGTGCTCACCGAGCGGGACCTCATCTCGCTCGAAGGTTGGGGGGTCTTCTCCTCAACGCGATCTGGTGCCGACCGGAAAGCCGAAGAGCGCCCGATTTCGAGTATGGACCACGCGCGGAGTGCGGTCGCGACCAAGTCGCACGAGATAGCGAACCGCTACCGGCTGTCGGAACGCGAAGAGGAAGTGCTCACCTTGCTCGCGTTAGGACGGTCGCGTTCGCACATCAAGTCCGAGCTCTTCTTATCACTCGGCACGGTGAACACCCATGTCACGCACATCTACGCGAAGCTCGGCGTCCACGGCAAAGACGAGCTGCTCGCGTATTTCGAGGAGCCGATTCGCTAACAGAGGCCGACGGCGTCGCAGACAGCGACTAGATCTTGTACATATACCTTGAATCTTCAATCTAAGTGCAACAACTGAATAAAGAAAAGGCGCACGGCGTCCTTAGAATGGTATTCGCCAAAACATCATTCGCACAAGGAGCTTGCCATGCGTCCTACACGCATCTTACAGCGCAGGAGCGCGAGACCGTAATGCGCCTCGCCAGAAACGGAAAAACCCGCCGCTTTCCGCGATGGCGCAGCATTCAGCGTTTGGGACAGCGCCTGGGAATCTAAATTCCCGTCCGATTATCCCAAGGGCGATTACCTGTCGACCAATACCGCCGAGCAGCTTGAAATTGACATTGAGGCTGGCACGGTTCATAAGGCGGACACCCTTGAAGAGCTCGCGGAAATCGCAGGCTTCGATAAGGGCATCTTCGTTTCCAGCGTTGAGCGCTATAACGAGCTGTGCGAGAAAGGCGAAGACCTCGACTTCTACAAGAGCCCTCTTTGGATGACGACGATCGACACCCCGCCCTACTACGTTTCGAAGCATATCGTGAGTGTTACCGGCACGCGTGGCGGCCTGAAGATCAACGATCAGATGCAGGTTCTCGACAAGAAGGGCCTCGCTATTCCTGGACTGTATGCAGCGGGCAATACCGCCGGCTCGTTCTACGGCAATGTGTACCCGCCGAACATCATGGGCACGGGCATCGGTCACGGCCAGTGCTTCGGGTGGCTTGCCATTAAAGACATGCTTGGCATGGAAGTTCTGTAGTGTAATCGCCGAACGAACGGAGGATTTGGCATGAGAGGAAAAGCGAAGATTGCTGCGACCATTGCGCTTTGCGCCCTGGTTGCATGCCTTTGCGCATGCGCTCCGTCAGGTGGCGAGAATACTGGTTCGGCTGTATCGTCTGGCGATGCTGCGGCGGGAAGCTTGAAGGCCGTTCATACGGATGAACAATGGGAGACGATTTCGGCAAACCCCGTCAAAAAGACGTGCTTCGGTTGCCACACTCGCGATGCCATTGTTGATGCGACGAAGGATTACGAAGGAATCGAGGGGCTTAATCCCCATGCGTCGCATACCGAATCCTATGACTGCTTGAAATGCCATTCACTTGAGGGAACCAACGTTTTGGTATGCAACACGGCATGCCACGGAGGTTATCATGGCGACGGCCAAGGGTGGCCGCTTCCGAATGAAAGCTGGTCAGACCCAACGGATGAACTGCCTGCAGCAGACGGTGTTGCGATTCCTAGCAATGCTTAAAAGCTGACACTTCCCATATGGCCCGCTCGAATCCCTCTGAGCGGGCCTTTTTGTGCGATATGTCGCTATTGAGTGGGAGTGAAAGATGAATGTGCAGACAAGCCTATTGATTCATAGGCCTTTTGAAAACTACGGGCGCTTGCTGCCATGCATTCAGATTATGTTCGTGGCTCGGGGTTTATTGGCGCCTACCGCTCAAGTATTTAAGATAGTGCGGCGTTTGAGCAACGGTCGCAAAAAGAGCCAGGGCGTAGAAACTTTGATTGCTGTTGCTCTTGGTCGTCGTTTTTACGCATGGATGCTTCCTGAGCCGTTGTTGTGTTAGCGTTCACCTCTTGTAGCTCCGTGAGCGTTTTCACTGTGGTAGCTGCCATAGCGTTTGCCCGCCCCTGCGTGGGCGCTTCCCTCGCCATTGTCGTCGATATTGTTTTTTGCAAGCATATCGCGTAGCTCGCGCATGCTCATGGAGGCGCATTTTTCGGCCGAGATATCCACTCCAGCCTCTTGGAGGGCCTGGTAAGCGCGGTATTTCGCGACACCCATACCAGAATCGTGGGCGGCTTGGCGCTCCTCGGCGTTCGTGCGGTCGCAGTGCGCCTCGCCGTTGCAGCCGAAGCAATCGTTGCTTTGCGCGGCGAGCGCGGCGTAGCGATTTTCGTTGTCGCAGTCGATGGACACCTTCACGACGGCGCCCTCGCCGGCTATGGCGCGCATGGCGCCGTCAAGGTCGCGCGCGGCGTCATCGAAAGCGCGCCACATGCAAGGAACTTCGTCAAGTGCCTGCTGGCCGTCATCGTTGAGCGCGCATGTTCCCACCACGACGTCGAAACGGTTCAGCGTCAGCTCGACCGACGGGTTCACGTCGATTCCCACATACGCCACGGGACGCAGGAAATCGGCTACGCCGCCTATGAGGCACGCGACAAGCGTCAAGCACGCTGCAATCGCGGCGATGCGTCCGCCCTTGGCGAAACGCAGGGCTTTGCGGCGCTTCTGAGGGATGGCGCTCTCCGACCCTTTTGATGTTTCGATTTCATGGTGGCTTGCTGGCGAGGTTGAGGATTCTTCGGCGGCCTTGTCTTTTTGGCTTGCGTAATTGTTTGCGTGGACGCTTTCCTGCGCGGATAAGAGCTCTTCGGTGCGCTCGTTTTCTTGCTGCTTGCGTTTCGCCTCGATACTCGCGAGGGCGCGCGCAGCGATATCGTCCGGAAGGTGAATGGCTTCAATTGCTTCTTTTACCCGGTGTTCTTCATTATTCGCCATTAGCTGAGCACCTCCCGCAGCCGCTTGCGTCCGCGCGATATCCATGAATAGACGGTGTTTTCGGGCATGTTGGTCATTTCGGATATTTCGGAAGCCGTGTAGCCTTCGACGAGCGACAGATAGACCTGTGTTTTCGGCGGATCGCCGAGCGCGTCCATGGCTCCAAGTATGCGTTTAACGCCGATTTCGGTTTGGGTCGAGTCGTCTTGAATGCCGAGCAGATGGTCGTTGTACGCCTCGAGGCGGCTTTCGAGCGAGATGTTTTTCGCGCGGGCCGCCTTCAGGGTGTCTTTGCATTCGTTGATCGCGACGCGCAAAAGCCAGGCCTTTTCGTGTTCAGCGCTTGAAAAGGCCTGGTCATGCATAGTAAATTTCAGGAACGTGTTCTGCAGCACGTCTTCGGCATCGTGCGCGGGCATGTATGCGACGCACGCGCGCCAGACGGCATCGCCGTGCTCGCTCATGGCGCGTGATATGTCCTCAGAAGGTCTCATTCGTTTGTGCGTGCGTTCCTCGAGTCAATGCCGTTTAGCGGTTGGGGAAATTTTGGGCGCGCTGGCAGCCGCCGACGAAGCCGCTGCAAGCGCCGTGGCTGTTGCCGTGGGTGTAGCCGCAACCGCCGCCGTTGGCGCAGGCTCCGTAGCCATTGCCGCTGCCGTATCCATAAGCGCTGCCATTTTGGGTGCCGGAACCGTTACCCAATCCATTGCCGTTCCCGTAGCCTAAGCCGTTACCTGGGCAAAGGCCGTTTTCGTAATTATCGCAGATGCCGTTGCCATTTTCGTCGATGAAGGCCGCGCCATTGCCGCTCAGGCAACGTTGCGCGCAGAGCCTCCCTTCGATTGCGGAGCGCATGCATGCCATGCTGTTGCATAGCGAATGAACGTTGTCGGCGGCGTTGGCGTTGGTGTTGACGCTTGCGTAGCAGGGCCCATTTCCGGTGCAGAGGGGCTTCGCGAACGCCTCCGCTGGATGCATGGCGAGCGCTGCGATTCCTGCAACAAGAATCAGGATTGCGAAAAGCGCTGCTGCAGTATGGGTCGTGCGGGTTTTGGAGTTTTGGGAAGCGGTGTATGTCATGGCGTCCTCCTGTCGTTTTGGGCCTTCAATAAAGAAACGATTCAGGTGGAGGAATCCTTGCAAGGTTTTTTGGAAAAATGCGACCGCCTGTCGAAAAAATGCTTTGTTTGAAGCCCGAACTTGGTTTCTGCGCGCGAAAGCGCGGTGAGTTTTCGCTTGCCGTCACAGCTGTAGAGCGCATTATTCATCGAGTCATATGAGGCGCACAATACAACAGGGGCCCAGATAACCTGGGCCCCTGCATGGCGCGTGGGAGGGATTGCGTCTGAGAGAAGATTATTTCTTTGCTGCGTCGGCCGCTGCCGTGTTCACGTCAACTTCGACGTCGCGCTGCTCCATGGCAGAGTCGTCCGGCTCCTTGTTGAGCTTCGGGTCAACCGTGATAACGAAGTTCGGCTTCGTCCCCGAGTTCTCGTCGGAAACGATATCGGCTTGGTGGTTCTTTTGCAGGTCTTCCATCTCCCCAACGGCGATGTTTGCGCCGGGGCAAGCAGCGACGCATGCAGGCAGCTCGCCGCGCTGTTGACGGTCATAGCACATGTCGCACTTGTAGGTCTTGCTCTCCTCTTCGTCGTAGCACGGAGCGTTGTAAGGGCAAGCCTCGATGCACATTTTGCAGCCGATGCACTTGTCGTGATCCTGTTTGACGATTCCGTTGTCGAGCTTGGTGTAAGCCTCAACGGGGCACGCCTTTACGCATGCGGGGTCCTCGCAGTGGTTGCACGACATCGAGAGGAAGGAAACGTTGACGGGGCTATCTTGGCGAATGCACGATACCTTGCGGAGCAAGACGCCTTCGTTCAGCTGTTTCTCGCTCTTGCACGCAATGGAGCACGTTTTGCAGCCGTAGCAGTTCTTGTTGTTCATCCAGAAACCGAGAGCCATGACTACGCCTCCTTCTTAACTTCGATAAGGGTCTGGTTGCAGCAATGGGTACCGCCAAGGGTCTTCCATTTGTCATTCGTTACATAGCTGCTTGAGCCGCCCTGCTGCTCCCACCAGCCATTCTGAAGGCCGACAACGCCCTGCTTGATGCGCTCGCCAACCTCTGCGATGCCATGGTGTTCGCCGCGATCGTTGAATACGACAACCTTATCTCCGTCTTTGATGTCACGTGCTTCGGCGTCTGCGGTGTTAATGAGAATAACCGGCGCCTGATCGCAGACCTCGTTCATCCATTCAAGATTGTTGAAGGTGGAGTGCACACTGCGATAGGTTTTGCGCTGTACGCTAAAGAGCGGGTACTTCTGGGCGAGTTCGTCCCCGTTGCGCGCGTCTTCTTCGGCGCGAGCGTAGGTTGCAATGGGATTGAATCCGTCCTTCTTCCAGGCCGCAACCCAGAATTCAGCTTTCTTGGACTTGGTCTTGAATTCGCCGTCCTTGAACGGGATGTAATTGTCGTCGACCACGCATACGGCATGCTTTTCTTTAAGCTCGTCGAGCGTAACGCCAGTGGGTTCGAGAACGTTTGAGATCATTTCGTCCATGGGCTTGCTGAAAGCATCGCCGAATCCGAAGCGCGTAGCAAGTTCGGAGAAGATTTCGAAGTCGCTCTTCGATTCGCCAGGTCCGTCAACGGCTTTTTCGCACAGCTGAATCCAATGGCTGCGATGGTTGGCCAAGACGCCCTCGGTCTCGAACACTCCCGTTACAGGAAGAACGAGGTCGGAGTAGAGGGCGGTAGAAGTGAGGTATTGATCGGCGGTAATGACGAACGGAATCTTTTCCAGAGCTTTCTTCACCATATTGGTGTTCGGCCACTGCGTCATCGGGTTGCCCGTCATGGAGTACAGAACGTTCACCTTGAGCGGATTTTCGTTCAGGATGGCCTCGCCAAACTTGAAGCGCGGAATGCTCGGCGCGGGATCTTCGACCTTCGGAACCTCGATGGGGGATCCGGTCTTGACCTCGTTAACGCCACCTGCGTCGCTGATGCCGTCGCCCTCGTGGCCAACATGGCCGCACAGGGCTGCAAGGTACAGCTGGGTGCCGACGGCGTTCGTGCCATTTTCCGTGCGCATGAAGCCGCCCATGTTTTGAATGATCATTGCTTTATCGGCCTGTGCATATTCGCGGGCGATGCGTTCAATGTCGGCTGCCGGAACGCCGCATTCTGCTTCGGCTGCAGCGGAATCCCATTTCTCCGCTTCGGCGTAAATGAGCTCAAATTCGGTGTTATATGCATCGGCGGCAGAAGTTCCGTCGAGCTTCAGCGCTGCTTCGATGCCCTCTTTGTCGTGGCGCACGATTTCGTTGCTCTTGGTATCGAAAACAACGAAAGAAGTCGGGTCGTCTTTATCCTGCAAAACGGGTTCGCCGGTCGTCTTGTCGACGAGGCATGGCGCGCAGGTGTGGGCAAGGGTGAATTCCTTGTCAAACAGGTCTTCGTCGATGACGATTTTGATCATCGCAAGGGCGAGCGCGGCATCGGTGCCGGGCCAAGGTTGAATCCACTCGGACGCTTTGGCGGCAGATTCAGTGCAAATGGGGTCAATTACGACGAACTTGCCGCCGTTTTCCATCATCTTCTCGAAGCGCTGGAAATAGCCCTGTTTGGAGATAGCGGGATTGTTGCCCCAGGCGATAACGTAATTGCTCTTCTCGATTTGGTTGCGCGTGTCAAGGAAGCGCTGTCCGTAAATAGGCACTTCAGCGGCGCTAGTTCCAGCGCAGCACAGTGAGCCAACGGTTGTCGAGGCTCCGCCCAGGTGAGCGAAGAACGCCGACGCGATGGGGCCGTGCATTGCGCCGAAGTTGCCCGATCCGGTTACATAGCAAATAGAATGAACGCCGTCGGTGTCGATTGCATCCTGGAATTTCTCCTGAATCAAATCGAAGGCTTCGGACCATTCGATTTCTTTGAATTCGCCGGATCCCTTGTCGCCAGTTCGCAGCAAGGGCTTAGTAAGACGGTCGGGGTCTTTCGTCATGAATCCGCGAGCTATGCCTCGGGCGCAAGCCGCGCAATCATTGAGTTCGGAAGATTCGACTTTGGCGATTTTGCCGTCGATGACATATGCCTTCAGGTTGTGGTGCTGGCACTCCGGCGGACAGGTTGAATAGAAAATTTGCGCGCCCTCGTATGGATCGGCTGCGGCTTCTTCCTGTTTGGCGGCCTTTTTGTCCCCCGTGCTTCCGCATCCGACAAGACTTGTTGCAGCAACTGCGCCAGCGGTGACGGCCGCAGTTCCCACGAACGCCCTGCGAGACAGAGCGGGCATGGTAGTTTCTGCATGCTCTTTCATATCTTCCCCCTTTTTCCTTAAAGATTTGAAAGGATGCTTCATATTTTCTTCATTAGCTTTGGTTAACTCAATTGAACGGGCTGTAATATTTCATTAAGAAATTGCTCTAATTCTTAAGAAATTATTAACATTGGACCAATCGTAAAATCGCTCTATTATTCAGGGATACTAGGCATGAAGACTATGCTTGCCAGCTGGCGAATGGGGGGTTGCGTTTGGCGCAAGGGAGATTAATGTCCGACAGACAGAACGAGCGAACGAGCGGAAAGCAAGCCAGGGCGAAGTTTTGGGAGCTTGCACCCAAAAGGGCAAAGGCTCCATCTCGTCATCGCGGCCTGCGCAGTAAAATGGCAATAATCGTAATCGTTCTGATTGCTGTGCTCATGGGCGCCGATGCGTTGTGGAATTACAGTCTCCAACGCACGCAGGCTGAAAACGAAGCTCGCGAAAAAGCTGAGGTACTTGCTTCCGAGATGCGCGCCATGTGGGACTTCATTGACATGAATCAAGATGTCATCAATCGAGACGAGAACGGCAATTTCCGCACGAAAACGCTCGTATGCGTGGTCGCCGCGAAATCGGTGAGCACATTATTCACGAGCGACACCGACTACATTATTCGTTTCACAGGGGAAACCCCCAGGCAGAAAGCGAATGCGCCCGACGCTTTTGAGCAGGAGGCCTTTGATGCGTTTCGTTCCAATCCTGACCTTGCTTCATATAGCGGCGTTCGAACCGACGAAGAAACGGGCCAGCGCGTGTTCCGCTATACCGAACCGCTGTATGTGACCGAATCGTGCCTTGAGTGCCACGGCGATCCGGCTGGAGAAATCGATCAGTATGGCTACCCGAAAGAGGGCATGAAGGTAGGCGACATCGGTGGCGCCATGTCCATTACCGAGCCTATGAGCATCTACGAAGAAGGTATTGCGACATCTGTAACGCAGCAAGCTCTCATGGTACTCATTATGGTTGCAGTTGCAGGTCTCGGTATTTTCCTTGCGGCGAATCGTTTGCTGCTGCGTCCCATCGAGAGCCTCTCGCGGGCGGCGCATGATATTGAAGCGGGAAATTTCGACTATAAGCTTGACACGACGCCGCGCGTCGGAGGTGAAGACGAGCTTTCCGAGTTTACGCGCGATTTCGATTCCATGGCGCGCCACCTTGAGCGTTTGTGCACCGACTTGAATAGCGAAGTGAAGAAACAAACCGAAGAAACGCGTGTGCTCAACGATATGCTCATGTACCAGCAGCATGAACTGAAAAAGGCACTTGATAAACTGCATGAGGAATCGGCCTATAAAAGCGAGTTTTTCGCCATCGTGAGTCATGAACTGCGCACGCCGCTCACTTCGATTCTCGCCTTCGCGCGTTTGCTGCTCGAGAATCCGAACCTCGATGAAAAAACGCACGAATCCATTGCCGATATCGAGGCAAATGGAACGCTGCTTCTTAATTTGGTAAATAACATTCTCACCATCTCGAAAGCCGAAGCCAACCGCAACGAGTTGCTCGTCGAGCCAGTAGACTTTGTCGACCTGCTTGGATTCATTAAAAAGACGCTCGATCCAATAGCCGCCAATAAGGATATTGCGCTTTCCGTGAAAGCCGATGCGAACGTGCCAATCTCCATGGCTGACTGGGAAAAGCTGCGCCGCGTGATCGAAAACCTCGCTGATAACGCCATTAAGTACACTCATCGCGGTGGTCGCGTGGATGTTCGCGCGACGTTTATGGCGCCGCTCGACCCTCGCGCGTACGATGATGGGGCGTTCGCAGGGGACGAAGGCGAGCTTGCGTATGGCGATGGCAGCAACGTTACCGCGCGTTCTGCTTCCAAGGCCGACTCGGGTTCTGCGCGTCACGATTGGGAAGTTCCCCTCCCCTGTTCTTCCGCCCCGCATGGCACTATTTGCATCACGGTTGCAGACGATGGAATGGGTATTGACGAAAGCGATATTTCAGATATTTTCGAGTTGTATAAACAAGCTGGTCAATCACCTAACCGTCGTTATCGTGGCACTGGTTTGGGCCTTGCCGTTGTGAAGGAGCTTACGGAGCTGCATGGCGGCGTGGCGACCGTCGAATCGCAACGAAAGGTCGGCAGCACGTTCTGTGTGCGCATCCCCTATGTTCCCTTGCCGGATGAGGAGGAAGATTTCGATGAAGATTCTGCTTGCTGATGATGAGGTGAGCATCCAAAAGCTTATAAGCGGATTGCTTGAAGATGAGGGTCATGAATGCGTCTGTGTCGAAGACGGTACCGATGCTCTTGAGGCATTCGAGAACGCATCGTTTGACCTTGTGATTCTCGACGTCATGATGCCGCGGATGGATGGGTTCGCTACGTGTCGCGAATTGCGCGCCCGGGGCGTAACGGTTCCGGTGATTTTTCTTTCCGCAAAAGGCGATATCGTTGACAAGGGCATTGGGTTCGCCGCTGGTGGGGACGACTATATGACCAAGCCCTTCGATCCTCGTGAGCTGCTCATGCATATCGAGGCGCACCTGCGCCGCGCTCATATGGATGTTGCGCCTGCTAAGCCGGAGCCAAAAACGCTTATACTTGGCAGATTTGTTATAGATACCGCAAAACACCAGGTCACAAAAGAGGGAATCTCAATTAAGCTCACGCCGAAGGAATTTAAAATCTTGCTTGCGCTTGCCCGCATGCCCGATACTGTGCTTTCGAAAGAGCAGCTCGTCGAAGACGCTTGGGGTGCCGAATTCGTCGGTGAGACGCAAAGCATTACGGTGTTCATAAAGAAACTTCGCAACAAAATTGAAGACGACCCGAGTGACCCCCGCATAATCGAAACGGTATGGGGAATCGGATATCGCCTGGTCGAAGGTGCTTGCTAGCAACCTACTTAGCTAGCAAGCTAGCAGCCTGTTAAATGCTCGTAGCATTTAACAGTTTTACGATTGCGTGGGTCTTGGGGCGGAGTTGGAGCCTGCAAAAAGAATGGGTGGTCGAAACAGAACTTCGATCACCTATTCGTGCTGGTTGCGACTACCGAGGGAAACGGCGCCACCCGACCTGCTAAACGCTACAAGCATTTAGCAGGTCGGGTATGAAATTGCCTGCTCTCCCCTAGCCCAGCTTTTCTTCCTCGACCTCGAGCTTGCCGACTACTTCTTCGTCGGCGGGCTTGGTGAGGTTCGCGTTGCGCTCGGCGCGGGCGGCCTCTTCCTTTTCCTCGAGGTTCGCCTTCGCCACCGAAATCATGAGCTTGATGCGGTTGAGCTGGTTGACCTCAGACGCGCCCGGGTCGTAGTCGACGGCCACGATGTTGCTCTCGGGGTAACGGCGGCGCAGCTCCTTGATCACAGCCTTGCCCACCACGTGGTTCGGCAGGCATGCAAACGGCTGCGTGCACACTACGTTTGGCGCGCCCGACACAATGAGCTCCACCATTTCGGCGGTGAGCAGCCAGCCCTCGCCCATCGAGTTGCACAGGCTCAAGATCTCGCTCGCGTATTCGGCGAGCTCATAGATGTTCGCCGGCGGGTTGAAGCGCGTCGATGCGGCGAGCGCGTCGTTGACCGGTTTGCGGAACTTCGCGATGGCCGACAGCCCGATTTTGCCACCAAGCGCGCCCTTGGCGGAACGGCCCAGCGGGTCTTTCTGGAAAATGCCGCCCGCGATGCCGAACAGGAAAAACTCGATGAGGCCAGGCACAACGGCCTCGCATCCCTCGCGCTCGATCACGTCGACGATCTGGTTGTTCGCCGTGGGGTGGAACTTCACCAGAATCTCGCCCACGACGCCGACGCGCGGCTTGGTGCCCTCGCCCTGCAGCGGCAGCGTGTCGAAGTCTTCCACGATCTGTTTCACGGTGCGCTTGAATTCCGAACGCTTCACGCCGCGCGCCAGCTGCGCCTTGCATTCGGTCATCCAGTGCTCGAACAGGTGGTTGGCCGCGCCTGGCTCAATCTCGTAGGGGCGCGTGCGGTAGAGCGTCATCATGAGCAGGTCGCCGTAGCACAACGCGTACACAGCCTGCAGCAGCATCTTCGGCGTGATTTTGAAGCCGGGGTTCACCTCGCCCAGGTCTTTGAACGAAAGCGCGATAACCGGAATATGGCCAAGGCCGGCGGCTTTGAGTGCTTTGCGGATGAGCGAGATGTAGTTGGTGGCGCGGCAGCCACCGCCGGTCTGCGTAATGAGCACGGCCAGCTTGTCGGTGTCGTAGCGCCCCGAGGTAACGGCTTCCATAATTTGGCCCGTGACCAGGATAGAAGGATAGCAAATGTCGTTGTTCACGTACTTCAGGCCCGCGTCCACAGCGCCGTGGTCGACGCTCGGCAGCAAATCGACGTTGTAGCCAAAGCGCTTGAAAATGGGCACGAGCAGTTCGAAGTGGTACGGGGCCATCTGCGGGGCCAAAATCGTGTAGCCCGCTTCCTTCATTTCCTCGGTGAATTGCACGCGTTCGAACTCTGTCGAGGTTGCCTCGCGCTGCTTGAAGCGCTCGCGAGCTTCGGGCGCGGCTTTTTCCGTGAAGGTCGCCGGGGGCTCGATGGCCTGCGCTACGGCCTCAATGGCTGCGGCGTCGGCGGAACCGGCCGTCTGCTTGCTGGAGTCTGCGGCGTCGGCGGCTGCGACGCGCGTTTCGGCCTCGGCCAGAAGTTCTTTCACGTTGAGGCTGCACGCGGGGCATTCCTGCGCCGCGGCTTTGGCGTCGGCCTCTTCATCGGCCTGGTCTTTCAACGCCGCGAGCAGGCTGCGCACGCGAATACGGGCGGCGCCCAGGTTGGAGACCTCGTCGATCTTAAGCACGGTGTAAATTTTGCCGGCGCTTTCCAGAATCTCTTGCACCTGGTCGGTGGTGAGCGCGTCCAGGCCGCAGCCGAAGCTGTTTAGCTGAATAAGATCGAGGTCGCGGCGCTCGGCGGCAACCTTCGCGGCGGCGTAGAGGCGCGTGTGATACATCCATTGGTCCACCAGGCGAATGGGGCGCTCGAGCGTGCCCAAGTGCGCGATGGAGTCTTCCGTAAGCACGGCCAGGCCGAAGCTCGTGAGCAGCTCGGGAATCGCGTGATTGATTTCGGGGTCGTTGTGGTAAGGGCGGCCGGCCAGCACAATGCCGTGCGTGCCGGTTTCCTCCATCCACAGCAGGGTTTCTGCGCCCTTTTCGCGAATGTCGCGCTTGAAGGCTTCGTCTTCGGCCCATGCGGCGTCGACTGCGGCGTCGATTTCTGCCTGCGTCGGCGCAGCAACGCCTTCGCCCATGAGCTCGGGGTGCGCCTGCACAAGCTCTACCATCAGGCGTTTCTTCAGGTGGTCTTTCTTGTCGTACGGCAGCCACGGGTTCAAGAACTGCACGTCGCTCTCGCGAAGCTCGTCGATGTTCAGGCGCAGCGCCTCGGCGTAGCTTGCCACGATGGGGCAGTTGAAGTGGTTGCCCGCAGTTGCGTCTTCCTGGCGCTCCCACTTGCTGCAGGGGAACCAAATGAAGTCAGGGTGCTTCTCGAGCAGGTTCATGATGTGGCCGTGCGAGAGCTTCGCTGGGTAGCACACGCTTTCCGACGGCATGCTTTCGATGCCCGCCTCGTAGGTTTTCTTCGTGGAGGGGTCGGAAAGCATCACGCGCCAGCCCAGCTTCGTGAAGAAGGTGAACCAGAACGGGTAATTTTCGTACATCGAAAGCGCGCGTGGAATGCCCACGGTGCCGCGCGGGGCGGCGTCGGGCGCGAGCGGCTCGTAGTCGAACAGGCGATGGCTCTTGTATTCGAACAGGTTGGGCACGTCGCTCTTCTCGTTGAGCACGCCTGCGCCCTTCTCGCAGCGGTTGCCCGTGATGAAGCGGCGGTGCTTGCCGGTGGCTTCATCTTTGCCGAAGTCGTTCACGGTAAGCAGGCAGTGGTTCGCGCAGGCCTTGCAGCGCACGGTTTTGTGCGTGGGGGCCAAGGCCTCAAGCGCGGCGGCGCCGAGCATGGCAGTGTGCACGTCGGCGGTTTTGCCCGCGCGTTCGGCTGCGCGCACGGCGGCCTGGTAGCGGTCGCGCGCCAGCAGAGCCGCGCCATAGGCGCCCATGTTGCCCGCGATATCGGGGCGCACGGCATGCACGCCGGCGAGCTGTTCGAAAGCGCGCAGCACGGCGTCGTTGAGGAACGTGCCGCCCTGTACGATAACTTTCGTGCCGACTTCTTTGGGGTCGCGAATTTTAATGACCTTGAACAGGGCGTTCTTGATAACGGAAATGGCCAAGCCCGCGGCGATATCGCCCACGGTGGCGCCTTCTTTTTGAGCCTGCTTTACACGGGAGTTCATGAATACGGTGCAGCGGCTGCCCAGATCGACAGGATTTTCGGCGGCGTTCGCGGTTTTCGCGAACTCGGTCACGTCGAGGTTCAGGCCCGCAGCGAAGCTCTCAATGAAGCTGCCGCAGCCCGAAGAGCATGCCTCGTTGAGCATGATGTGGTCGATAACGCCGTCTTTCACGCGCAGGCACTTCATGTCCTGGCCGCCGATGTCGAGAATGAACTCGACGCCCGGCAACATTTCCTGCGCGCCGCGAAGGTGCGCGACGGTTTCGATTTCGCCGGAGTCGACGCGCAGCGCCTCGAGCAGCAGGCCCTCGCCGTAGCCGGTCACGGTTGCATGCCCAATGGTGACTTTCGGCTGGCCGTCGGCTGCGGTGGGCAGCGCGGCGTACATTTCGGCGATTGCGCGCTTGGCGGTGCCCAAAACGTCGCCCTTGTTGTTGGCGTAGAAGGTCCACAAAAGGCTGCCGTCTTCGCCGATGAGGGCCGATTTGAACGTGGTGGAGCCGGCGTCGATGCCCAGGTAGGCCACGCCTTCGTAGGAGGAAAGGTCGGCGCGCTTCACCTTTTCGGTCGCGTGGCGCGCTTCGAATTCGTCGAATTCGGCTTCGTTGGCGAACAGCGGAGGCAGGCGCACGACTTCGCTGCCCTGAATGTCGCCCAGGCCGCGCAGGCGTTCGAGCACGTCGGCAAGCAGCTCGGGCGTGGCGGTTTTCTTGCCGCACAAAGCGGCGCCGCTCGCGACGAACAGGTGGGCGTTCTTCGGGCGAATGGCGTGCTCATTGTCGAGATTCAGCGTTTCGCAGAAGCGTTTATCCAGTTCAGAGAGGTACTGCAAAGGGCCACCGAGCAAGGCGACGTTGCCGCGAATGGGACGGCCGCACGCGAGGCCCGAAATGGTCTGTGTTACGACGGCCTGGAAAATGGAGGCCGCGATGTCTTCTTTGCGGGCGCCTTCGTTCAAAAGCGGCTGCACGTCGGTTTTGGCGAACACGCCGCAGCGGCTCGCGATGGGGTAAATGGTGGTGTGGCTTTTTGCGAGCTCGTTCAGGCCGCCAGCGTCGGTGTCGAGCAGGGCCGCCATTTGGTCGATGAACGCGCCCGTGCCGCCGGCGCAGGTGCCGTTCATGCGCTGTTCGATGCCGTTGTCGAAGTAGATGATCTTCGCGTCTTCGCCGCCGAGTTCGATGACGACGTCGGTTTGCGGAATGAAGGTCTCAACGGCGGTTTTGCTCGCGATGACCTCTTGAACGAAGTCGATGCCGAGCCACTGCGCGAGCAGAAGGCCGCCCGAGCCGGTGATGGCGATGGTCATGGGCGTTGCCGGGTATTGCTCGGCCGCCTCGCCCACCACTTCCACGATGGTCGCGCGAATGTCGGCGTGGTGGCGGCGATAGCACGAGTACAGAATCTCGTTGTTGTCGTCGAGCACGGCCACTTTTACGGTGGTAGAGCCTACGTCGATGCCAATGTGGAGCGGCGCCTGGCTCGCGGCGCCTGCGGCGGCCTGCGCTTCGGCGGCGATTGCCTGCTTGTCGTTGATTTCAGCCATGTTGGTCCCCTTTTACATTTTGATGGATTCGCCCGGCTTGATAAACAGCAGGCGCATCGAGATAAGTGCCATTTCTTCGGAGGTCTCGGTCATTCCTGAATCGATCCATTCGCTGATCACGCCCAGGTAGGCGCCGGAATAAAACGAGATGTAGTAGCGCGTGAACGCTGAAGGGTCGTTCTGATAGCGCTCGTGCAGAAGCGATCGCACGAAGCGCCCGCACACGGCTTCGCGAAGGCGCATGCCGAAACGGGCGTCGCCGCCTGGGCCGAGCATCGCGTGCAGGAAGGGACCCTCTTCGCGCAGGTAGTCGTAGAGTTCCACGAGCATGGGAAGCGGGCGGTGCGTAAGGCTGCATGCGGCGAGTTCGCGCAGCTTGATGTTCTGGAATTTCGCGAGCACCCCGCCGAGACCTTCGATGACTTCGTCTTCGAAGGAGGCGAGCAGGCTTTCTTTGTCGCGGAAGTGGTTGTAGAACGTGCCGCGATTCAGGCCGGCGCTCGTGCACAGGTCGCCCACCGAGAAGCCGTCGATGCCACGTTCTTCGACAAGCGTGATGAAGGCTTCGCGCAGCGCGGCGCGAGAGCGGGCGATGCGCGGGTCGCGCTCGGCTGCGGCGGTTGTAGCGAGCGTGGCAGCGGGCGCCACAACCGCGGAAGCGGCGGGCGTCGCGGCGGGTGCGGGTGCCGCGGCTGCGCCCGGAGTTGCGACTTGGTCGCACTCCGGAGCGGCTGGTGCCGCGTGCGCCTCATGCGCTTTGGTGGCGGTATTCGATGCCGTCAAATGTCCCCCTTGGGTTCAATTATCTGGTCTATTAAACAGGTTGATTATTATTCAACACCTTGTTCAATAGTGCATTATACGGCTCGAAAACATGCTCGGCAACAAACTATGGAGGGCTTGTTATCGATTTGACAATTGGGGTTTGAAACGATGGTCTAGCGGCAGAGTGCCTGGAATGCTGATGCTTGGATTTCCAATAAACCTAGCGGATGCTGAAAACGCTAACTGAAGCTAAAAAAGCTAACGCAAGCTAAAAAAGCTAACTGGTGCGGGCAATGATCCAGCAATCGCCAGCCTTTTGGTCGGTCCGCGTGGAGTGGGTAAAACAGCCCTTCTGTCTCATTTTGCTGATACGGCTGAGTCGTCTGGTTGGGTCACCGCTCGTGTGACGTGCGTCGCGGGAATGCTTGAAGACATCCTTATTAGAACGCAGCGAGCAACGCGACATTTAGTGGATATTGAGCCTGCCCGCAAAATCAAAGGTGCGGGGATTGCCGATTTCATTCCGCCTGAACTGGAGGATTCGCCTCGTGAGCTATCGAATTGGCGCTCAAGAATGGACGATATCCTGGATGCTTTGGCCGAATTCAATACCGGTTTGCTGGTGACTATCGATGAGGTCAATCCGAGCATTGATGAGGTGGCGATACTTGTAGCGGCTTTTCAGCATTTTCCCGATGAGGGAAAGAAAGTCGCTCTTATACATCCTCGCGTAAAAGCTCCTCGGCCCGAATGAAACCGGGTCGAGGAGCTTAGTCGAAGATGCATGTTTTGCGCAGCTTACATGTCTAAATTCAAGTCGTCTGCATACATGGGGAACATTCTCACTTTGTGGGCGCCCTTGAAGAAGAGCGCGGTCCACAGTGCCACCGAAATAACGTAGAGCGCCCATGCGACGCATGCTAACATCGCCGACGGTACGGCAATGCACAAGGCTGCCAAAATGAGCGCCGCAACGGTGAGCGCCACCCAGCCCAGTGCATAGGGGCGGTACGGCTGCTTCATCGCGTCGTACGCCACGCCATAGCCCACATGCTTCATCCTCGAAACATAGGCTGTTTGCACTGCCGCCGCCGCTATTGTCGCCGCAAGTCCACATGTGAGGATCTTATTGGCTGCTTCATCCCCTTCTAGCAGCGCGAGAGCATATGCTCCCATGAATCCTGCCGCCACGGCGGTTAGCAAGAACAGCGCGAATACAAGCTTTGTACTCCAGGCTGGTCGCGATTTCATCTGATATGCGAGTCCCGTGCATACGAGAAATGCGAGCGCCAAAACGGCAGCGATGCACAGAAGCCCCGCGCTGGCTGCGCCAGCGTTGAATGCGATTCCATCAAGGCCTGCAGCAATCAGCGCCACGCCAAGAAACGGCGTGATGAAGCCCTCTTGCGTGAGGTGCGATTTGGGGTTCGAGAATGCGTTGAAAAATCTTGATGGACGTTGTAGATGGAACACCGAGGCAATGCCGCCTGCGCATAAGAGCGCCAGAGTGACGAGGCATGCGATATTCGAGGGAAGTTGTGAACCCAATACTGCATTGGCGAACACCACGCACAGCAAAAGCCCTAATCCGGCGCGTTGGCATGCCGTCGATATCACGAGAGGCCAATGGACTTGCATAGCGTCTCAGCTCCTTTCCGGGGAACGAGATAAACCACCTTCGGTTCGTTTCCGAATTCGGGATGCACGCGGTACACGCGGTCTGCGTTTTCGGCGAGCACCTTTGAGATACGAGAATCGGGATCGTTCATGTCGCCAGCAACACGCGCCCCCGTAGTACAGGTGTAGCAGCACAGCGGCTGCTCGCCGGCATCGAGTTTGTCGACGCACAGCGTGCATTTCTCGACGACTTTTGTATTGGGGTTCAGCGAGCGCGCCTCGTATGGGCATGCCCATACGCAATATTGGCAGCCGAAGCAGCGGTTTGCGTCGACGAGCACCACGCCCTCATCGGTTTTGAATGTCGCCTTTGTGGGACACACGTCTATACAGCTCGGGTGTTCACAGTGCATGCACCCGTTGGGGAAGTAGAACAACTCGAGCGCATCGGGCCATTGCCCTATGGGGCCCATTCGGTATACACGCGTGCGGAAAACGCCCAAATCTACATCGTTTTCCATTTTGCATGCCACGGAGCAAGCCTGGCAACCCGAGCACTTATCGAGGTCTATGACCATTCCGTATTTCTTCTCGGTCACGGCTCAATCACCTTCCTTGCTCGAGGGGTTGGCCTTTTTAACGATGCGAACAAGCGTCGAGCGCAGGCCTGGCGTCATGTATTCGTTGCTGTAGTACTTGCTTGAGGTGAGCACGTTGGCGTTGCACATGTCGTTGGGGTAATCTTCCTTGTCGAGTGCCTTGCATCCTTGCCACCATCCATGCGGAATCACGCATATGCGAGGATCGAGGCCGACCGTGGGGCGTGCTTTCATTACGATGCGCCCTGTCGGGCTTTCCACAAAGCACCAGTCTCCATACGCAATGCCCAGCTCGTCGGCTACGTTCTGGTGGAACATGACCTGCGGGTCGGGAACGATTTCGCGCAGTTGCGGAATGCCTCGGTACGCCGAGTGGTAATAGACCGGATAGCGGCGCCCCGTGACGGCGGTCAGCGGGTATTCCTCGGCAATTTCTGGTGTGGCGTACACGCTTTGTTTCGGCTCGCTCGCGCTGGGAAACGGGTTCAGCCCGCTTATGAGGCCGACCGTGAAATACAGCTCGGCGCGGCCTGTGCCCGTGGGTGCCGCGATGCCGTTTTTTTCGTAGTCGCGGCTCGGCATCTGGGGCACATGGTGAATCCATTGCTCCTTGAGCTCGTTCCATGTGATGCCTGCATGGGTCTGCTCAAGTTGCCATTCGAACAGTTCGTCATCGGTTTCCCATGGCCACCAATCGGGATGCAGGCGCCGGCCCAGCGTGCGCCAGAACCACACATCGCTTCGACGCTCGTAGAGCGGCTCGACGGCGTGCTGCTGGGCGAACACCCACTCGCCGCACACCTCGTCGGCCAGGTAGTCGCGCTCGGTCCAATGCGTCGAAGGCAGCACCAAATCGGCTAGCTGTGCGGTGGGCGACATGTAGTAGTCCATCGTGCAGAGCAAATCGAGGTTCATCAGTCCCTCGCGCACCTTCTTGGTGTCCTCCGACCACGACAGCGGGTTTCCTTGTACGTGTATATAGCCCTTGATTGGGTAAGGCTTGCCGGTCTTCATTGCCTCGAAGCACATAGCGGTGTTCGACGAGCCGTTGAACGTGCCCGCCGCGCGCTCATCTTTCAGTCGCTTTTCTTCGTGCGTCTCGGGGTTGGCGCCCGAGAGGGTGAACATCTGATTCCAGAACGGCATGGAAAGGTTGCCGCCCTTTTTCTCAAGGTTTCCGCAGATGGCGATAATGATATTGATGAGTTGGATGGAATCGCGGCAATTCGTCTGTTCTTCGATGCCCTGGAACACCTCGATGCATGCGCTGGGGGCCGTTGCGTATGTGCGCGCGCTTTCGCGAATCACCTCTGCGGGACACCAGCATTTTTCGGCAGCCGCCTCGGGCGTCCACTCATCGGCAATTTCCTTCAGGCCGATCCAGACGGTTTTTACGGGTATCGGATTGCCGTCCGCTCCGGTTACGGTGCCGCGGTATTCGAGCTCGACTTCATCGGTGCGCTCCTGCAGCGGGTGCAGCTGGCCATCTTTGCCCATGAATAGCATGACTTGCTGGTTGCCGCCCTCTTTTACCAGCGCCTCGTTGAGCGGCGCGTTCACGCCTTCGATGATGAGCATGGGCGCATTGGTGAATTTCTTCGTGAAATAATCGTCGTAGAGGCCCTCGTTCATAATCACGTTGAGCCATGCCATCGCCAAATAGGTGTCAGATCCTGGACGAAGGCCCACGAAATGATCGGCTTTTGCCGCAAGCGGATGCTCGAAGAACGGGTCGATGACGATGAGCTTGGCGCTGCGATCACGCGAACGACCGACCTGGCCCGACGTGTATGTGGCTTCGGTCCACATAGTGTTGCAGCCCCACATCACGATGCAGTCGGAATTGTCGAAGTCGACGCCATCGAATATGGGGAACATGCCGAATTGCAGAATGGACTGTACCATCATGGGTACCAGACAAATGTTGCCCGGCGACAGTGAGTGGTTCACGGCGCCGCCGGCGTTCGACGATCGGCTCGTCCATTGATTGGTGCCGCGGCCGGTCCCTTGACCGTACGCGACAGCCTCGGCGCCGTATTTGTCGCAGATTTCTTCGATGCGTTGCGCAAGCCATTCGATGGCCTCGTCCCAGGTGATGCGATCCCACTGGCCTGAGCCGCGCGGCGTTCCGGCTTTGCGCCGCAACGGATAACGCAGCCTGTCGGGATCATAGAGTATCTTCGGCGCGGCGAGGCCCTTTGCGCACATGCGGCCTTGGCTGCGCGGATCTTCCGGGTTGCCCTTGACCCCTACGAGCTTTCCGTTCTTGTCAACCTCGCATAAGACTCCGCATTTCGCATGGCATTCGAAGCAGTTAGTCTTCACGATTTTGCCGCCATCGGGCAGTTGTACGACAGACGACACGTTTCCCCCTTTCGCCTGTTTTCCTTGCCATTGATTGTGGCGGTGCTTGCCATGCTCGGCAAACAGGGAAACGGGGTTGGCTGCACAAGGAAATGTTGTTAAGTTTTAGTTGAGCCAGATGCCGTGCTTCAGGGAAATTGCGCGAAGTTTGCATGCGGCCGCGCACGATCCGCATGTATCGCACAGGTCGTAGTTGATTCGGGCGTTTCCCATGTCGATTTTGATAGCTTTGCGCGGGCATGCTTTCGCGCACGCGCCGCATCCACGGCATGCTGCAGTGTTAATTGCGTAGCGTCGCGTTTTCATGGATGGCTCCGATTCCAGTTATAGCCGAACGCATCGCCCATAAGCGACACGTATCGTTCCTGGTAAGGGGCGCACGCTATTGCGAGATACTTACGCAGAAAGTTCGCGAATTGCGCTTCGGGCGTGTCGGGCGCAACGTTTCCCAGAAAACCTATCGAGAAGTACACGCTGTCTTTAATGGGAATGAACGCGGTCGAGCCATGCTGGCGCTGCAGATAGCTTGAGAAAGAGTCGCTGAACGTGACGGCGCCATCTCGCTCCATGGCGCGCGCGAGCATGCTCGTGTTGGTCGTATTTTGCTGGATGTTGGGTTCGAGTCCGTTGAAGAGCTTGCCCACCACTTTATTGAGGAAGGGCTCGCTATAGAACACGATAGGGTATTTGCACAGCTCATCGCGCGTAATTGAATCCTTGCTCGCCAACGCGCAGCTTGTCGAGCATGCTGCCATAAGCTCAGAATTCACGAGGGGCTCGAACTCGTGGTTCATGCGGCTAATCGTTTTGTCCATGCCCGGCATACAGCAGATGATTGCGAGTGGCGGGCGTTCTTGCTGCGTCGCGCGACGTGCCGATGGGTATCCCTCAGCGAAATCGTCGACAATGCGGAACAGGTCGCGTTCGGTGACGCGCAGTCGCGTTCCGGGCGTTGTCGCTTCGTAATCGAGGAACAATTCTTCGAGTGCTGCCGAGGCGAACGGCGTGGTAAGAATCTCGACGGTACGGAGGTTTTGCGTCGTTGCGTCCTTGGGCGCCGACGCGATTGCCAGCATGCGCCGGTGGGAATCGACGATGCGTTGGGCTTCCGAGGCGATTGCCCTTCCCCGCTCGGTGAGTTCGAGCTTGGGGCCGCCGCGCGTGAACAGGGGTGTTCCAAGCTCTTTCTCGAGAGCCTTGAGGGCCGAAGACACACCCTGCTGCGATATGAAATGCTGTTTAGCGGTACGAGAAACCGAGCCGTGTTCGGCGACGGATAAAAACAACTCAAGCGATTCGATGCGCATGCGGCCCCCTTGATTTTCGCCTCATAGCATAGCATGCGGGCTCTCGGCTGCGTTGGGTATCTCGCTTCAGTATGGACTGTGGTTCGCCTTTACTTGGGCGCACACGTCCAAAAAACTTTTCATTCACCCGGTCGCGCTCTACGAAAACGCCCTGGGGTTCGCGGAAAACAATCTGTCTCGCGAAGACCTTAATGCGCGTCCCTTTTCGAGAATCCCGATTTGCTGCGCAACGTCGACCTGAAGAGACGCTTAGGCAGAATGCATCATCGTATTCCTCTTTTTTATCGCCTCGTTGACGTTTTTGGCATATGCTTCGTAGTTTTCTGGCTTTAGGGGGCACAGGGGCGCGAACATTTCAACTTCCCCCTCTTTCGTTACGAATGAACCGGTAAGTTTTTGCCTTTCACAGAAGCCTCGGAAGTCACTGAAGTATGCGAAATCTTCAGCATAGTATTGAAGAGAATCGAAGATGCGCATCAAATTCTCCGTCACTTTTTTGAACTGTTCTTCGCTGGGAAAGAGTTTCGACACCTCCTCCATAAACGCCGATGCATCGCGTTGGGAATTGGTCGATGAGACCTCAGGGCATCCGAAGAATGCTTTCAGGCACAGCAATGTTGCATCGATTCTGTCGTAAACGCCCCTTTCCCCGCCGCGGGCTTGATTCAACGTCTCGTGCGGCCCGCCGTTGCTTCCTCGTGGGAACAGGATATGGCCTCCAAGCTTTCGACTTTCTTTAAGGAACGCGCGAATGCGGGAGTCTGCCTCCGGGGCGTCAACCCCGTGTTCTGAATAGTAATCTTTAAGCCAGTACACGCTTGGGCCAAGGTAGTCCACGGAGAGCAGAATCGTTTGGCCGCCCGATGGCACCTCGATGTCCCGGAAGGAGCCGCACCCATAATTCTTCTCGGCGGAAACTCGCGCTTCATTCGTCTGGGCTCCCCAAAAAGCCTCTAACAAATCTTCTTTGAGAATTATTGATTCGGAATCGGGGTCGGGACGATTGTCGAGATCGTAGTTTTCCATGGCCAAATCGTGCAGGTAATTGAACTCGAGAGAATGCATCGGGCCCTCCATCTGTTAATGCGTTCATGGTTTCGCTTTCTGTTTAAACGCGGTGATCCGCGCGCAGGTTGCCCACGTCGCTAAAGGCTCCTCTTGTGCGGCCACTGCTCCCACTGCTCCCAGTACTTCCCCGTGCTTTCGTCGTAGGCAAGCACGGGGATCTGCCCTGTTTTCATGACAGCGCCGTCAATATAGAAATGCGATGCGCCGTCGTGCCACACGCCTTCGTAGCCTGCGGTACCCGAAACCGTTTCGGTGGCGATGTGTCCGCTTATGACGTCGAGCTCGAATTTCTGCCCCACGAATTCCGGCTGCATGGTTGTGAAGGCTTCCTCGAATGTGCCTATACGCCATAAATCGCCTGCGTCTTCGTCGATGCCGGCATGCACGAAGACTTGCTTGTGTGGTGTTTCGTGATAATACGGAAGCTTTCGTATCCAGGCGAGAACATCGGCGTGGTTCGCCTTCATGCAATCGACGACGAATCGGTAGGCTTCTTCGAACCTTCTGCGCACGAGCAGGCGTTTTACCTGACTGAACTCATCTTTCTCAAGAAAGCTTTTTGCGGTAGCGAGGTTGGAATCGGCAAGAATCCATCCTTGGGTAAACGCCGGGTCGCCGACCATGGCACAGTATTCCAGCAGCATTTCCTCATGGTTGCCTCTCAAGGCTATCACCTGGTTGGGATAATCGCGCTGGAGCCCCATGATCTTTTGATAGACCTCAAGGCTCGTCGGACCCCGGTCGCAGTAATCGCCGCATAGGATGAGCATTGAATGCTCATCTGATAGGTCGACGAAGGAAAGCGATTTTTCGAAGGCGCCGATGCAGCCATGGATGTCGCTCATTGCGTAAATCATAGGCGGGCTCTTCCTGGGTTGTGGCCGTTTGCGATGGGACGATTTCTTTTCCCAATAAGAACGCGGGATTACTCCCGCCATATATAATACGGGAGTACACCCGCCCTGTCAATAAGAAAAAAAGAACAAGGGCTTTTGCCCATAGGCCTTTCTTTTTAGTTATGACAGGCGGTTGAAGACGCCGTTGAAGCAGTCGCGTTCACGATGTTCGATGGCATACAGTGCGCGCAGCACGGCTCGCAATGCGAAATTGGTATACACCATGCGCACGCCTGGGAAATCGAGCTTTGCGAGCGCGGCGCGAAAAGCTTCGAGCTTCAAGAAGAACGCTTCGGATCCAAACAAGGAGGCTTCGTAGCGTGTGGTCCCGTCGAAAGAAGCGGGAACGTCGAATACGGCGAGCGGCATGCCCATAAGCGCGTAAAAATCGATCTTGCCGTATTGCTCTTCGTACGATTCGACGCGCTCGAGCGCATATTCGATACAGGCGGTAAAAGAAGGCATGTTGGAGATGTCGTCCCTTACGCAGCATTTCGCGGCATAGGGAGCAAGGATGGCGACCTCTCGGGCGCATTTCACGTTCTTCTTTTGCAAGGCCATGCGTTTTCCCTTAAGTGATACGGGTTCGATGCGGAATAGCGTCCTAATTATGCGGGTGTTCGCCCGCTTTTGCAAACATTCTTTTAAGCAGTGTGGCCCTAGTGAACTTCGCTCATCACGCCATTTTCTACACGAAGACGCATGGTTGCGAATTCGTGAGCTTTCGCGCGATGTGCGGCAACGAAAACCGTCTTGTCGGGCAGAGCGGCAATATTGGCAAGCACTGCTGCTTCGGTCGCATCGTCGAGCGCACTTGTGACCTCGTCGAGCACCATGATGGGCGCGCCGGAACATATCGCGCGCGCGATGGCCAAGCGTTGCAGCTGGCCCTGGGAAAGCCCCTGTCCATGCTCGCCGATCATCGTGTCGAGCCTCAGGGGAAGCTCTTTCACAAAGCCCCATGCGCATGCCGCTTTACAGGCGCGTTCAATTTGCTCGTCGGTCGCGTCGGAAGCCGCGAAAGCCACATTTTCGCGCACCGTTCCTGCGAACAGGAAGTTGTCCTGAGGCACGTAGGCGAACACTCCAGGTGGAACTTGGGAGGCAATGCACGATGCGGCGGAGCCGTCGCGAGCGAGCTCGTATGTGAACCCTTCGGCATCGTAGGCGCCGAGAACCAACTTGAACAGCGTTGATTTGCCCGAACCGGAAGGCCCTTCCACTACCACGAAGGAGCCTTTGGGAACAAAGGCGTCCGCGCAGGTCAAGCTAACGTCATTGTCTTCAAGAAAAGCTTCCGCCGCTTCTATCGAAGCTCCATCCCCCGAAGTACATGCCGCTTCGCCTTCTTCTTCGCTGTATGAAAACGCCACGTTTTTCATGTTCACGCCCGCAAGGTGCTCGTAGAATTCCGTCGCGGTTAAGGGCAGGCGGTTTTCTGAATGCGGCAGTTCTGTGACTTCCATCAGGCGTTCCGCCGATGCAAGCGTTTGATAGAGCTGCGGCAGCAGGCCCGACAAGCTCGAAACCGGAGCCTGGATGCGCGCGACCAGCTGCAGCACCGCCATAAGCGTGCCATAGCTCATAGTGCCGCGCAAAAGCTCGAAGGCGCACCACGTGAGCGCCACGGCGTACAGCGCGTTGAAGAAGAACGAGAAGCTGGCGTTGGCGGCAATAGAGTATCCGCGGCGGCGCATTTGTGCGGTGAAGTGGTCTTCCTGCAGCCTATCGGCGCGCTTGCTCGTGGCGGGCTGGGCGCCAAACGAACGAATGACCAGCTGATGCCCAAGCGCCTCTTGCAGAAATACGCGCACAGCGCCTTCCTTTTCTTGCACGGTTTTGTGCAGCGCCTTCAACCGGCCGCGCAGCGTGCGTGCCAGAACGAACGAAACCAAGGCCGCGGCTGCAAATAGCGCTACCATAGGCGGGCTGATGAGCGAGAGCACCGCAATGGCGAACACGAGCTGCATGATCATGGATACGAAGCTTGGAATGATGGTCGCTACGCCGTTCGACACGACCTGCACATCGGAAAACATGCGATTGGACAGTTCGCCTGAGTGGAAGCGCAGTACGTTGCGGTAGTGCGCGGAGAAGATGCTGTCGAGCATCGATTTGCGCAAATCGAGAGCGAAGCGTGCGCGAATGCGCTCTTGCATGCTATTGATGAGGAGGCGCAAAAAAAGTTGCGCAACAATAACGCCCACAAGAAGCGCCGCGCTCGTCAACAAGCCGTGCGCGTTGCCGGCGACTGCCTGGTCGATAACGGCGCGACACGCCAGCGCGAAGCTTACGAGCACCGCCGCTTGCAGCGTGCACAGCGCAGAAAGCGCCACGATTCCGCGGTGCTGCTCCTTTGATTGCGCAAACAGCCATGCATAGGTGGCTTTATCGTGCTCGCGCGACACCTTGCCGCGCGTCATTTCCGCCTCGTTTCATGCGAATTGTTATGTTTGAGCAGGCCACATGCCGAAAGCACGCGTTTGGCGGCTCGCCTTGCGGCGGCGTTTGCGCCCTTGCATACCTTTCGCGCCGGGAACAGTGCCACCCAGAGTTTCATATATGCATGGTATGCACGCGAAGTTGTGCAATCGATGCGGCGACCATCGCGATAAAAGCCGATCAGCACGCCCAGCACGTCTTCGCGTGGGATGTATTCCAAAGTGACGCAATTATCGCCGCAAATCACATAGCCTTTTTCGGAACCGAGTTCGTAATGTCCCACAACGCGGTGCAGCACGTATTTTTCCCTGCGGCGATAGAGCGCCACGTCGTATCGGTGCAGCTCGCCTTTGGCTGGCACTACCATCATCACGTCGTGGCGGTTGCGAAGCATCGGCCACATGGAAATACCCACTGGGGGCCCCATGTAGAAGCCCTCGGTCGCTAAAACTTCTTCGATTGTGCGTGGTTTTCCTGCCGCAGAGGATATGTCTTTTTCGCTCGTCATGAATTCGCTGTCATCAGGCGCTTTGCTGTTGGGCGGCTACTCGTCCAACAGGTCGGCGGCGCGCAGTTTGTCCAGAAAATTCGCGACATCGGCACGCGCCGTATCGCCGGAAACGGCATATTCGGTTTGCAGGGCTTGAACCAGCGCGTCTTCCGTAGTGTTCGCGCCGAGCTTTTCCCAAAGAAACGCGCCGGTGCCATTCAGGCGAATCATGCAATGACGCTCCATGCTGGCCTCGCCCACCGGCACCACAACGTGCTGGCTGCCAACTTTATTCACAATGAAGCCGTCTTTAATTTTCATACTGGTGTCTTTCGTCTCGGCGCAATCGTTTGTTTTCATTATTGCACAGTGTCATCTTGAATGCCTCTTCAAAGGCAGCGGGGGTTGGCGTACAGCGCAGCACGTAGAACGTGACGCTAGTCAGAAGTTTGTCTAGCAAATCAAGCTGGCGGGCGGCCAAAAGCGGCTCTTTCGGCATGAGGATTTGGTTCATGATGCGAGAGACGATTTCCCTATCGTCGTACAGGCGCGTTAGGCAGTCGGCCTCGCCCTGCTCGCAACGCTCGATGAAACAAACGGCGCGAAGGGGAACGCTCGTGTTGCGCCCCCAGTTTTCCTTGCCGCTGTATGGGGTGCCGTATGCGATAAACCGGCCCGCTGGCTGGTCACAGGCGATGTCGGCGGTTTCTCCATCAGAGGCCGCAGCAGAAGGTGTGCGCGTGCGTGGGTTCTCTTCGCCATGCATCGCGCTTGGGGTTTTTGCGGCGTTTCCGCCAGGAGCTTCACTGGTGATTTCACGGGTTTTCGCGTCAATGTCTCCCTCGCTTTGCCATCGCAGAATGGGCTTGTCGCCGTTCACGACCGTTACGCGCTCGCCCAGCGCGCGCATCCACTGCGCGATGTGAGTGCTTTTGCCCGTGCCACTTTTCGCCGTGAACGCGAAGCCTTGCTCCGCATATGAGATGATCGCCGCATGGAACAGGAACGCGTTGAAATCGAGCATTCGCGTGCAAATTTTGCGGTAGAGCGCCAAAGATTCGCAATATGCGGGCGAAAATGAGCCCTTCTCGTCATTCTCGGCTGCAATTTCTTCGGGCGTTGCCGCTACCGAAATATCGCAATCATCGGGAGAGGTGTCGACTATGTAGTCCGCGCAAAGCCGCTCGGCGAACGCGTAGCGGTTCTCGATGGCGATAAGAACCTCGGCAATTTGGATGCAGAACATAGGCTTTGCTCCTTGGAAGGAAGACGGCGAGCGTGATATGGCGGCGGAAATCATAGCATTGCGTTTATTGCACCGTTTTCGGGCATTTTGCGCGGCGCCACCGTCGTTGTTTTATTATAAAGCGCACTGAACGTGCGCGCGCTTGGCCGCCAAGCGCGCAAGCGATTTCCACTGTTGTCACGCATGCTGCAACGAGCAGCGAGAGGAAGTGCCCGTGGAGCTTTCTGCTGCCGAAGAGTACGCAATCAAGATTATCGCTGCCGAGAGTGGCATGCAGCATCCTGTGGGCGAAATGCCGGCTGCGGTTTCAGCTGCGGGCGGGGGCAATTCTGCGCTTGAATTGGAGCCTGGACTTGCATTGGGGCCTGGACGCGAACATGACCCAGCGGTAACGTTCGATTCCGCGCCCACGATAGCGTGCGTTACCGAACCCGCCCTTGCGATTCCCGATGGTTTGTGGCCGGCCGTGCGCACCGAGCTGGTAGCGCAATCGGTTATCGGCTATCCGGCGCACGCCGTTGAGTCTCTTTCGCTCAATCCCGCCGACCAGGCTGAATATCTCGCGCTCGCTGGGAAAAACCTGTCGAGCTGGTATAGCCTCATGATGGCGCAAGATGATGTGCTCGCAGAATTTCGAGCGGCGGGTATTCCCGTTGTCGTGCTGAAGGGCGCTGCGGCTGCGGCGCATTACCCGCAGCCAAACAGCCGTAGCATGGGCGACATCGACCTTATTGTGCCGCCCGATTATTTCGACCGAGCGTTTTCACTTATGGAGCGCTTGGGCTGGGATAACGATATTGAACTTGAAATCAATCCGCGCCACGCGGGCTTCGAGAAGGCGGGCTGTCCCGAAATCGAGCTGCATCGGTATTTCAGCACATGCACCAACAAGCAGCAGGCACACTTCCTTGACCAGGCTATTTACGACGCCATTCCGCGCGCCGAATGGACCGATGTCGCAGGCTTTAGCGTGCCCGTGTTGCCGCCGCTCGAGAACGGCCTGGTGTTGCTCGCGCATGTCAACCAGCATCTAGGTTCGGGTCTGGGGCTTCGCCAGATTCTGGATTGGCAGATGTTCGTTGGCGCGCACTTGACCGACGAGCTTTGGGAGTGCGGCTTTCAACATGCGGCGCAGCAGATCGGCATGGAGAAGCTGGCGGTCACCACAACGTGGCTTTGCCGCACCTACCTGGGGCTTCAGACATCGGCAACGTGGTTTGGCGAAGCCGACGCGCAGCTTGCGAGCGACCTTCTGCTCTACATCATGCAGCGGGGGAACATGGGGCGCAAGATGGAACGCGGCGCGCGGACAACCCGCACGGTGCTGCACAACTTCCGCAGCCCCGCGGCCTTGGTTCGCTACCTTTACGAGGGCGGGCGCGCTCATTGGGCGCCAGCGCGCAAGCACGCGTGGCTTGCTCCGGCAGCGTGCCTCTATCAAGTGGGACACGTTATTCGCAAGGGACTCTCGCGCAACGCGAGCATGAGCGAGCTCGTCGCTGACGCACGTAGCGCGCAAGAAGACATCGACCTGCTCAAACGCCTTGAGGCTACCAGGATGTAGAAGGGCGAGAAACGAAAGGCCGCGCGATCGAAGTGGAAGGCAGGAAGGCGACCGTTCAATGAAATCGCTAAAAAGGTGCTGGTCAAAGCGATGACGTCCAAGAAAAATGCGATTAAAAGAAAACGCGTCCAGGATGAATTCTGGACGCGTTTGGTTGTGTTGGCGTTGCACGTTGCGCGCGAAAAGAACGGGCGGCTTAGTAGTAGCCCGTCCACGTGGAGCCGTCGGCTTCCGTTTTAACGCCGGGGTCGGCGCCGCCGGTCGGCTCGTCGTTGGCGGAATTATTGTTTCCCGCAGAGCCGCCATTGCCTGAGTTCGAGGTGCTGCCCGATTGGTTGCTCGAGGCGGAACCACCGGTTTGGCCGCCCGAGGTCGAGCTAGAGCCGCTTACGCTCGAGGTTTCGCCACTGGAATTTGATGCGCCAGTGGTTGAGCCGTTCCCTGCAGTGTTGGAGGAATCTCCGAACACTTCCGATGCATCCACTTGGTTGCTGGCAGTGCCGTCGCCTGAAGAAGGTATCGCGCCCGAGTCTTTCGCGGTTGCGTCGGCGGCGACCGCGGCGGCGTTGCCCGATGCGGTTTCGTCTTGGTTTGAGCCGCTCGTTGCCGTAAATGCGACAAGCGCTACGACTATAACTACAATTGCTGCGCCCAGGCCAATGAACACATTGCGTTTTCGCGTATCCATAGATTTGTTTGTCCTTCGCTCAATCAGTGGAAATCCGCAAACAAATGAAGGGCGGACGCAAACCGCCCGCCCTTCGAGTTATCTAGCGACTAAATGTCCGGAAATGCTAAGTACTCTAGCAAGCCCTCGTCCGATACAGCATAACGCTATAAGGATTACTCCCAGACGTCTTCCCCATCGCCCGACTCAATACCGCCTGGACCGCTAATGCCGCCAGACACGCCAGACGCAACAATAACGTCGCGGTCTTCCAACTCGATGACATCCAGCTTGGGGCTCTCGTATTTCTTTAGCATTTCTTTTGCTCCTCTTCTAGACCGCGGCTTTGATTTGCGTAGCTTAATCTTTTCCGGCCTTGCTTGCCATAGGATGCGCAAGAATCACATCTGCGACGCCAGTAGCCAGAGTTGTTCATAACATTCGCCTGGTCAATAACCATTGTGCCGATGTTATGGATAACGTAATAGCTGGTCTCGCCCTCGATGTCCTGATCATCACGCTTGATGGTGCCGGTCTTGCCAGCACTCGTGTCGGTAATAGTCACGGTGCCCTCGTTCAGGAGGGTCGCTTTCGCAGTGTCCGTGCCACCGTTGAGGGTATGTCCATTCAGGTCAAGTGTAATCTGCTTGGACACATTGATGGAGATGTTTTCCGTGGTCTCGTTCAGCGGCTGGATGGTCTTGCCCTTTGCGGCCGGACCGGCCAGCGTTTCGTACTTCTTGCTGCCGACCTGGGCAACAAGGTAGCCTTCCTTGACGCCATAGGTGCTATCCGCGTTCTTGGTGGGGGATGAAGCCATCGGCGCAGTAGCCTTCGGAAATGCTCTTATTAAACGTGCCGCCGGAGACCTCGAAATTATCGCTGATAGCTTTGCCAGCACCATGGAATATGTTCTGGGCCGTATCCTTGAACGTATTGGTAAACGTGCCGCCCGTAATCTTCGTGGAGGACGTATAGCCGTCAACTACGCCAGTTGCAACACATTGAGGATGAGCCCATTTGACATAAGACGCGCTGCAAATAAACTCTCCACCGGTAATCGCCGCATTACCATAATTGAAAATAGCACCAGTGTAGCCTTGCGGCGACACGTAGCTCAGCTCGAACTTGCCACCGTTGATGGTAAGCGCGTGCCTTCCTCGCTCATAACAACGTTCAAGCCACCCGAGTGCGAACCGCTCTCGATGGTCAGCGCGCCCCAGTTGTCGAGCATAGAGGAGTCCGTGTTGCCCGCCGTAGCCGTGACGTCCTCGAGCGTAGCCTTGCCATTGTTCTGGATGGTGTAGTAGTCCGTGCCGACAATAACGTTGCCGTTCTTCACGGTAGCCGAGGCGTCCTTCGCGATGGATTTCGGGAAAGCGAATTCCGGCATGTGACGCAACAGGTCGGCATGGAAAAGCTTGCCGTTACGACGACGTCGCTTTGCCGTACTTATCATGGGCTGCAGACGTCGGCAATGTGGTTTGATGATGCCGATGCGCGGCTTGTTGATGGTTTATTGCTCTATATCATGCAGAAAGGAAACATGGGTCGTAAGGCGGAACGCGGCGCGCGCTCGACTCGCATCGTGTTGCATAACTTCCGCAACCCCGTGGCGCTGCTGCGCTACCTGCACGAGGGCGGGCGCGTGCACTGGGCGCCGGCGCGCAAGCGTGCGTGACTTGCGCCGGCTGCATGCTTCTACCAGGTGGGGCGCATTATTCGCAAGGGCCTCGCGCGCAATGGGAACGTGAAGGAACTTGCCGGTGATATGCGCGGTGCGCAGGCGGACCTCGATTTGCCCAAACGCCTTGAGGTTACCAGGATGTAGGAAAACGAAGGCCTGAGAAAGCGACCGCCGCTTTTGACGAAGGTTGGGAAAGCGTCTGCGAAATTGATTGCTGGGAAACGAACAGCAACCCGAAACGATGACCTTAAAATGACCGCCGCCCAAAACGAGAACCGGGAAAATTGCAGCCGACAAAAATGAAGGATGCTAAAAAAGCGGGTTCCGGGAATCGTCCTGGAACCCGCTTCGGTTGTTCCGCTGCCGAGCAGTAGGCGCGAGAAGGATAGGTGGCTTAGTAGTAACCCGTCCACTTTGAGCCGTCGGGCTCAGTTTTGACGCCGGGATCGGCGCCACCAGTCGGGTCGCTGCCGGCAGAATCGCCCGGACCCTTCTCAGAGGAATTATCACTGCCTGCGTTCGAGCCGCCCGGCTGGTTGTCCGGAGTGGAGCCAGAGCCGCTCACGCTCGGAGCGTCGCCGCCAGAAGTCGACGTGCCAGCGGAGGACTCGCCCGTCGCGGCATCAGGGGAATCCCCATACACCTCGGACGCATCAACCTCGTTGTCGGCCGTGCCGTCGCCCGACGCATGCATTGCGCCTACGTCCTTAGAAGATGCGTCGGAGGCAATTGCAACAGCGCTGTCCGTTTTCGACGCCGCCTCATCTTGGCTCGAGCCGCCCGACACCATCAAAACGACGAGAATCACAACGACAACCAAAATCGCCGCGCCCGCGCCGATAAGTACATTACGTTTTCGCGTATCCATAGATTTGGTAACCCTTCGTTCAATCAGTGGAAATCCGCAAACAAATGAAGGGCGGACGCAAACCGCCCGCCCTCGCTAGATTCATCAAACTGTGAATCATCGCAAGGCCCCGCCTGACAAGCCGAGCAGGGCCTTGCGAAGCTGAACGACTATTAGTAATTGTCCGTGCCACTGTCACCAGGGCCATCAATAAAACCCCCAGAAGCAACAATAACGTCGCGGTCTTCTAGTTCGATAATGTCCACCTCGGGGGTTTCGTAGCTGCTCTTCATATCATTCAACTTTCTACTGAATTGCGGACTTGATTTTCAGAGCATATTCCTTTTCGGAGTTGCTCGCCATAGGATGTTTAAGAATGGCATCTGCAACTTCACCCACCGATCGCGTTTGGTAATCACTCTCGACTGCCTCGACGGTGGTTCCATCAGCAGTCACGTACTTAACAAACGCTTTTTCAGTGAAGTTTGCTTTGTAGAGGTTTGTCTTCACGTTGTTGAACACCAAGTTTGCCGTAACAGTGCCGTCGTTATTCATGGCGTTGTTATACGCCACAAAGCGGACGTCGTCGGGAGAGCTAACGGTAACCTTCTTGTAGTACCAGCCGTTCTCAATGAACGCGGATTTTTCGGGAATAGCCATAGTGTAGCCAAAACGCAGATAAGTCGACGTGCTCGGATCAGTAACGTCCATCCTCAGCGAACCGCCCTTGAATTGCAACAAATCGGTGATGGGAACAAACTTGGCATAGGCAGCGCCCTCGACATCGCTTGCAGCGCAAGGGGTCGTGAACGAAGCGTCCTTGTACCAGCCGGCAAACGCCATGCCCTCCTGGGTCGGATACGTCCAGGAAGCCTGGTCGCCGCTGCGGTAATCCTGCAGCAGATACGCGCCCTCGGCAAGCTTGACGCCGTACGTGCCGCCGCCGTTGTCGGTAGGAGCGTAACCGGGAGCCAGGTAGCTGGTGCCTTCGCCCTCGGGGGAGACGCTGGGGTCGAAGCCGACGAACGTACCGCCGCTGATGGCGACTTTCGCGCTGCCGCTCGCATACGCATCATCGATGCAGTTGAACAGATACTTGCTGCTGCCGTCCCACTTCTGGTGCAGGTCGAAGGTGCCGCCCTTGACGGACAGGGTGCCCTCCTCCACCTGAACCACGCTGACGTTACCGTAGAAAGTGCCGTTTTCGATGGTCAGGTCGCCCTTCACCACGTTGATGGTGTAGCAGTCGTTCTCCTTGGCATCTATGGTGCCGTTGCCAGTGATGGTCACCTTGGCGCCATTTGTGATGGACAGGATGGCGTTGGCATTATCGCCCCAAATGTCTTGCGTGTTCTTGATGGTCTTGCCGTTCAGGTCCAGCGTGATGTTCTTGTTGATGGTCAGCTGGGTGTTCTGCTCAACATCCGTCAGCAGCGTGACAGTCTCGCCGTCCTGGGCTGCGTCGATAGCGGCCTGCAAGCTAGCGAAGGCCTTCGTGCCAACCTGCGCCACGGCCTGCGAGACGGTGTAAAGGGTGTCGGAACCGTTCTCAACCGCAGTTACGGCATAACCAGCGGCTACGAAATTCGTGCCTTCGCCTTCGCAGATATTATTCGAGGGGTCGAAGTTTTTGAACGTGCCGCCTTTGACCTCAATCGTGCAACCGTTGTTGTCTTTAGCGTTCAGGACATAGCTATGGCCATTCTTGGCTGCCGCAGCTTCGAACGTGCCGCCATTTACGCGAATAGTGCCGGGTCCCTTTCCCCATGCTTTATCGGCATATGCAATAGCGTTTCCATCGCCGTTTTTGTCAAGGCCAACGGTGTAATTGCCTCCATTGATAATGATGGTGCCGCTATTGGCGTAGAACGCATAGTTGTTCGTGGCGCCGCTACCTGCATTGATGCCGCCCGTAGTCGCGTTGACGGTGACTACGGCGCCATTGGTAGCCTTAATAACCGAAGCGATTCCGGACTTATTCGTATTCGTAATCGTGTATTCGCCGAGATCAAACGTTACTTTTCCGGAACAAACAAGGGTGTACGGAGATTCGGCGTCGGCAAGCAGCTTAACCGTGCCGCCCCGCTTCACAGCATGAACAGCGTCGTATAGGCTGGCATATTGCTTTCCAGCGGCCTCTGCGACAACGGTTCCAACACCGTATGTGTCATCATCGTTTTCAACAGGCGCATAACCTTCCGCACACAGGTCGGCGGAGACGGCGGACGAGAACGTGCCGCCGGAAACAGCGACTGTCTTAGCGGAGTTGTCGAAAGCCGACTCCTGCTTGGTCGAGGAATCCCAAGTGTAGGCCTTGATTGCCGCGTTGTCGTCCTTCGCCGTGAAGGTGCCACCCGTGATGGCGATTTGGCCAAGACCCTTGTAGCCGGGGCGGTTGACGATAGAAATTGCCGCGCCGTCCTGGATGGCGCCGTCGCCCTCGAGCTTCTCAACCGGGTCGCCCGACACCGTAATCGCACTACCAGCAGTAACGTTCAGGTTACCCGAGCACACCTGCGCGCCCATCGTTTTCGCGTTGATCGTGGAGTTGTCGATGGTCAGCGTTCCGCTGCTGGGGAAGTAAATGCCGAAGCCGTTGGGAACGTTGAGCGTGCTGTTCTTCAGAACAACGGTGTCGTTCGTGTTGTTGCCGTTCGTTTCGATGCCGCTCGTAGCGGAAGTAGTTGCCTTAACGCGATCGAACGTAAGAGTAGAGTTGTCGTACTTGATGGTGCCGCCCATGGCAGACGGAATCAGGCCAACGAGCTGCGAGCTGACGACCTTGCCGTTCATCACCGTAAGCGATGCGTTGGGGTTATTGATCTCGAACGCTGCAGAGTTCGCGTCAGTTCCCGTGCACGTCCAGGTATGGCCGTTCAGGTCAACCACGCGAGCAACGGTTCCGGAGTTGAACGTGCTGCCCGTGGTGTAGTCGCGCAGCAAGGTGATGGCTTCGCCGCTTGCGGTCTGCGCCTTGAACGCTTCGTCCATGGTGTAGTAGCTGGTTTCGCCAACCTTGGCAAGATAGGCCTTCTCTACACCGTACGTGCCGTCATCGTTCTTGGTAACAGTGGAGCCTTCAACCAGATAGGAGGACGGATCGGCGGTGCTGAACGTACCGGCAGTAACCTCAATCGCCGCTTTTGTGGGGTCATCGGTAGCGGAATCTGTGCTGTAATCAACCGTCTTAAGCGCACCGCTAACGGTGCCGCCCGTGATTGACACCTTCGCCGGGTTGCCCTCAGCGCCATCATAAGTCACCGACTCAACATTGCCGTTTACGGTGCCGCCCTGAATCTGAAGGTCAGAGCCCGCTCCGCCGAATGTCCACGTCGAAACGTTGCCGTTAATGACCGCGTTGTCCTTAATAGTAGCGTTCTTCCAGTTCTGGATCGCATAGCTGTTCGCGGAATTAATGATGCCGCCCTTGACGTAGAGGTTGCCGTGGTCGCACTTAAGGACGATGAAGTTATCCTGCGTGAACGTACCGCCGCTAATGGTCAAGCCCGGCACGCCAGGCTTGCTGTCATCGCCAACGCGAACAAGGGACGCACCCTTTGTTCCGCCAGCGCCGCTATCGTTCTTGACGTTACCGCTCTGGAAGAACAGTCAGCCGCTATTGCCGCCCTGAACGTCGATTACGTAGTGGGAAGAAACGCCGGAGTTCTCTGCGGTGTCCTCGCGCATGATGGTACCGGTCTTGGCCTCGCTGCTGTCCTTGACGGTAACGCGAGCCGTAACGGTCAGCGCAGGCTTGCCCTTCTCGGTGCCGCCGTTGAGGGTGTAGCCGTTCAGGTCAAGTGTGACGTAGGACGTGGAGATTGTAACGTTTTCCTTCGTATCGGCCAGCAGCTTCACCGTTGCATTGCGCGGCGCTGCGTTAATAGCGTCCTGCAGGCTGGAATATGTCTTGCCGTTCACTTCTGCAACTGCTGCTTCGGTGTTCTCTTCGTCAGTCTCGGCAGTGAGGGTTGCTGCTTTGCCTTCAGTTGCTTCGGCTTTTTCGGTTGTGGTTGCAGGTGTCGATGTTTCCTCGCTGGCTGTTGCGTCGCCGGTGTTGCCTGCTTCGGGCTGTAAGGCAAGCGTGTCGTTCGATGAGTCTGCGCCCTCTTCCACGCCTTCTGCCTGGTTGGCAGGCTGCGCCTGCTCGACCGAGGAAGAGGTGCTCGACGTTGCGTCGTTTTCGGCGGCGAATGCTGCGGTTGGCAGCATCATGGGGCACATTGCAACGCTCACCAAGACCGAGATGACTTTGTTTGCATTGCTTGTCTTCATGTCTTCTGCATCTTCCCTTCTGTTTCCCGTGTTTCCAGTAATTGTTCTGTATGTCCATTCCCGTCGTTACGGCTTTTGACGGGAAATCGTTTTCCAAACCAGGCTCGCGAAATACCGCGCTGCATTCACGCGAAGCATTGGCTCAATGCGCTGACGCGGTGCGCCTCGCGGTTTTCTTGCCAAGTTCAATTCAATTAACTTCAAGGAAAAAAAAGAAGGGTACCCCCATGTTTTCAAGGTACCCCCTCTGTCGGCGCAATTCCAATTAAGACGCGCCACTTTGCCAATGACATGCATGGTCTCGCCTTGTTTCGAAACGGCGAATTCGCCCGCTTCCAACTCGGCCATGATGTCACCTCGGTTCAAGAACGCTTATGCGTATAAAACATAAAAATAATAACAGAATAATTGCTTTTGAGAGACGAGTACTTCTGTGGCAATCGTCTTTTTTGAGTCAAATGGGCTGAAAATGGGAATGCGGGTGTATGGCGGGTTTCGATCGTTTGTCCGCGCTGAAAGAGAAGTGGGCATTTGCGGCGGTGTTTTAAGGGGCGCCGAGCGCATTTTGCCAATGTCGTTTTTGCTTGCCCCATCAGTTCGGGTTGTCTCCCCTCCCGCTCTTTCCTTTTGATGGGCGATTGTGTTTTCGTCAATTCGTGCGATGGCTCGTGGACCAATACGTTCATGGGCAACGACGGCGTGCCCTTCGAAATCGAGCTCACCTGGATTCGTGGACGCGTTGAGCCCTACGAGAATGGCGGCAAAGACGCCCATATCGCCTTCGTCGTGGACGACTTTGACGCCGCCCACGAGCTTCATGAAAAGATGGGTTGCATTATTCGCGAGAACCCTCGCATGGGCCTTTATTTCATCGCCGACCCCGAGGGTCAGTGGATTGAGATTCTGCCTGCCCGCTAAGGCGAAATTAACGACGGAATAGCGCAGCACGCGGCGCTGCATGAATTTTTGCCGAGCGAAGCGTTGCTAGACATCTTCTCGCTCGAACGGTACCCATGCAACGCCGCTCGGCGTTTCGACGTGCTCGAGGCGCACGCCGAATGATTGCTCGATTGCACTCTGCACGGCCGCTTCGCCGGGTGCGCCTTGCGCTGCCAAACGCCCGCGTTCCATCACGAATACGGCATCGGCCACCGAAAGCGCCAAGTTCAAATCATGGATTACCGCGATAACCGTTTTGCCACGCTCGCGCACTCGGCGAACGAGGCGCATCATGTCGAAACACGCCGCCGCATCCATGAACGATGTGGGCTCGTCGAGCAACACGACGGGTGTGTCCTGCGCCAGCACCATCGCCATGCGCGCCCGTTGCCGCTGCCCGCCCGATAGGCTTCGCAACGGTCGGTCGCGTAAATCGTAGACGCCCGCAAGAGAAAGCGTCTCGTCAATGCATTGCGCATCGGTCTCGTCGAGCCGAGACAGCGGCCCGTGATGCGGAAATCTTCCGCACGCCGCCAGCTCGCGCACCGTCATCATGGGCGCTTCTTGCTGCTGCACGAGCACGCCCAATCGCCGCGCCCTCTCGCGCGGATTCAACGACGCAACGTCGCGCCCTTGAATAAGCACGCGTCCCGAAGCGGGCTTTATAAGCCCCATGGCGAGTTTCGCGAGCGTTGATTTTCCACACCCGTTCGGTCCAACGATGCAGCTGATTTGCTCTTTCGCAAAAGATGCGGAAAGGCCGTTGAACAGGGCATTTCCGCCGTATCCAAATACGACGTTCTCGAAATCAAGCTCGCCCATCGACCTCCCCTTTCCGCGAACGAAGAATCAAATAAATGAAGAACGGGCCTCCAACGAGCGCCATGCAAATGCCCACGGGAATCTCGAACGGCGCGAACAGCGTGCGCGCGATGGTGTCGCACGCGCATACCAGAATGGCCCCCACGATTGGCGAGAGCACCAGCACGCGTCGGTTGTCGTGTCCTGCGACATAGCGCACCACGTGCGGAACGATGAGGCCCACGAAGCCGATGAGCCCCGAGAAGCACACCGCCGCGCCCGCCAGCAACGCGGCAAGCGAAAGCAACGCAAGCCGCGTGCAATTCACGTTCAGACCCAGCGCGTGTGCCCCCTCATCGCCGAGTGACAGAATGTTCAGGCGCGTTCCCTGCCCCATGGCTAGAATCAGGCCTGCGCAAATCATGATTCCAGGTATAGCAAGTTCTGAAACCATGACGCCCGAGAGGCTTCCCACCAAAAAGCCCGACGAATTAACGTACGCATCGGGGTTGAAAATAAGAACGGTGTTCATGCCTGCCGTGAAAATCGCCGTGAGCGCCATGCCTGCGAGCACGATAGTCAAGCGCGAGGCGCCTGCGTACGCCGACACGAAGAACACGAGCAGCGCCGAGGCGAGCGCGCCTAAAAACGCCGCTGCCGCCGACACGCCCAGCGCATGAGGCGCGACGCAGGCGAACAACAGCACGAACAGGCCCGACCCAGCGTTTACGCCGATGATGTTTGGGCTGGCCAGGGGGTTGTTGAGCGTCGCCTGAATGAGCGCGCCCGCTTCGGCGAGCGCTGCACCGGCCAGCACGCCGCCCAGCACGCGCGGCACGCGCACGTTCGCCAGCACGTTGTTTGCCATGTCGGATGCGTTGCCCGCCACGAATGCTGCCACGTCGGTCGCGCCGATGGTGGAAGAGCCTAACGACAGGCTAGCGAACATCACGGCGGCCAACGCCACCAGTGACAGCAGGAACATCGCCCGAAAACGACGGCCCTCGTGCTTCGGGGCCGCCGCGTTGGTTGTTTGGTTATTGCGCACCGGTCGGCCTATTCGCTATACAGCGCGTCGTAGAGGAACTGATACGCCTGGTCCCAATTGTTGTTGGGCTTGTACTGGAACAGCTTCGGGTCGAGCGTGATCACGCGGTTGTTCTTCACGGCGTCAAGCTGCGCCCATGCGGGGTTGGCCGTCGTTTGGTCTTCGAGCGCCTGCTGTGCTGCCTCGTCGGTGTCGCCCATCGGAAGCAGGAAGATTGTCGTCGGGTTGGCCTCGATCAGGGCTTCAAGACTGTAGTCGGAAAGCAGGCCCTTGTTGGAGTCGGCGATATTTTCCGCGCCCAGCTCGGAAAGCATGACGCCCGTTTGCGTGGAGGACGACTGCACGCGCGTGCCGCCCGAGTACGTGGTGAGCACTACCGCGCTGCCAGCTTGCTTGCCTTCGGCCTTCGCGCGAATCTCTTCAATTTTATCTGCCGGCGCCTGGCCGTTTTCCGCAAATGCCTGCTCGTTGCCCGTGATGTCGCAGCACGTGCGCAGCATGCGCAGGTAGTCGTCGAACGTGGACACTTTGAAGTAGGCAACGGGGATGTTCGCCGCAGTGAGCGTGTCGGCGAGCTCGGTTTGCGCAACGCCGCCGCCGCGGCCCGAGCTCGATCCCGTGAGAATCACGAAGTCGGGGTTCAGCGCGATGATCGATTCGGCGTTAAGCGAAGAGAAATCGCCGATTTTCTGTGCGTCGGAAGTGATGCCGTAATCGGAAAACGCGTCGTCGGAAGCGCCTACCAGCGTGCCGCCGGCCAGCTCCCAGATGTTCGCGAAGCTGCCCATGCCGGCAACCACGCGGTTGTGCGAGGCGACGGTTACCTCGCGGCCCAGATCGTCGGTGAACGTATAGGATTCCTGCGAGGCGGAAGCGGTCGCTTGCGCGTTGTCAGACGCGTTCGAATCAGTCTGCGACGAGCAGCCTGCCAGGGAAAACGCGCCCACGCCCATGGCGAGCGCGCAAGAAATCGCAATCGTGCCTTGCGCGATTTTCTTCATCGTATGCTCCTTTTCGTTATGTTCAGTGGCGCTATTGGCGTTCACTGGCCGCGGCTTGCTGCGCGTTCTTGCGGCTCCAGGCGCAGTAGTTGTCTTGGCCCAAGATGTCGCCGTCGTGGTAGTACGCGGCGCGGGCGCGACAGCCGCCGCATACGCCCTTGTAGTCGCAGGTTCCGCATGCACCCTTGTACGCTTGCGTGCGCAGTTTCTGGAATACGGGGCTTTCGCGCCAGATTTCGTCGAAGGGCTGTTTGCGCACGTCGCCGGCGTCTTCGGTCATGTATGCGCATGCGCGCACAATGCCTTCGCTGCCCACGACGCAATAGGTCAAGCCCGCCAGGCAGCCGCGCGTGTAACGCGTTTGCACGCCGATTTGTTCTGCAATGCGCATGAACTGCGGCGCGCACGTGGGCTTCACCTCGATGCCTGCGTCGCGGCCGGCGCGCAGGATGTCGGCGAGCAGCTGCTCGTTTTGCTCGACGTCGATGCTTTCATCGGAGATGTCTTTGCCGCGGCCGACGGGCACCAGGAAGAAGACCGAATGGTTCATCGCGCCGAGTTCTTTCGCGAATCGCGTGATGTCGCAAATCTCGTTGCGGTTTCTGTCGACCACGGTGGTGTGAATCTGGAACGGCAGGCCGACGCTTTTGCATGCTTCGATGCCCGCAAGCGTGGCCGCGTGGGCGCCGGGCACTCCGCGGAAGATGTCGTGCTTTTCGGCGTCGAGGCTGTCAATGCTAATGCCCATGGCGCATGCGCCCGACTCTTTGAGCTTGCGCGCGATTTCGGGCGTGATGAGCGTGCCGTTGCTGCCGAACACCGGGCGCAGGCCGCACGATGCGGCGTGCGCGACGAGCTCGAAAATGTCGTCGCGCATAAGCGGCTCGCCGCCGCTGAAAATCATGATTTTGAAGCCTGCGCGTGCGATTTGAGAAATCATCGTGCGCGCTTCTTCGGTTGAGAGCTCCCTGCTATCGCATTCGTCTGCGTCTTGGTAGCAATGGGCGCACTTCAGGTTGCATCGGTTCGTGGTCATCCACGATACGATCATTGTTCCCCCTTTGATCGAAATTGTGACGGGGAATGACGATAGGCGGCGACGCTACGTCGTGGCCAATACTGCGTTTGACGTAAACGTGTCGTTACGCCTGCGTATTGGCGTTGGCGTGGGAGCAATCGAGCGCGTCTTGCAGGAAGCTGAGCGTGCGGCGTTGAATGCCGGCGTAAAAGTCGCGGCCGTATTGCTTGGGCCCCGAGCTGCGCTGGCACGCGAGGCGCTTCAATCCGGCAAGAGCATGGGGCATGCCGCCTAAGCTGGAGAAGCGAATGGCCAACGCCTTCGCGCGGTCGTCGGTGACTAAAACGCCGTCGTGCATGGCCTCGATGGTGTCGCCCATGAGTTGGTGCCAGCAGATTACTTCTTCGCGTGAAAGCTCGGGAATGGGGCATTCCTCAAGCGCCTCGCCGGTGATGGCCGACCAGAGCATGTCTTCGCGGTCTTGCGCGACGCCCACGGTGGCGGCGAGCTCGCTCCAGTTCGCCTGGTCGCGGTTTGCAAGGTGGGCGCGCAGCCCCTGCACGACGTTCATGTCTCGTAGGATTTTCGCGCTTTCGCGCTCAAGTTCGGCCTCGCGGTGCGCGAGTGCGTCCGTCAATTCTGCCAGCGAGTCGCTTCCCTCGCCTTCCTGAATTTGCGAGAGCGAAAAGCCCAGGTACTTCAAGGTGATGATTCGGTTGAGACGTTCCTCGTCGGCCGGCGAGTACAGGCGCAGGTTTTGCTCCCCTTTGCATGTGGGATGAAGCAATCCGCGCTGGTCGTAGTATTGAATGGTGCGCACGGTCACGCCCACGCGCGATGCCAACTCGCCTACCGTCATGAGGCCTCGAGTGCCTTGTTCGCCCATGTTTCCCCCTGTTTTGTGTGCGCCAATCGGTTTGCGTGCGGCGCAGCCATACATGAACACGATGGCTTTACGCGAGCAACGCGGCTATGTACGAGCGCCGTAGCTATGAGTAAGTCGCCCTTGCGAAGCGGCTTTGCCCAATACGCCTCGATGGCGTGTACGGAACTGGTATCTTCGGCGGACGCCTCGCGTTCGCCATGGTCTGCGTCCGTTGCGGCTCGCGGCCAAAGTGACGTGATGCTGCCGCAGTTTTTGCCCATTTCAAGCTCCGGGATATGACGTTACGTCATCTTCGGCGTTTTGGGCGCCAGGCCCCCTGGGGTTCAGATAATCAACGGGCGCATGCCCGTGGACTGCGTTGTTTGCATTACTTGAATACGTCGAGCGTGGGCTAACGTTGGGGTTTTCGCCACAGGATTCAGCATGAAGCGGCGTCCGCATTTGCGCAAGTCGTAAATCTTGCTGATCTTGCGTGTTCGCGACGCTTCTGCCTCGACCGCAACGAAAGGGTAACGTTCTGGTGCGGGGCGTGCGTGGGTTTTAGAATCGCGCTCATGGAAAACGTGAGAACATATATTTCAGAGGGGCAGCTCGGCGCTGTCGAGGGGCGAGGTCCTGTCGCCGAGGAACGGGTCGAGATATCCGAGGATGCGGCTTTCGAGGACAAGGCTAAAACCGCCGAAAGGCTGGCCGACCAGTCGCCTCTCGCTCGTGGCATTCGCCAGGCGTTTATGTATTACGGCGTGTCTATCATGCAGACATTCGTCGAGTTCGGCGTGTTTGCCCTGGCCCAGCTCGCGCTGCCGACGGGCGTCGCGAACGGCATCGCCGTCGCGTGTTCCGGTTCATTCAATTTCCTTATGAACCGCAACATCACGTTCAAAGCGTCGAGCAACTTCTGGCGCAGCGTGGCGCTGTTTGTCGCCCTGTACGTTTGGAACTTCCTGTTCGGCACCTGGTTCATAGGCTGGGCGGCTGTGTCGTTCGGTTGCCCTGAGATGGTTGGTAAATTCGCTACCATGGCGATGCAGGGTATCTGGGGTTTCTGCCTGTGCAAATGGGTCATTTTCCGATGAAAGCGCAACGAAGCCGTAGGTTTGCAATGTTTTTGGCGCCGATGCTGCTCTGCCCATCCATGCGGGCTTTTCAAGCGGGCGATTAGGTAATCCTCTTTTAGTCGGGGCTTCCAATTATTTTGGGGGTGCGCCATTTTCGCTTGGATCGCGCCGATTTCGCGGCGTTGCTCCAAGCGTGCATTGGGAGCGGGTGGCAGGCGGGTTTTTCGAAGATCGCGTCTCGGTTTCGCCGAAAACGTGTCCCGAATTTGGTGATTCTGGCACAAATTTGCGGTTGTGAACGATTTTTCGTCACGCTGAAGGGCTTTTCTGAACACTTTAGCAGGTGATACGCTTCTGACCTGGTCTTTTGTAGAGCTCTTTTTGCATTCCGAAAAATCCATCGTTCACAACCGCAAATTTGTGCCAAAACGGGAAAGAAACGGACACGTTCATGATAGAGTGCATCGCATAATCCCTAGATGCGGAAGACGTCGCCATTACGGAAGATACCGTCATCACGGAAGACGTCGCCATTATGGAAGACGACGCCACTATTTCGGAAGACGTCGCCATCGCAGAAACGTCGTTGTCGCCGAAGCTGCATCTGGTGTATTACGAAATCGCCGGAGGAAGAGGCCGCCATGGCTGTTGTGCTCGGAAAGCAAAGTGCTCTGCGCGTTTGGGACAGCGTTGTCGCTGGCGGTAGCCGTTGCGCGCGCGTTGATTGGAACGCGCCCGTTAACCGAGGCATGTCTCCCGACCAACGCATTCGTGTCACGCCGAACATGCCGGCCACCAGCCAGGGCGTAACTGCTGCCAACCAAAGCGGGTCTTTCGCGTTCCAGGATGCGCGGGATTATCGTCGCACGCTGGAGCGCGATACAAAAGCTGCCGTCAAATTCCTCGAATCGGCTGTCACGCCTGAGCTCGCGCCAGCCGTAAGGGATCGCTTCTTTTCGGATGGGTCGCTGATTCACGCGACCGTGACGCACGCACGCCTTCGACGCGCGGGAGGCGGAATCGAAACTTCGGTTCGCAAAGGGCCGTTTCATCCGCGGTCGTTCATGCGAATCGAAGACGGCCTGTACGTAAGTACGCCGGAAATGGCGTTTTGCGAAATGACAAGCGTGCTCTCCCTTGAACGGCTCATAGCGCTTGGTTTTGAGCTTTGCGGAACGTATCGCCGCGCTTCAACTTTCGGATTAGCTCGATACGATGCGACCCCGCTCACTTCTCCCGATGCCCTTGTGTCATTCGTCGAGAAGTCCCCCCAGTTCAAAGGCGTGAAGAAAGCTCGTCGAGCGCTTCCCCTCATTCTTGCCGGCTCTGCTTCGCCGCGCGAAAGCGAGCTTGCCATGCTGTTGTGCCTTCCCTATTCGCTCGGCGGCTATGGTTTGCCGCACCCCACAATGAATGCGGAAATGCCGCTTCCGAAAAATGTGGCCGCGACGGGGCGCTCGTCGCTGCGCTGTGATTTGTATTGGCCTGCCGCGCGACTCGATGTTGAATACGACAGCGCGGAGTTCCACTCCGCGGAGCGCCTGCTTGCGAACGACTCGATGCGACGTATGGCGCTTGAATCCATGGATGTTACGAGCGTCAATTTGACCGCCGAGCATCTGCGTCGGGCTTCGTTGTTTGACGAGGCGGCGCAAGGCATTGCGCGCATTCTTGGGAAGAGGGTGCGCCTGCCAGGCGATTTTCGCCTCAAGCAAGAGAGGCTTTGGCGAGAGCTTGGAATCGTGCCTTCGGATATGGGCCTTTTGCCGACCATGGGAGCGAGCGATTCATCGGAGTTGAATGAAGGGGTTTCGCCGGTGTTGGGCTAGAAGTGCTTCATTGGCGCGGGCGATTATTGGCTGCTGCGAACCAATGCAAGCCGATACGGTTCGGCGCGCAAGGCTGATTCGGGCCAGGGGGCCGAAGTAGTCGGTCCGGTTTGGGCGAGAGGGGCAAGCGCGGTTTAGATTTTGGTTCGGATTGGGCTGGACCGATGCGGGCTGCTGTGGGTCGGTATTCGTGCCTTCGCCTCGAGTGACGCGCGCTTCTTGGCGGCTTGCTGCTTTGCGGCTTGTTACCTGGTCCCTGTTGTTTGCGACTTGCGATTTGTCGCTGTCGCGCTTCGCCTGCGTCTCGTACTGCGCGTTGCGTGCTGTCTGCGGGCGCGCAGCGCATCTCTTCCCCGCTGTACTCTCCCGATCGCCTTCTTCTTTGTGTCCTCGCCGAAATCGTGTCCCGATTTCGACTTTTCTGGCAGAGAATTGCGGTTGTGAACGATTTAAAAGAGGTTTGAAGGGCCTTTAACAAGAGCCTATTGTATTGACTTACTTCTGACCTGGTGTTTTACGAATCGCTTCTTTTAAGGAGGCAATCCATATCGTTCACAACCGCAATTCTCTGCCAAAATCTGCGGAAATCGGACATGCTTGGAATGCTGCGCCGTTTTTAACGAGCATCACAAGTCGAATCGGCTTTGAGTTCGGCATGTTTAGAAAAGCGATAGGCATTCGAGGCCGTGATTGGAAGGAACCTTGCCCTATGTTGGAAATCGACATCCCCGGACGTGGCGCGTTCGGGATTCGCCACGTGGTGTGCGACTATAACGGAACCATTGCCGTCGACGGGCATCTTATTGAAGGCGTTGCGAGCCGCATTCGAGAAATCACCGAGTTCGCCCAGATCAGCGTACTTACTGCCGACACGTTCGGGACGGTGCGTACGGAATGCGACGACCTTCCGGTTGACGTGCGCGTGTTTGCTCGTGACGATGCGAGCGCCTGTAAGGCCACGATTGTGCGCGAGCTTGGCGCCGAAGGTTGCGTGTGCATCGGCAATGGCTTCAACGACATCGCTATGTTCGGCGAAGCTGCGCTTTCGATTGCGATTATGGGGAAAGAAGGTGCGTGCGGAAAGCTTTTGACGTGCGCCGATGTCGTGGTAACAAACGTGCTTGATGCGTTTGACCTGCTGCTTCGCACCGATCGCCTGCGCGCCACGCTGCGTGGGTGATGCTGCGTGGCGCGCGGCTTAAACCTAATCGCGCGCCGGGGCGTCGCTGCTTCAGACAGTCTCCCCTTCTATAGGCATTGCCCCTTTAAAGGCACTGCAGCAAAACGTTGCGCACGTCTTCCTTAGTGAGCGTTTTGTAACCGCCAGTCATAATGAATGTGGCGGAAACGACGTCGTTCAGGTCGGCTTCCGTCACGCCCAGCTCCGCGAGATTCATCGCAACACCCAGTTCACGCATCCACGCTTCCATTGCCGAAAGGCCCGCTTCGGCGAGCTCGCGTTCGCTTTTGCCCACAGGGTTAATTCCCCACACGTGCGTCGCGAAACGTGCGAATTTCGGCAACCCGGCATCCATGATGAAGCGATAATACGGAAGGCTCACGGCGGAAAGCGTCATGCCGTGGGTCGCGTCGGTCACGGCCCCCACGCCCTGTCCGAGCATGTGGACCATCCAATCGGTGGGTTTTCCTTTGGCGATGAGCGTGTTCAGCGCCCAGGTCGCGGCCCACATGATGTTGCTGCGCGCTTCGTAATTCTGATCGTCGTTCGCGGCGATGCGGCCGTTCTCGACTACGCTGCGCATAAGGCCCTCGGCGATGCTGTCGCTCACGTTGTCGTCGCTGCCGCTGAAATACTGCTCGCAAATATGGTTGAACGCGTCGTAGATACCGGCCACGACCTGCCTATGCGGCAGGCTCAAAGTGAATTCGGGGTTGAGGATCGAAAACTTAGGCATCACGTCGCTGTTCGCGAAAACGTGGCCTACTTTAAGCTTGGCGGCATGGTCGGTAATCACGGCGCCCGCGTTCATTTCCGAACCCGTGCCGGCCATGGTGAGCACGCATCCCACGGGAACAACGGGGCAGCTCGGCTCCTCGAAGCGAACGAAGTATTTCTCCCAGGGGTCCTCGTCGCAGTTCGCTGAAACCGACACCGCTTTGGAATAGTCGCACACCGAGCCGCCGCCTACTGCCAAAATCAGATCGGCGCTGGCCGCCTTCGCCACGGCAACGCCCTCGCGAAGCTTCTCGACGGTAGGGTTCGGCATGACGCCGGCAATCTCGGTCACGTTTTTGCCAGAGGCGTTCAAAACGGCGGTTACCTGGTCATATACGCCGTTTTTCTTGATGGAGCCGCCGCCGTAGACAAGCACGACGTTGGGGCCGTATTTCGTGAGCTCGTCCGCGAGCCCCTCAAGCGCATTGGGGCCGAAGTAAATCTTGGTTGGATTGTGGTACGTGAACGTTCCGAGCATATGGTTGTCCCTCTCATCCCATGGGCTTGCTTGATAGAGTGAATCAACCGTAAAACCTAAACCTGGCTTTAGGTCAAGGACTTTTTGAAGGGAATCGACATATTTACGATCGGACAAGTGTCTGAAATGCTCGCCATTCCGGTTTCCACGCCTCGTTACTACGACAAAGAAGGGCTCTTCTCCAATCTGAAGCGCGCGGGTAATTCGTTCTTTCCTGCCAGCGGCTTTGCTGCTTGGGCAGCGCCGTTGGGTTGCACCTGTTAAATGCTACGAGCATTTAACAGGTTTCGATTGTCGCTACGCCGAGTTGTTCGGGAATGGCGGCTGAGGAAACAGCTTGGCATGCGCCTCTACGGCGAACAGTTTGAGCCATGGCGCACGCCGGTGGCCCATACCATAGGCCTATGTCGGTGAGCGCCATGCGCGCAACGTGCGAAAGGCGTGCGCGCCGCGCATGAAGCAGGAAAACAAAGTCGTTCGAACGAATCTCTCTAACCTTGTTTTGACGAATCAACCCTAAAGCGTCAAACCAACGAAAAATCCCCTTGTTACACTGCGGCAAGAAAGCGAACTGCAGCAATTGGGGCCCGTCGGGGAAATGGGCTGTTCGAACGGGTTCGCAGATACGCAAGAGGGAAAGGGGAACCGCCATGTTCTTTTACGAGCCGCTTTCGGCAACGGCGATTGTGAGCGTTCTGCTCTATCTGGTATTTCTGATTGGCATGAACGAGCTCTCTCGCCTCAACAAATGGGTCGGCGCCGCAATCTTCATCGCTTTGCCGCTCGTCTTGACCATTTTCGTTTGGCCTCACACCGCTGTCGAAGGCACGGGCGCGGGCACGTGGTTTCAATGGGTGAAAACGTATTCGTGCCTCGCGGGTGCGATTCTCGGATGGCTCATCGTGTACTTCCCCGCCTTCCAGAAGAAATATATCGTGTGCATTCCGCCTATCATTTTCGCTATCAATATTCTTGAGGCGTGCATTCGCGACTTCCAGCTCACGGGCGTCAACGGCATCGTGGATGGTTACATGGTGGTTGGCGGCCCGTGGAATGTGATGAACGGCGTCGCGGGCATTCTGAATGCGCTGTGCATCTGCGGTTTCTTCGGCATTATCGTTGGCCGTGGCAAGAAGAAAGACTACGTTTGGCCTGACCAGCTGTGGTTCTGGATTATTGGCTATGACCTGTGGAACTTCGCCTACACCTACAACAGCGTTTCCGATCGCTCCATGTATTGCGGCCTGGTGCTTCTGGCGGCGTGCACGATTCCCGCGTTCTTCATTAAACGCGGCGCCTATGCGCAGCACCGCGTTCGTACGCTTGCCGTGAACATGATTGTGACCATGACGGTGCCGTGGTTCTTCTTGCATCCGGCGTGCGTGGTGCATTCCACGAACGCCCCCGCGGCTCATATGACGATTTCGGCTATTGCGCTCATTTTCAACGTGTGCGTGTTCGTCTATCAGGCTTACACGATTTTCGGCAAGAAGCGCAACCCCTTCAAGCAGGAGCTTTATATCGACAACCCGGGCTTCCGCAAGGTGTACCTCGAAAGCATCGACCTCCCCGAAGACCAGCGCGAGGCCGCTTTGGCAAACCTGGAGGAGTTCGGCTACGCCGCCGCGTGGGATGAAAAGGGTCGCGTTAAAACTATGGTTGAGCGCTCCTAGCGCAGATGGCCGACGCGCCGCTGTGCGTCCCAAAAGACTGCAGCGGCGCGCGCTCGATTCAAGGAGGAAGACCATGGGTATTCTGTATCAAGCATCCGATCCTATGGTGTGGGCGATTTGGCTGTTCGTCGTGTTCGCCCTTATGGCATTCAACGAATTTGGACGCACGAGCGTGTGGGGCGGCGTCGCGTTGTTCGTGGTCGCGCCCATCGTGTTCACGATTTTCGTATGGCCCCACACTGCCGCGCCCGGCAACGGGTATGGCACGGGAAATTGGTTCAACTGGGCGAAAACGTATTCTGCACTGGCGGGCTGCGTTGGATTCATGGCGTTGCGATTCGTGAAATGGCGCGGTGCCGATGGCCGCGAGCATCATTTGTATGAGAAGCGATGGGCGCTGTGCTTCCCGCCGCTTATTTTGGCAATCAATATTTGCGAAGCCGTGGTGCGCGACATTCAGATGTATACCTACGGCCTGTGGGACGGCGCCGTCGTCGACCACGTGTGGATGATTTCCGGCCCGTGGAACATCATGAATGCGATCGCTGGCATCTTGAACATCATCACCATTTGCGGCTGGTTCGGCATTTTCATTTCAAAGGACAAATCGCGTGACATGATTTGGCCCGATATGCTCTGGATGTGGATTATTGCCTACGACCTGTGGAATTTCGCGTACACGTATAACTGCATGTCTGACCATTCCACGTACACGGGCCTGGCGTTGCTCATTGCCTGCACCGTCCCCACGTTCTTCACAAAGCGTGGTGCATGGTTACAGCATCGCGCGCAAACCCTGGCGCTCTATGCGATGTTCGCCATGGCGCTCCCGCAGTTCTATACGTTTGCGGAAATTCCCACGACGCATAACCCCACTGCGTTCTTCGTCGTAAGTCTGATTGCGCTTATCTCCAATGTGGCGCTTGCCGCCTACCAGCTCCATCGAATTCGCACGCGTAAGCTCAACCCGCTGAAAGATGAGCTCTATAATGACACCAAGAATTATCGAGAGGTCGTTGAAGAGAATCGCTAACCGGCGCGTTTCGTTTTCGTGCATCGCGTTTGGCACGACGGCCCCATGCTAGACGAAGGAGCCGTCGTGCCGGCGCGAAAGAGTGCTTCCATTCCTGAATTCGCTTCTGACCTGCCGCATCACGTTACGCGCCAGGTGAGGCAGAGCGTGCGGTTGAATGGCGCAGCAGGGGATATTATGCAGGCGGCGCGCGAGCTGTTCGAGACCGAAGGCGTGGCCGCCACGAGCATGGCGGCCATTGCGCGCAGGGCCGGCGTGCCACGCAGCCTTGTGTACTACTATTTCCCAAATAAACAGGCCGTGATTGATGCCGTACTTGACGATTTCCTTGAAGATATCGTCGAAAGTGTGTCGACATGGAACGAGCTGCGTGCGTTCGGTGACACGCCTTCAGAGCTGAAGAAATGCGTTGCCGCGTTCAGGCGCACTTTGTATACGAGTTCGGGGCAGCCGCGCCCCATGTTCGCTGTGCTTGAAGAGCTGGGGATGCGCGACCAATTCGCTACGCGGGCCGTTCGTGAAAGCGTCGCCTGCATTCAGAACTACATCGTGTCGGAATATATGGCGTATCGAACCATTGACATTCAGCTGATTCCCGAGACGTTCGGCCTGGTGCTTTTTGGTATCGTAGGTATGATGAAGGCGAAGCCCGACATCACCGACGAAGAGCTCGCGACGCTCATTGCACAAACGCTTCGCCTTGATATGACGGTGATGGCTCCCCCGCCGTGGCCCGAGCATCCCGATGCGCCCACCCTTCAAACGGAAGCTCAGATGCGGTAATGCCTTGGGCCCGATTTGGTCGTCAAACCTGCTAAACGCTACGAGCATTTAGCAGGTTCTTTTTCCTTATCCATTTTGGCGAAGTGTTCCATGAGCAGTGTGCGCACGGTGGAAATCACGGGCACGCCCAAAAGCACGCCCAGAAGGCCGAACAGCGAGCCGCCGGCGATAACCGCGACAAACACCCAGATGCTCGGCAGGCCCACCGACTGGCCCACGACGTTCGGGTAAATCAAGTGGCCCTCGATTTGCTGCAGAATAATCAGGAAGATGATGAACTGTACCGCTTGCAAGGGGTCTTGCGACAGAATCATCGCAGCGCCCATGATGCCGCCGATCCATGCGCCGGCGAACGGAATGAGCGAGGTCACACCCACAATAAGGCCAATTGAGGCTGCGTAGGGAAAATGCAGGATGGTGCCGCCGATAGCGCACAGCGTACCCAAGATGACTGCCTCGATGCATTGGCCGCGAATAAAGCGTGAGAAGCAATCGTTGGTAATGGCGCATGCGTGGAGCACGCGCTCGCGCACCTCGTCGCTGGGAATGAGAGTTGCAAGGCGCATGGCGCCGGCATGCACGCGGTCTTTGTCGAGCAGCAGGTACAGCGCGAAAATCATGCCCAGCAGAATGGACAGCGTCACGTGTGCGACCTCGCCGCTCGTTTGGGCCACGATGCGCAGCGCTTGGTCGGTTCCGCCTATGGCTGCCAGGGCCTTCTCGCCCAGGGAGCTCCATGTGGCATCGTTGAGGATCATGCTCTTTTCGGCACCGGGAAGGTTCGCGATTGCTTGCGAAGCCATGGTCGCGCCTTCGGAAACGCCATTGATGATAGCCGAGCCGACCGATTTGAACTCGCTGCCCACGAATGTGATGAGCGCAACGAGCGCGAGTGTGACAGCGGCAATTGCCAAAATGACGCAAATCGGGCGGCGGCTCTTAGTGACAAAGACGTTGGTTGAGCGGGGGAACCATCGCGATTCCAGGCTCGCGGCGATGAAGTTGAGCAGGTATGCCATAACGGCGCCCACCGCCAGCGGCTGCAATGCTTGGCATACGGTTGAGAAGATTTCGCACACGCCGTCGAAGCGAACGACGATGAGTGCTGCCGCTGCGATGGCCGCTACAAGAATAAGAACGTATCGAATGCTGTGCTTGTTCATGGGGTCCTGTCGGTTGGTGGGACGAGGCGCCGTGCGCCGCTGCTTGCTTTTCGTACCAGTATAAACGCGCGTGGTGAGGAAGCGGCGCGATTGCCTACTTGTCGGCCTTTCGTGAAGAGGTCTTCACGTGGTCGACATGTGTGGCCTGAGTGCCCCTGTTCGCGTAGAAGGCGACTGCGGTAAGGTGATTAGCGTGTCGTTGCCTTATTCGTGCCTTCTTGCATGGCGCGCTTACGCGCTGTCGCCTCCATTCGTTTGTATAAGGTTATGCATCGCCCCTCCGCATTTCCGCGCGGCGCATGATGCACTCCGCCGCGACGCTCACGGCGATTTCCTCGGGCGTTTCTGCGGCGATATCAAGGCCGATGGGCATATGTACGGCGTCAATCGTCTCTTCCGATATTCCCGCATTCAGCATGAGCTCTCGCCCGGTTGCGATTTTTCGCCGTGACCCCATGAGCCCAACGTATGCCAAAGGCCGGCGAAGCACCTGCTCAAGAAGGGCGTAATCGCTGCGATGGGTGTGTGTCATGATGATGACGAAATCGTGCTTGTCCAAGGTCAGCGACGCTGCGATGTTGTCGTAATCGCCCAAGATGACATCATGCGCTTCGGGCACGCGCGAGTGCTGGGCGAATTCGGGGCGGCAATCGAACAGTGTGCAGCAGAACCCGACGCGCGAGAGGGCCGATACGGTCGCGCAGCCCACGTGTCCGCCGCCGAAAACGATGGCTCGCGCGGGCAGCGAGACGGGCATCACGAAACGGCCGTCAATGACGGCTCTATGCTCAAGGCCTGCGATGAGGCTCGCCTGTATGCCGCGCTCTCCTGCCAACGGCGCGCCGTTGGCATCGAGCAGGGTGACAGTGCTTTCGCTCGATTGTCCGCCTTCGGGACATTTCACGACGAGATAGGAAGGATTGCGCTGGTCAATGCAGCGAAGCATTTCGTGTGCGGCATCGCGCCAATGCGTATCGCTGGCATTCACGGGTGTGTACAGAAGGGTCGCATCCCCGCCGCAGGCCATATCGAGGCCTTTTTTGGAGGCGAGCTTCAGTTCCATGTTTTCGACGAGGCTTAGATTTTCGCCCAACATGCCACGTGTTTTCTTGATGGCGTGGGCCTCGACGGCGCCGCCGCCAATGGTGCCGCACGCAAGCCCGTTTTCGTCGACGAGCATTTGCGAGCCCGCGTGGCGTGGCGTGGAGCCTTTACTTTCCATTATGGTAACCAGCACCAAATCGCGTGCCTCGCGCGAGGCACGCACGATATGTTCCGCAATCGTTCGCATGTTTTATTCCGCCTATGCTTTCGTGAGCGTGTCGCTCAAATGAAGAATGGCTTCCAGCACGCCGCCTGCGACTGCCAGGCCTTTGTCCGATACCGTTTCGCAGTGGCTCACTTCGTCACGCGGATCGATATCGCCGCACTTCAAGCCTTTGGTAACGTGCGTTCCGCCAGCAAGCAGGCCTCGTAGCGTGCCGGTGAGGGTGGCAATAACAGGGGCGTCGTTCACGTATGCGACGGCCTGTCCCGCCTCGACGTGGTCGCGAATTGAAGCGACTTCGCGGAAGGTTCCATCGCTTGGCGCACGCAAAACGCGCTCGCCTGCGAAGCCGCCTATAAGCCCCGGCACTGCGGTGTTTGGAAGTGCCGAACCCTCGTAATACACGCGACCGAGCGTGTGACCGCGCATGGTTTCGACCACGGCGTGGCAGTCGTCGCCCGCCGTGAATCCAGGGCCAATGCCAATTACGATAGGCGCCATGCCGATGGTGGTTCCCACGTTGCGCTTGGCCAAAATGGCGTCGACCAGCACGTCGGGTTCAAGCCAAATGCATGAGCATTTCGGGTCGACGAGCACGGGAACGACCCCTTCGAGTGCTCGTCGCAGCGCATCATCGACGCTTTCAACACGCACGCCAACGACGCCTTCCACCTGGGTTTTCCCTGAATGAATAGCTTCGCTGAAGGCGACTGTGCGACGGACCGTCAAGGGATGTTCGACTTCCGTCATAATGACGGAAACGCCGCATTTGTGCAGGCGCAATGCAATCGCGCTGGCGATATCGCCAGCTCCGCGAATTATCGCAAGCATCGAAATTCTTTCCTCCAAAGGCTTCCCGCAACCACGGGGGTTGTGCAGAGCGCCGCTATGCGCTCGGCGGCTCGCCGGTCGTTGTCGGATTCAACCTTGTTAATCAAAACCATATCGTGCAGGCCTTCGGCTTCAAGCACGCGCGCTACCATTTCGGGCGTTACGGCATCGGCGGTCGAGGCATCTGCCAGCTGCGCAAAGCGTTCCGCTCGATGGCAGGCCTGCGAAATAGGGCTGCCCACGCCATCGATCCCCACGACGCAGACCGTTCGCTTTGCGCATTCGGGAATCATGGGCTCATGTTCCGCATGCGCTTTCAGGGGCAGCATTTTTGCTCCATCGGCTTCAACGAGCAGGTAGTCGGCCGCGGCTTCCAGTTCCGAAAACGCTATGCGCGGCGCGTCAAGCTTGCCCGTTGGCCCATGGATGCGTCCCACGCAGACGATGGGGTGCGTCGATAGCGCTAATCGCACTTCGTCCATTGTGGGGTCGAGCAGAACCGGACACCAATCGGGTACGAACATTTTGGTGCTCGTGGCCACGATTACGTGTACGCGGTGCGCCGCTTCGGCGATGGCGTTCTCTTTTGCGGCGGGGCGCCTGGTTGACGGCTCGCCGCCACCAACCGACGGCTTATCGCCTGCGGACTTCTCGGTCGGGCAGTCTTCGTTCGGCAATGTTCCGACCCGGGGCTTATCGGTTGCAGTTTCAGCGGCTATGAACTCCGCGTTCGCAGCTCCTCCGGTTGCCAGCTCTTCAGCCAGGGCGCGCAAAAGCGTCGATTTCCCGCCGCTTCCGATGATGGCCGTGGTTTTCCGCGGTATGTGCAAAAACTCGCTTAGAATGCCTACTCCTCGGGTTTCGCGAGCACGATATGCTCGGGCAGAATGGGCAGCTCGCGATGCCACACGCCCGTCGCGCGGTAAATTGCCTGCGTAATCGCGGGGGCCGGCGTATTAATGACGATTTCGCCGATCGACTTCGCCCCGAACGGACCCGTGGGTTCGTAGGAATTCTCGAACTCGACGTGAATGCGGCCCGTGTCAAGACGAGTGGGCAAACGGTATGTGAACAGGCTTGATTCGCGAATGCGACCCTTGGGCGTGCGCGTCACGTCTTCCATGAGCGTGTGGCCGATGCCCTGCACGATGCCGCCTTCGGCCTGAATGCGCGCAAGTGCCGGATTGATGGGAATACCGCAGTCGACGACGCTCGCGTAATTGAGCACTTCAACTACGCCGGTTTCGCGGTCAAGTTCAATCTCGGCCATGCCTACCATGAACGGCGGCGGCGAGACAGGGGAAGAATGCATGGCGGTGGCTTCGGGTGCCAGGCAATTGCTCACCTGGCTTTTCGTGGCCACATCGACGAGTGACATTTCCGCGCCCGTCGCTTCGCGCACCACGCGCCCGTCTTCGAAGCTCAGCTCGTTCGCATCGCACTCCAGCGCTTCGGCGGCGATGGCGCACAAGCGTTCTTTCAGCTGTGTACACGCCTTTTGCACCGCCATGCCGGTGACATACGTGGTGGAAGAGGCGTATGAGCCCGAATCGTAGGGCGACGCGTCGGTGTCGGCGCCAAACACGGAAACGTCGTCGACCGAGCAATCCATATGCTCGGCGACCATCTGCGCCAAAATGGTGTCGCAGCCTGTTCCCATGTCCGCCGCGCCGATGATCAGCATGTATGTGCCGTCGTCGTTGAGTTTGATGGTGACCGATCCCACGTCAATGCCGGAAATGCCTGAGCCTTGCATCGACATGCCCACGCCTGCCGCGCGAACCTTGCCGTTGCCCATGTCGCGCACGGGATATTTCGCTTTCCAGTCGAACATGTCGGCGCAATGCTTCAAGCAGCGGTCGAGCGCGCACGCGTTGGCGATTTCGCCGAAGTACGCGGGCATCTCCATGCCTTCGCGCACCATGTTCTGTTCGCGCAGCTCAACGGGGTCGCGGCCGAGCTTTTCGGCCAGCTCGTTCACGGTGGTTTCAACGGCGAATTGGCCCTGCGTGGCGCCGAAGCCTCGGTAGGCGCCCGAAGGCTGCATATTCGTGTACACCACGTTTGCGGTAAATTTGAACGCTTCGAGCGATCCGGTATACAGCGGAATGGACTTATGGCCAGTAAGGCCGACCGTCGCCCAGCCGTGCTCGCCATAGGCGCCCGAATTTGACAGCGTGGTCACGCCGAGCGCGCGAATACGGCCGTCGCTGTTCGCGCCCAAGCGCACGGTGATTTCCATCTCGTGGCGCGGAGAGCCGCAGGTCTGCGATTCTTCGCGCGTGTATACGCACATGGCGGCACGACCCGTCTTCATCGTGACGAATGCGGGGTATACCTCGCACACTGCGGTCTGCTTTGCGCCGAAGCCTCCGCCGATGCGGGGCTTTTCGACGCGAATGCGGCCTTTCGGAATGCCGAGCGCGTTCGATAAGATGCGGCGCACATGGAAGACGACCTGCGTGGATGAAATCACGTGCAAGCGCCCGTAGCGGTCGAGCTCGGTGTAGGTGCGGAAGGTCTCCATCATTGCCTGGTTGTAGGCCTTGGTGTGGTAGGTGCGTTCCAAAACCACATCGCAATCGGCCAGCACGGCCTCGATGTCGCCGCCTTCGTCGGCCGTGGTGCCCACGAGGTTGCGCGTATTGTCGCCGCCCAAATCGCACAGCATGCGCCAGTTGTCTTCGGGGTGCACGAGCACCGGGTTGTCTTTGGCGGTGCGGAAGTCTAAAACGGGTTCGAGCACGTCGTAGGTAACCTTGATGCGCGCGAGGGCCTTGTTGGCGGCCGCTTCATTTTCGGCAGCGACGATTGCCACCACGTCGCCTACGAAGCGAACGTGGCGATCGATGATGAGGCGGTCGTAGGGGCTCGTTTCGGGATAGGTTTGGCCCGCGTTCGAAAAGCGCTCGTTCGGCACGTCTTCCCACGTGAATACGTCAACCACGCCGGCGACCTTTTTCGCCTTTGAGGTGTCAATGGCCTCGACGATGGCATTGGCGTGCGGGCTTCGCAGCAGCTTCACCACGAGCGCATCGCGCACGATATCTTCGGTATACAGGGGCTTGCCCAGCAGTTGCTGCATCGCGTCTTTCTTGCGGACCGACTTGCCCACCGATTGGTACTCGGGTCTATTCATGGTTGGCCCCTTCCTCATGCCTGCTGTTCAGGAAGGCGCGAATGCCGCGCAGCTGGCCTTCATAGCCCGAGCAGCGGCACAGGTTGCCGCTCAGGTACGCGAGAATTTCCCCGTCAGACGGGTCGGGGTTTTCGCGAAGCAGCGCGATGGTATTCATGACGAAGCCGGGATTGCAAAAGCCGCATTGCTCGGCGCCTTGGTCGGCAATGAAGCCGACGAATTCCGACGCTTCTTCTTGCAGACCTTCGAGCGTGTGCACGCTGCGGCCGTTGGCGCGCGCCGCGAGCGTTGAGCATGAAAGCACGGGTTCGTCGTCCATGAGCACGGTACACAAACCGCAGCTCGAGGTTTCGCAGCCGCGCTTCACGCTCAAGCAGCCATGCGCGCGCACGAAATCGATGAGGAGTGTGTCGGCGGGAACGTCGTCGGAAACCATGGTTCCGTTCAGCTTGATTTTGATTTCCATTACTGCACCTCTTTCAGGGCCAGAAGCGCGCGACGCGTGAGCACGGGCACGAGTGCGCGTCGGTATTCGGCGCTGCCCCACATGTTGCCCGAGACGGTCACGGCGCCGGAGGCGTAGTCGGCGAACGCGGCGGCGCTTTCCTCGGTAATGCCGCCAGCGAGGAGCCCCTGCTCATCGCGAAGCACCACGGCACGCGCGGGACGCGAACCCACGACGACGCGCCACTCACCCGCCACCTGGGCCGCAGCGCAGTTCAGTGAAGGGATGTCAGTGCGCTGCTTGCGCACGGCTTGGTATGAGAACGCGCCCGGCTGCTTCTTCACGATGAGGCGCACCAAAACGTCTTTGTCGTAAGGCATGCGCGCGAATTCTTCCAGGGGCACGATGCCGCCCTTGTAGAGTTCGACGTAACTATCCATAGCAAGGAAAACCGTGAGAATGTCGGAAAAGCCCATGCGGCGCCACAGGCTTCCGCCGAGCGTTGCGCCGTTGCGGAACTGCACGCCCACGATGTCTTTGAAGGCGGCTTCCACCGCGCCGCAGGAATAGGCGGCGAGGCCTGGATGCTTCTCCATTTGGCGCAGGGTGACCATGGCGCCAATGCGAAATTCCTCGTCGGTTTCTTCGATTTGGTTGAGACCCAGATCGCACAAATCGATGGCGGTGCCGAAGGAGTGGGTGCCCATTTTCATCCACATGGTGCCAGCCACGATGCGGTTGCGCTTTTTCTGGTTGAGCTCCCAGGCTTCGTCGAGGGTTTGCGGGCGCTCGTATTTTTGGAAGGTAATAATGTTTCTCGCCCCATTACTTGAGGTTGGCATAGTCGCTCATATTATACTGTGGCCTGCGATTAATTCTCAAATTCAGCCCGTCCAACCATCGAATTTGCAAAGGCGAATGCTGCTATGCCACACGCTGCCGACAACCGCACATTGAAGCACGGATGCATCGTTATGGCATCGGGCGTGGGAGTGCGTTTCGGGGGCAATAAACTCATGGCCGAGCTTTGCGGCGCGCCGCTGATCGGCCATGTTGTGCGAGCAACCGATGATTTGTTCAGCCGGCGCGTGGTGGTCACGTGCCATGCTGACGTGGCTGCGTTGTGCGAGACGCTGGGCGCGCAAGTGATTTTGCACGACGAACCTTGCAGAAATGACACGGTGCGCCTGGGCATGGAGGCCATGGACGGGTGCGATACGGTCACGTTTGTCCAGGGCGACCAGCCGCTTATTCGTCCAGCGAGCATTGCCGCGCTTCTTCGCGCCGCCGAGCGTGATGCTGCTGGTGCCGCGAAACGTGATGCTGCGGATGTTGTGGGATGCGATGCTGTGGGTGCAGCGCTGGCCGATGCTGCGGAAGGCGGCGTTGCGGAGGACCACGCCACGGGGCTCGATGCTGTGGGGTGCGACGTTGATGCCGCTGCTGGGTGTGATGCTGCGGAATCCGATGTCGCCGGTGCCGTGAAACATGACGCCGTGGGGTGCAATGTTGCGGAGAGCGGCGTTGCGCGCATTTGGCGCACCAGTTTCGATGGCGTGCCGGGCGCGCCCGTGCTTTTTCCTTCATGGGCGTTCGACGAGCTCCGTTCTCTTCCCCGTGGTAAGGGCGGCGGATTCGTGGCGAAAACGCATGCGGAATGCGTTCGAACCATCAAGGTTTCAAGCGAATGGGAGTTGTTCGACGTGGATACGCGCGACGATTTGGAGCAGCTGCGGACACATGTTGCGCGCTGCGGCAGTGCAGGTTTGCCGCGCTGACGCTTTTCGTCGCGCCGATTTTGCCTGTGCGTTCCATCTGGTGTTCTAGGCATGTGCCCCAGCTGGGCGTTCTGCCGCGCCCCTTGGCTCGATATCCCAGCTGGGTGTCCTGTTGTGCTTTCTGGCCCGATGATGGGCGCCCATTACATTCAACCCATTGCGTTCGTAACCGAGTGCCGCCGATTCGGTTTGATTCAATTTCCTAGTTCGCGGCTTCCGTTCTTTATTCTGGCACTTCGCTTATTCCACCACTGCTGATCGCTTCTTTCTGCTGGTTGCAAATTTGATTTTTGCTGCATTGCGAATGTGGCACCGCTTGGCCGCGTGTGGCATTGCTCGGCATGCGCGAACTTACCGTTAATTTTTACTCTTTCCCTCCCCTCTTTTCTCGGCTTCTTTCATCTTCTCTTCGTGCTTGCTCCAGGCTTGCTTCGAGTCTACTGTTGGTGCCTTCTTGAGCAATGGGTCTGTAAGATTGTCTGTGTAAGTCCCCCCAAGGGGCAACGTCTCCGGAG